>JGI12210J13797_10160032_pt1 | contig 21110 bp, 10 predicted proteins | sample ElkSlonscriptome_3_FD_13797 | JGI IMG/M metagenome (IMG submission 13797)
TAGGACTTAACTCTAGGTTTATTTATGTATCATACCCTTTCCCAACTTGATCCAAACTTGCTCAGCCTGACCGGTGTGATTGCCACGATACTTGCTGTGATCTTTGCTTTGGGGGCGTTTAATAACTCACGCACCCGAAAAAAGCATATGATGGAGCTGGAAAAATCACAACGTCAGGAACAGGCTATGCATTTCCGCCCGACCAAATCGCATTTACCCAGCCGTTCGGCTTCACCTTCCCGTTCTTCCTCACCGGCTAAGTCAAGTTCCCCCCGTTCATCCACTCCACCAGCGGGTCCACGGGCGGCTCCACGCGCCGCTCCGGTCGCGAAGGCTTCTACTCCCCCTGAAGAAACCATTGAAAAAAAAGCATCGGACACACCTGTGCTTTTTCGAAAAGTTAGATTGGATGGAGGCGATGATTTTGTCGATTCCGTGAAAGAAGAAGATCAGGAGCTATATGTATGGGAGTAAATTCTTTTATCCTTTTTGCTTCTTTGTCCGGAAGTTGTGGACACCAGTCCTCCATGTAAAATGTTTTTGACCTTGTCACCTTTGAATAGGTGGCCCTCATGAAACAGGCGACCGGAAAGGAATCGTGTATCTCATGCCAGTTTTTACTCCAGCATCTCAAATACTTTTATGGCGGCCTGTCTTGCAAATTGGGTACTTTGTGAAAAAGAAAAATACCTGAAGTCATGAAAAATATTTATCCTGGTCTATCGCTGTCTGCTTCGGTTTTGTCTTCTGTTGGAAAGGTGCCGGTTGTGATATTGTCGTTTCAAAAGCTGGAGGATTCCGTTAGAGAATTTTCGTCTTTGGTTAAGGCCTACTTTGGTCGTGAGGTTCGGGTATGAAGTGGGGCCTGCTACTTCCTTCGTCTATATTCCTGATGGGAATTGCAGGGGCGCTGCGGGCTCAGATGCCTCCCCCGGGTGAAGTGGATCGGATAGTGGAGGACGTCCAGGAAACAGTGTCCGCATCCTCATGGAATGTACAACAGGATCCGGCTTCTCACCAGGGGGAGGCTCTGGAGATCTTTACGTACCCGGATATTTTGGAGTGTGGTCTGGAGCTTGAAAATCTAGCGGTGCCTGCGGGTGCCCGTATTGTGATTCCTATGGAAGTCGGGGAGGATTTGATACGTATGACTTTGCAGATGTTTGGGGGGGAGGGGGATGCGGATATGTATCTTAGCCAGGGAGAAGTTCCGGGACTTCATTCGTATCAGTATCGTCCATATGTAAACGGCAATGTTGAAAATATATATATTTCACATCCGGATGCTGGGCGATGGTTTCTGATGATTCATGCGTATCGGGCATTTAACGGCGTCTCAATTTCGATGGATTGTGTGGTTTCACAGGACGAGACCGTAGCCACCGACTTCGAATTGCAACAAGATCTTGAGCTTGCGCTTTATTATGAGCTCACTGCCAATCAAAATACCAATGATGTACGCAACCTTACCTTTCAAAGCCAAGTTCTAAATCAACAGGGCCGCCAAGCCTACACAGCGGGTCGTTATAATGAGGCCTTGGAGATATGGACTCAGTGGATGGAATTGGATCCGGACAACCCCCGTCCTGTTGCTCTGGTGGGCGATCTTTATTTGCGGGCCGAAGATCTGGAGCAGGCTATCTCGTATTATCGGAAAAGTTTGGACCTGCAACCCGGGCAAATTGGTTTAATGTCGAGGCTGGCGCGAATTATTGATCAGGAGGCCGGGGACCCAGAAGAAGCGAAAAAGCTTATAAACCGTTATGCCAGACTCTTTCCGGCTTCCAGTGGGGTGGCATTGGCACAAGCGGAGTGGCTGATTCGCCGGAATCGGTATGAAGAAGCGGTAGAGGTGATTTCCAGGGTTATTGAAGAAGATCCTGAAAATCTGAATTCCATGAGTCTGATTCATCCCTTGTTACGCACGGAGCAGGCCCGATATGCGAATATGCTTCATATGTTACGCATCGGTCAGTTGCCCGGTCGGGAGATGAGTTTGGGCTTCGCAATACGTGACAATGATTTGCTGACCCAGCCAGAGTCCTGGGTATTTATGGATTTCATTTACCGGATGTCAGGAGAAGCTCCTTCCCAGGAACAACGTCAGATTTTTCTGAACTTATTACCCCGTGATGATATTACAGTGGAGGATTTCCGGATAGGCCGGATGTCGTCTAACTGGATTTCGTCCAGGGAAGAGGTGTGGGGGGAAGATGGGAGTATGATTCTCAGCGCGGACCCCACCCAGACGGAGGCGTTCCTCCGACTGAAGAGGTCGGATGCGATGCACAGTGGATTTGTAGAAGCCCAGGTTGACGACTCCCGGGGGTTTTTCTGGATTTATGCCCGTCGCGGACAAGGAAATATGATCCGGTATGGATTTGCCGATGACGGACAACTCTATTTACAGGTGTGGATGAACGATCATCTGGTTCATAACCAAACCCGGGTGTGGTCCCGATCCCCCGGAAATGCGATGCTCCGCCTTGAATTACGCGGGGACGGCGCGATGGGATACCTCAATGGAGATCCTGCGTTTAATTCACCGGTTTCGATTCCGAATGATATGGGGCTGGGCTGGTGGGGGATTGCACCCTGGTCTGCGCAATATGGAACCGCCAGCGTGACGGTTAGCCAAATTTCCGGCGGACCGTTACCTGTTCGTTTGGGGCTTATACCCAAACAGGAGCTGAACGATTTTAAAAGTAGCTCGAACAACCCCGGGTTATTCGATACGCTAAATAAAATTGCCGTAAATCTCAGTACTCTGGCACCAGAGTGGTATGTTCAGGATGAGCGTGGCGGCGTACGAAAATCCTTATCCGGTGAGGGACAGGAGTTACGGTTGATGGCGCGGTATTATCGGCTGCGTCTCTTGCCACTCTTACGGGTTCGCTCGTACCGGGCTTTGGATTTGAAGGAGGTAGCGGATACCGCCCTGCGAGATCGTGTTGATGGATTTACCTTGTTGGTCGACCGTATGCCGGAGCCTGAATGGCTGGATATGGCCGAAAATATGGTTACGGATTCCGGGATCACTTTACATATTGTATTACTGGACCGCCGAACCGGGAAAGCCTCTTTTCGGGAACTTTGTGCAACCGTAGGCATTTTTTCAGGTCCGAGACGAGTAAAAACCTTACCTCTTGTTTACACCTCTCCCGGAGTAGATACAGTATTTTCGGAATACGGAGATGATCGCATTCTTTTTTTCAGCAAGCCCCCCGTGATCCCATGAGCCGTTCCAACCATCAGACGGGTACCCGTTCGCGTTGTGCAAAATGTAAACTTAGCGTGCAGGTTCTTGAAACGACACCACCTACCGTGTGTCCATTTTGTCATGAAGAGTTGTCCCATACTCTCATCGATATGCCCGAGCCGGAAAAGATCGAAGTGGATGAAGATGTGGAGGCGCACATCATGTCCCTCTACCGCCGTCCTCCGCGCTTGCTGGTATTGGGATTGGGGTTGATCGGAACGCTTATTCTGGCCTTTGCGGTATACTTCCAGGTTATTAATATTGAGAATTTTTATTATTCTCCGGTTGTTAACATTTACTCCTTTATTGTGGGCTTGTTTATTGTTTCCCGATTTATTCTGGCGTCTTTTTATACGGCCCCGCCCCGGGTAGGGTTTACCCCGCAGGTGAGTGTACTGGTTCCCTGCATGAACGAACAGGATTCCATTGCCCGATCCATTGCCCGGATTTACTCCGAAGGCTATGCCGACCATTTACGGGAGGTCATTTGTGTCAACGATGGTTCAACTGACAACACGCTTCTGGAAATGTACCGTGCTCAGGCGGCCTTCCCCAAATTAGTGGTGGTGGATTTTGAAGAAAACCGCGGTCTCTGTTACGGCATGGCCGTTTCTGCGCTGCTCGCCCATGGTGAAATTATGGTGTTTGTGGATTCCGATACCTTCCTGATGCCCGGAGCGGTTGAAAAATTGGTGCAGGGTTTTGTCGATCCGACGGTAGGGGGAATTGCCGGTCATACAGATGTGGATAATGCGAAAGTTAATGTGCTGACCAAAATGCAGGATGTTCGATATTTCTTTTCCTATAAGATTATGAAGGCTGCGGAGAGTGTTCATGGAACCGTGAGTTGTTTGCCCGGATGTTTCTCTGCGTATCGACGGGCTTGCGTGTTGCATGTACTTGATGAATGGATGCACGAGAAAGTTTTTGGACAGGAGGGCAATTACGGGGATGACCGAAGTTTAACCAATCTGGTATTGCAGGATTATCAAATATTATATGACGACGAAGCGTTAGCCACCACGATCGCACCGATAAGCTGGTCCGTGTACACCCGGCAACAGGCCCGTTGGATGCGTTCCTCAATCCGAGGAATCATCGCGGGTTCAAAATTTCTCTGGCGTAAACATCCGGTTCCTGCTCTTTCGTGGTATCTCATGATGATCCTGCCTATTGTAGAGCCCCTGATTATGATTCAGGCGCTCATTATTAATCCCATCAGACAGGGAGCGATTACCGGTTCTTATATTTTCGGTGTTTTTGCAGTAACGCTGATTTGGTCTCTTTATCATTTACAGAAAACCGGTCGTTCCCATTGGTGGGCTGGATTTGCCTTTACCACGACTTATATTCTTTTCTTCAGTTGGCAGATTTATTACGCGCTAATCACATTGGCTACACGCAGCTGGGGTACACGTGGAGCGAGTTCATCATGAGTTCAAAAAAAGATTCCAAGCGCTACTCCTCGTTCCAGACCTCAGAACATGGAAGATCTGTTGATCCCCAAAGCCGTGGCTCTTTCCGGCGTGAACCTCCGGTGGTGCCGGAAAGGGTCGCGGTGCTTAAAGCGAATTACCGGCAAGCCTGGTTATATTTTTTGCTTGTGCTTTGCCTGATTATTGCCTGGGGAATCCCTATTCGCTACGCAATTGTTCGCTTTGTGGCTTTTCGGCCTGCGGATGTGGGACCCCGTACGGCCATGGAGTTTGTCTCGATCACGTACGAAGGGATTTCGGATATTCCAACGGAGGTTCAGCCCGACCTTTTCAAAAAACAAATGGAAACCTTAAAGGATGCGGGGTACAACTCGATAACCCTTGAGGATGTAGAGGCCTTTTACAGCGAAGGCGCACCCCTGCCTGAAAAAGCCGTGTTACTGACCTTTGACCATTCCAGAAAATCTTCGTATTTTGATGCCCGCAAGGTGTTACAAAAACTCGGGTGGAAAGCGGTGATGTTTGTGTGGACGAAGCCGATTTTGGATGAGGATCCCTCTGCGTTGCGCTGGCCGTATATTCGTGCAATGATCGGCAGTGGGGCCTGGGAGGCCGGGGCTCAAAGTAATTTGGGGTTTGAGCGAATTGTTACCGACACTGAAGGGACCCTCAAAAATTATCTGACCTCTCCGCGCTGGCTGGCGGATCAGGGACGCTATGAGACCCCTGAGGAATACCAGGAGCGCTTAAAAAAGGATCATGAATATGTGGTGGAACTGATCACCCGTGAAACAAAAAAAGCCCCCATGGCTTTCGCATTTCCCTACGGGGATTTTGGTCAATACGATGAAAGAGCGACGTTGACCCGCCGCCTGAACATGGATTTGGTGGATCAATTTTACGATCTGGCCTTTGTTCATGGAAATGCAGCTCTGAATACAAAGAACTCGGACCCTCTTCGTCTTAATCGTTTGCTGGTGAACCCCGAGTGGTCTGCTGAGGATTTATTGAATCGTCTGGAGGCGGCATGGCCCCGTGAGCAGGGCGTAAGCAATGAAGTCGCCATGAAAGATCCTCTATTATGGCAGGTGGATTGGGGTGGCTTTAGAATGAATGGTGAAAGTAACACTCTCTTCGCCCTGGGAGATAATACAGGATCAAAGGTATGGCTGAACGGTACCGATACCTATGAAGATTTTCAGGCAAGGATTCGTTTAAAGATTACATCCGGACAGGTGGGCTTTTTCCTCCGCGCCTCCACCGATGGAGAGTCGAATCTTTATCTTGGACTTGGGGATCAGGGCGAAGTATGGCTCCGTCAAAAACAGGAAGGAATGGAGCCCGTTACTCTTGGTACGTCCCGATATCTTCAGGAACCCGACGGAAGTATCTTTTTGGAAGTCTTTCTGAGGGGAAATCAGTTTTTTGCCAGCACGGCGGGGCAACCTGTCTTTGATGAAATTATCATGACCCGTGGAAAACCTGAAGCGGGTATCATGGGGGTCAGTGTATGGGATCCGGAGGTGGCCGCCGCCGAATTTGAGTTGTTGGATTTAAATGTAATTCCTTTTTATAACCGCCTGATCACATGGAAACCCACGGGATCCAGACAGCCTGCTATCGCAGGGTGGTTTAGTAAAAATGGATATAAATTTACTCACTTATCTCCACCATGGCTGCTGCTTGGAGATCAGGGGCGCGCGGAACAATTGGGTTGGGATCCCTCATTTTTTGCGGAATTGGCGAAAACGTATAACATGTTCTTCACTCCGGAAATTATTGTTGAGCGGATTGACTCTATAGAACCTCAAGTGGCAACTGCCCTTGCTAACCGAGCCAGGGAGGCAGGATTAGACGGCGTCTATTGTAATTTATCACGTATTCGCGGAGTTTCGAATCTAACCCGTATTACTGCGTGGATTCAGAATATGAGCAAGGCGCTTGCTGAGAAGGATATTCAGTTGATTGTTTCTCTCCCTCCGGCTCTCTCCAAAGGAAGTACCGTCAATTCATTGCTCCAAGGGCTTTCGAATCTGAAGGTGGCCACTACGGAGGAGGATATTCGTGAGTTGGATGAATTTAAGGTTCCAAGCCAACGGTTGGTGTCCTGGAGTTATACTCCGCTATCTCAGGAGGCCTATCCCCTATATATGCAGCTGACGGGGGGCGAGGCCTCCGAAGAAATTTTAACCACGGAAGTACGAAGCCGTATCCTTTGGGAAGAAGGATTTGATGCTTTTTCGAGCGGTAAATTTGAGGATGCGATTTCCATATGGACCCGGTGGAGTGAAGTGGAGCCTTATAATGAAAAACCTTTGAGGCTGATTGGAGATGTTTACCAAAGGAATCAGGACTATAAACTCGCCGTGGAGTATTATAAACAAAGTCTGGAATTAAATCCGGGCCAGGTTGATCTCGTAGTGACTACCGCTGGACTTCTGGATAGGTTTTTGGGAAATGAAAAAGAGGCGGAAGAGTTGTTAAGTCTGTATCAGCGCCTGTTTCCCAACAACACAGAAATTTCTTTGGCTCAAGCAGGGATGTTTATGCGTAAGGGGAACGCAAAAGTGGCCGAAGAACGTATCGAAAATATTGTCGCTAAAAATCCGGATGATTTAACCGCACTTGCCCTGTTGCATCCCTTGCTTCAGAGCTCTCAGGAGCGCATAGATAATATTATCCAAATCGAAAAAGTTGGCCGCAGACTGGGGATGTATGAACACTTTGCGAAAACGCTGAATACGTTTAATTTATTAATTTGGCCTGAATCCTGGCGGTTGATGGACATGGTGTCCGAGAGGGCAGCGGAAGAACCAAGTGGATCCGGACTCTATACCCGGCTGCTTCCCCGGGATACGGTAGTCCGGGAGAAATTTAATCTCGGTATGGCTTCGGATAACTGGGAGGTTCCTACGGGGTCTCTCGACGATGAAGAGGAAGGATTGTTTTTCCTTTCCGCGACTCCTGCCAGCACAGAGGCCACGCTGACTCTAAAACGTTCTGAGACCATGATGAATGGATTTGTCGAAGCAGAGCTGGAACAGGCCCGGGGGTTTTTCTGGCTCTATGCGCGTCGTTCCGAAGGAAATATGATTCGTTTTGGGTTTGAATCAGTCGGTCGATTGTATTTGCAGATTTGGATGGATGGCGAAATGGTAACCAATATAAGCCGGGACTGGATTCGTCCCAATGACGGGGTTACGCTGCGTTTAGAAGTTCGTGGAGATGCGGTATTTGGATATTTAGATGGACGCCCTGCATTTGGTGCACCCATCCAGATTCCTTCGGGTATGAATCTAGGGTGGTGGGGTATGGCTCCCTGGGCAGCTCAATTCGGAGTCGCGCAGGCATTGATACGTGAGGTGGCCGGAGGCCCGCTTCCTTCAAATATCGGGATCTATCGCGGTATCATAAAACCTGGAGTGGATGAGATCATGGTGGAGAAAATCAAAGCCAATACAACGCAGCTAACTGTATTTTCTCCTCCCTGGTTCTTTCAGGATGTCTCGGGAGAGATCCGATCTGAAATAAACTTCGATCTTCCGGGAGTGCGTTTACTTACGCGTTATTACAAAATCAGACTGTATCCCCTGATTCGTTCCGCCTCTGCCCGTAATTTTGATGTTTCTGATGTCGTGGAATTGGCTAAATCTACTAAAGTGAAGGGTTTCCTTTTAGATTTCACCCGCATGCCTGATTCCGAATGGTTTAACAGGACGGAGAAAGAGCTGGCAGGAACCGGGATAGGCTTGCTGGCGGTCCGTTTTGACGTATTTGGACAAATGGTGGAGGTCCGTGAAGTGGGGTCGGCCGGCGCACTTTTTGCCGGAAATCGAGGGTTCAAAGAGCTTCCTCTGGTTGATTTTACCCGGACAGAATCCCCGGTAATCCCCGAGATGGAAAGTTTATCTTTGGAGACAAACGATACCGGGATTGAGGAAGATACCGAGGTGGACATTGACACGGAAGTCGTCGAAGAGACCGTCGAAATACAGACACCTGCTCCTGAACAAGAAGCACCCTCGGTTACACGTCCCATGGTACCTTCCAAGGTCTACCTGTTTTAATTATCGACCTTCACTGATCTCACGGATCCAGCGTTCAAAGCGCTGTGGACTCATTTTTTCATGGGGTTTACACTCGGGAGCGAAAAGAGTCAGACGATACTCCTCGATCTTTAAAAAGGCCTCCCTGATTTGCGGGGGGCTCATTTTTTCCGCATACTGTGAGAACAAACCCAGCAGGGGTTCCAGCTTTGTCAGTTTCTGAAGGTCCTTGTCCATATTCAACTTCGCGCGCTGGACCCGTAAGAACATTCCTTTCAAATATGTGGGATATCGATCCAAACAACGGGGATCCGAACACCATCCCGGTGACCAGAGGGTGGTGAACTGCATGGCTAAATCGCTTTTTAGTTCACCGTCCACTAAAGGGGCTGTCGCCTCCTCGATCCGCCTTTTTTCTTCAAAAATGAGTTCGAGTTTCGTCTGAAATTTCTCAGCAATTTCAAACAGGATCCCACGGGCTTGTTCACGGCGTTGGGTAAACTCCTGCGAATTTTTTGGAAGGGATGAGTGCAAATCCAGAGCCTCCACCAAAACCGCATCGATGATATCCTCCAGTGCATTCCCCCCTTTTGAAGGAAGCATGGAGAGATCCAATTGAAGGTGGGTGGACATTGGAAACTGTTTTTGCAGAAAGCGGACGCGGTCCCTCTCCTGAAGTTTATAGAGACGTAAGGCAGCCCCGACCCATGCCGCCTGTGCTTCCAGGGGATCCGTATATAATCGTACTCCGCAGTCTTCCCCTTTATCAAAAAGAGCGGGGTAGACGGTTTCGCCTTTCATCGAATAGGTCTCGGGCAGGGCTGGATCCGGCCACTCCCGGTACTGCCTGCGCATCCATTCTTCTTTGCCCGCATGTGTCAAAGGGGTTTTGGAGGAGGGCAGTTCATGACGGCCCGGAAAATGTTCCCCCTGAAAAATGGTGGTTCCATCCCGTTGGATCACGTTTAATTTTGTTTTCAGATACGCGGGAAGCTTTCCGGGATTTAAGTCTGGAGCAGCGAGAATACAGCCTAATCGAGCGGCTAAAAAAGCGGCCAGAGCTTCATAGAGAGAGTGGGTGTATGTGAACTTATTTTCGACAAACCAGTCAATTGCTTCCGCGGCACAGGTTTTTACAGGATTGCATTGTATGCGTAACGGTTTATCCAAACTTCGAATGAGTGCCTCCACCTTCTCCGGTAACCATGCCGGAATGGTCCATTCCAACAGCTCCTCCGGTACCCGGGGTAGATCCTGCTCCCGAACCACCATGCAGATTCCGTCTTTTTCCTTATCGTCAGGACAATAGTGATAGTCCAGTTTTATACGGCACTCCTTGAGCTCGATGTCATCAGGATAGCCTTCACTGTCCAAGGCCTCTCCCTCCAGAAGGTCTCCCAGCTCCGGCACCCAGCGCTCGCCCGCAGCCCACTCCTGAAAATCCTTTTGAGTGAAAACATTTTCCGGGAGTATGCGGTCAAAATAACGATAAAAGACATCCGTTCCGAGAAAAGTCCCCGGTCGACGAAGCTTCTGTTCCCAAGTATCTAACGAGGCTAACAGTTTCAGGTATTTTTTATAGGAAGGGTGTCGGAACTGCAACTTCGCCGGGAGCAGAGCATCCCGCAGAAATATTTTTCGGGAAGCCTCCGGATCGATTCGTCCATAATGCACCCGTTTGCCTGAACGCAGAGTTAACTGACCTAAGCGGACGCGTTCTTCTGCTTCCACAAACCCCCGCCTGGTATTCCAAACGGGGCGTTCATACTGATAGGAACAGAGATGGGAGGCCACGTCTTCAATCCATTGCGGGTCTAACCGGGCGCATTCCCGCGCAAACAAGTGGGACGTTTCCAAAAGGGTGAAGGCCATCACCCACCCCGGCGGTTTTTTGGAGACCGCACTTCCTGGAAATATCCGGAAAAGCTGTCCACCCGGATTTCGGAACTGCTGATTTTCTTCGCGTTCGCCCACCGAACGTGGAATCCCGGAAAGCACCGACCGATGTAATCCGTCCGTATCGAGCAGTTCCATTTCACCAATAGATGGCGGAACCTTCCATCGATGTTTTCGGCAGGTGTTCCGAAGATCATCCACAAGGTTGATCCACTCTTCCACTCTTCGCGGATGTAGAAAATTCTGACGGCAAAAACGAGTCCGTCGACTCCGGCTGACCGAAGCTTCACAGACTGCATTCCACATGTGGATGACCCCTATAAAATCAGACGATGGATCTTTCCAGGCCCCGTGCGCCTTGTCCGCCGCCTCCGCTTTTTCCGCCGGGCGTTCCCGTGGATCCTGAATCGACAGAAAAGCTGCACAAACGATCACGGCGGGCAGAATATGCTCGGTATGTCCCTCTTCCAGCATCCGGGCGAGGCGGGGTTCTAAATTGAAGCTCGCCAGTAACCGGCCTCTCCGGGTCAGTTTCCGTTTTCCTGTCATGGCCCCAATGTCAAACAAGGTACGATAGCCTTCCGAAACGGCGGCACCTTTCGGGGGGTCGATAAAGGGGAAATGCTGAATCGGGGGTAAGCCTAAAACGGCCATGCGTAAAATAACCTCAGAGAGGGAGCTCCGTCGGATCTCCGGATCCTGATAGTCCCCCGCTCTTGCCAAATCCTCTTCGGAATACAGGCGCAGGCATACTCCGGGCCCGGTTCGACCGCAACGCCCGCGCCGTTGACGTGCGGAGGCTTGTGAAATTTGTTCGGTGACAAGACGCTGAATGCGGCTCTGGGGATGGAAGCGTTGAACCCGCACCTGTCCCGTGTCGATTACGGCTCGAATGCCCGGAAGGGTTAAAGAGGTTTCCGCCACGTTCGTGGCCAGAATAATTCTTCTCGAACCGGAGGTGGAAAAAACCCGCTGCTGATCTTTTGCGCCCAAACGTGCAAACAGAGGAAGAATTTCCGCCCTGCCCTGATAACGTGGGGTCAGTTTTTTACTGCAGTCACGGATCTCGCGTTCCCCGGGTAGAAAAACCAGGGTGTCGAGGTCTCCATGCTGTTGCTCCAGGTGTTGGAGGGCTTCCAGTACTTGATCCTGAATAGAAAGATCCCGTTCGGCTATTGGAGGAAGCCATTCATCCTGAATGGGAAACAACCGTCCCTCTACTTCCAATACCGGGGCATGGTGAAAAAAGTCGGAGAAGCGCTCCGCATCCAGGGTGGCGGAAGAAATCACCACTTTCAGATCCGGGCGCCGGGAAAGAATCTCTTTCAGGCAGCCTAAAATAAAATCGATGTTGAGACTTCGTTCGTGCGCTTCATCGATGATGAAGGCGGAATAGGCGTTCCAGTCCGGATCTGTGGGTAACTGCGCCAACAGCAGTCCATCGGTCATGAATTGAATTCGGGTCTGTGGAGACGTGCGGTTGTCAAAACGGACGGCAACACCCACTGCGTCTCCAAGGGATGTTTCACATTCTTCGGCCACCCGGGCGGCCATACGGGTGGCTGCCAGACGTCGGGGCTGTGTGACACCAATGCGGCCCGGGGTATCGCCGATCACTTCCGCCATCATTTTGGGAAGCTGAGTGGTTTTTCCCGATCCTGTGTCACCGCAGACGATCACCACCTGATGCTTACGGATCGCATCCAGAAGGATTTCCCGCTGATTACTGACGGGCAGGGTTTCCGGATACGTAATTTTAATAGGGAGGGCAGGGGAATTCACAGAGCCCTCGATAAAGGGAAAGAAGGATTTCCGCAAGGGAATAGCTTTATGAAGGAAACAGGACGTGATGCATACGGTTTGCAAGAAACTGAATTTCTGCTATTAACGATTTATGCGTTTCCCGTTTTATCTCTCTTCACTGCGGAGGGCTTTATGTCCCTGATATTGATGGTGGAGGACGATCCGCATATTATGGATGTGGTGGAATTTCTTATGGAAGAAGAGGGCCATCGTTTGGATCGCGCGACCGATGGCACTCTGGGCTGGAAATTATATCAGAAAAACCGCTATGCATTGGTGATTCTTGATCTAGGCCTCCCGGGGATCCATGGTCTGGACTTGTTTGGCAAAATCCGTGGCGTACAACCCGAGCAGCCTTTAATCATGTTGACCGCGCAGGGAGAAGAGCCGGACCGTGTAAGAGGTCTCACGTTGGGGGCGGACGACTATATTTCGAAACCCTTTTCAAATCCTGAATTCGTCGCCCGGGTTCGGAACCTTTTACGGCGCAGCCGCTCCTTGCCCGAGGTGCTGGTGCACGGGGTGATCACCCTTTTCCCTGAAACAGGTGAGGTGAAGATCAAAGGGACGCCTCTAATGCTCCCTGCACATGAGTTTCATCTATTACAATGTCTGATGATGCAACCGGGACAGGTGTGTACCCGCGGTCAATTGATGGAGGCGATGTACTCCGGACGCCTCGACATCTGTGATCGGGCGGTGGATCAATCGGTGAAGCGTTTGCGAGGTAAAATTAGCAGGCTTCACTCTGAATTTCAGGGGATAGAGACCGTGTATGGATTGGGGTATCGATTGACCCCGTCCCCCTTGTCTTTATAAGGAACCTATGAGGAAACGCCTGCCTGCTCCTGTGAAAGAGGTTGTATCTTTATGGAGGTTGGGCACAAACGAAGCATGAAACTTTGGCTTAAGCTCTTTTTAGCATTGATGGTGGTCTCCGTTGGGCCGACCTGGTTCCTGAGTCGCTATGCGAGTAGTTCCTTCCATCAGTTTACCCGCCGCGCTCAAGAAGAGCAGATGGCGCAAACAGGGCGCTGGATGGGTAGATTATTCCGGGAGGTTTCCACGCCTGTGGAGCGTGAGGCGGTGCTGTCTGCCTATGCGGCGGATTCGGGCCGGCGTCTGCGCTTTTTTAATCCGGGAGGGGATCTGATCTATGATTCCGGTGAAAGGGATGTGGTCTTTTTCGATGAGAATTCGGATGTGTCACAAGCGATTTCACAGGAGGCGTACGCGGCGCGATGGTGGGTAACCGATGACCGTTCCCGTCTTTTTTATTTTTCCTCCGTCCCGGTGTTTGATTCGGAGGGCGCCCTGATGGGAGTGGCGCAAGTGGTGGAACATACAGGGAGGATTACCCAGGCCTTGGTCCGGTTACATGTCTACCAGAAAACAGGATTTTTGTGGGTGCTCTGCGGGACGGTGGTGCTCTCGGGTTTCTTTTCCCTTTTGCTCACCCGGCGATTACGCCGGTTACGTTTGGCTGCCCGTGAATTTGCTCAAGACGGTTCCACCGGCGGCTTCGTAATGAGGGGGAGGGACGACGTTGCAGAATTAGCCGGTGGCTTTCAGGAAATGGCTGAGAAACTAAAAGCAAAACAGCGCTATAATCGTGAGTTCGTACAGACGACCCTGCATGAATTAAAGACACCGCTCACTGCGATGCACGGGGCGGCGGATATTTTACAAACCCGGGAAGAGCTTTCCACAAAAGACCGTAAACGTTTTTCCGCAAATATCCAAACTCAATCCGATCGTTTACTCCATCTGGTTCGTGAGTTGGAATCGCTTACCTCTCTGGAGGAGGATCTGCCGAGAGAATCACCAGAAGCGGTTGCACTGGGTCCGATGCTGGAAGAAATTGTGGAAAGAATCCGTCCGGCCATGACGCATCGGCTGGAGCTGTCGGGAGCGGAAATTCGGGAGGAACGACGAGTATTTCCCGCGCGTATGGAACAAGTGGTCATCAATCTTTTACAAAATGCGGATCGTTATCATTGTGGGGACAAAGCCATTCGGGTTATTTTGTCTGAGGAATCCAGAGGATGGGTCCTGAGGGTGGAGGATGATGGACCTGGAATCAGTGAAGCGGATCCTCTGCGAATTTTTGATCGATATTTCACTACGGTTTCGCGGGATGAAAACCGGGAGTACGGAAGAGGAATAGGGCTCGCAATCGTGAAACGTATCGTGGAGCATTACGGGGGAAGGGTGTTTGCCGAAAACCGGGAGTGGGGCGGGGCAACTGTCGGAGTAATATTGTAGCTTAGGCCAGATGCTGGCGTATCACTCCCATTCCCGGAGGAACAGGGATACGCATGACGGCGGCAAAGGCCCGGAAGGCCTGGAGTTCATCGGGGTGGAGATGGTTGTCCTCGGCGATGGCCGCGAGGCCGGAAAGAAGCAGGCGTTGTTGAAAATTGGGAGCGAGCCCGGGGAGTTTTTCGCAGGCGCGGTCGAGGGCATCGAGTCCGCATTCCGAGGCCGGGAGTAGCTGAAGGTTTGCTCCAGCGGTAAATCCGAACATACGCTCTTTGGCTTTTGCGAACGAACGGGCGGCGTCTTCCGACGTTTCCGAACCCAATCGGCTAAGGGCACTGAGCATCACATTCACTTCGGTTTCCAGGGTTTTGATGTGAACCCTCATCCGTTGATATGTGGGTTGTCTTTTGGGGGCTTCTAAATTCTGTTCGAGAATTTTCTGCAGACAGTATTCAAAGAGATCAATCTGCCCGTCGGCATTGGAGAGTTCTTTGATCCGATCTTTGAAGGGTTCTTTCTGGTCATCCGGCATTTGCCGGAGGGCGGGAAGGGCCAGATCCACGATTGCGAGGCGGTCCTCTTCGTTGATGGAAATCGTGGGCTGCCCGGAACGTGCCAATAAGGTATAGATCAGGTCCCGGGCCCCCTGTACGTCATGAGCGAGCTTCAGAATCTGCGGATCCAGTGCGGCTTTCCATTCCTGGACCGCCTGCAGGCGGGAGCTGTCCGGCATCTGATGCTCCTCCAGTAGATGATACAGCATGGCGGTAGCCGGCAGGTCCCGCAGTTGTGTTTCGGGTTTGGATTTTGGTCGTGGAGACGGAACGGGCTGAGAGATTTTCAGGTCCATGGTTTTTAAATAACTTCCGTCCCAGGAGGGGAGAATCCGGTGAATACGACGGGCCAAAGGGGGATGCGTGGAGAGGATACCCACGTATTTTCGGGAACGGAGGGGACTGAACATCATGTGTCCACAGTCGTTGGGGGGACGGACCATCCTCCCGCGAACGGCACCCCGGCCGAGCTTGCGCAGAGCATTCGCAAGTCCTTCGGGGTTGCGGGTGTACTGGGTTGCGGAAGCGTCGGCGAGATATTCGCGTTGACGACTTATGCGCGCCTGCAGGCACTTTCCGAAAAAGAGTCCGATTGAGCCCAGGACCCATATTCCGAAACCGATGGCTATAAACACGAGGCGTCCGCCCGCACTTTCCCGGCTGTCGAATCCGTCATCCACATCCGCGCCAATTTCCATGGAGGCGCGCCCGATCTCACTGAGGGTGAAGAGCCCGGCCAGCCAGGCGATCATATGGGTGTTGAGCGACATATCGCCGTGAAGGATATGGCTAAATTCGTGGGCGATGATCCCCTGCAATTCCTCGCGGTTACATTTGACGATGGCACCACGGGTGACTGCGATGGCGGCCTGATCGATTTCCATACCTGCGGCACAGGCATTGATGGCGGTGGAGTCGATAATGTACACATCTGGTACAGGCACTCCACTGGCAATCGACATCTCCTCCACCACATTTATTAATTGACGCTGATCGGCTTCTTCGGTCTCGATGGGTACTTTCCAGGCCCGCATGGATTTCATCACCCCCGCGGGTCCGGCGGCCAGGGCAGAGGCTCTCCATGCCCAGGAGACAGCTATAATAATCAGAGTGATCCCTGCGGAGCCTTTTGCACAGAACGCATACACATCCACATTCGAATCCGAGAGTTCCGATCCAAACAACAGGATTCCGGCAAACCCTCCAAAAAAGCTTACGGCGGTGGCTGTAAAGAGCACCGTGAGAATAAATCCGGCCAGTGCCCAAGCGCTGCGGCGTTTGGCTTTTTCCTGATGATCAAAGAAAGTGACGGGATGGGGCATAGGTTGAGGATTTTTGATCTTTTCGGCATCTTACTGCAAAATGGCGAGAAAAAAGCTTCTAAGAAGTGGTCCAAGAGGGTGAGTTAAAGAAAAATCATGGCTTTTATCGCCATCCTATGTGTCTGATAGGTAAAAAAGGGTCCTCTTTCGTTGAATTGTAGTTGTGATAAAATCGGATAACATATATACGGATTGCGAATTTCAAACTTAATAACCCTCACTAAGAGAAAAGGAAACATGGATACGTTAAACTCTTCCAACATTGAAACCGACGCTTCACCCTCCGCAGTCAAATCATTTGCACCCGGTCATTGGGACTACGAGATCGACGTGCGTGATTTTATTCAACAGAACTTCACGGTGTACGCAGGCAACGGAGATTTTCTCAGTACCTCCAGCGACCGAACCGAAAAACTGTGGACCGTTTTGGAAGACCTGCAGAAAGAGGAAATCAAAAAAGACGGAGTTCTGGATGCGGATGACACCGTGATTTCCACGATCACTTCTCATGAAGCTGGATATATGTCCGATGAAAAGTTGGAAATGATTGTGGGATTGCAGACCGATAAACCTCTCAAACGCGCGCTGATGCCGTTTGGAGGAGTGCGGATGGCAAAAGCGGCTTTGGAGGCCTACGGATTTAAAATGGATCCGAATACAGAAAAGGTGTTCAACTACCGCAAAACCCATAACGACGGGGTTTTTGATGTGTACGATTCGGAAATTCGCGCCGCACGGAAAAGCGGAATCGTGACGGGCTTGCCGGATGCGTATGGCCGGGGACGAATCATCGGGGATTACCGCCGGGTGGCTCTCTACGGAGTGGATTTTCTCATCGAACAAAAGCAAAAAGAGCATGATGAAGCGGGAAACGGAACGTTCTCGGAAGAAGATATTCGTTTACGTGAGGAACTGGCGGAGCAGTTCCGTTCGCTTCACGAATTGAAGATCATGGCGGCTACCTACGGCTGTGATATATCCAAGCCTGCCGTCACCGCTCAGGAAGCGGTGCAGTGGACCTATTTCGGGTACTTGGCCGCGGTCAAGGAACAGAACGGAGCGGCGATGAGTATCGGCCGGATCTCCACATTCCTGGATATTTATATCGAGCGGGATCTGCAGGCGGGGATCCTTACTGAAGTGGAGGCGCAGGAATTAATTGACCATCTGGTGATGAAACTCCGCATGGTTCGTTTTGCCCGTACACCCGAGTATAATGAGCTATTCTCCGGGGATCCGACCTGGGTGACGGAATGTATTGGCGGCATGAGTTGCGACGGGCGTCCCTTGGTAACCAAAACCAGCTTCCGCTTCTTGCAGACGCTCTATAATCTTGGCCCTGCCCCTGAACCCAATCTAACCGTTTTGTGGGATGAGCGGCTTCCGGAAGGTTTTAAAAATTTCTGTTCCAAAGTGTCGATCGACACCAGCAGTATTCAGTACGAAAATGATGAATTGATGCGGGAGCGTTATGGCGATGACTACGGGATAGCCTGTTGTGTTTCCGCAATGCGGATCGGCAAGCAAATGCAGTTCTTTGGTGCCCGGGTAAACCTGGCCAAGACCTTGCTGTACGCGATCAACGGTGGAAAAGACGAAAAATCCGGACAGCAGGTCGCGCCAAAATTTGCTCCGATCACTTCGGATATTTTGGAAAAAGAAGAAGTGCTCGCCCGTATGGATACCATGATGGAATGGTTGGCGAAGACCTACGTCAAAGCTCTCAATATTATCCACTTCATGCATGACAAATATGCATACGAACGCGTGGAAATGGCACTGCATGATAAAGAAGTGGTCCGCACAATGGCCTGTGGGATTGCCGGTCTTTCGGTAGTGGCGGATTCTTTAAGTGCGATGGAGCATGCCACGGTGAAAGTGATTCGTGATCGGGATACCGGAATGGCTCTGGATTATGAAATCGAAGGGGAGTATCCGGCTTTCGGGAACAACGATGACCGGGTGGACCGGATGGCTTCCGATATGGTGCACCGTTTCATGGACAAGATCCGAAGCTGTAAAACCTATCGAAATGCACAGCCTACCCAGTCGGTACTTACGATTACCTCCAATGTGGTGTACGGCAAAAAAACCGGGAACACTCCCGATGGACGTAAGCAGGGCGAACCATTTGCTCCGGGGGCGAATCCCATGCACGGACGCGATTGTAAAGGCGCGGTGGCCTCCATGAAGTCTGTGGCGAAGCTACCTTACGAGCATGCCCTGGACGGAATCAGTTATACGTTTTCTATTGTTCCTAAAGCTCTGGGACGCAGTGCAGAGGATCAAATTCAAAACTTGTCCTTCCTGCTGGACGGATACTTCGGAGACGGCGGACATCATATCAATGTAAACGTGTTCGAGCGTGAAACCTTGCTCGATGCCATGGACCATCCGGAAAAATATCCACAGCTCACCGTGCGGGTATCCGGGTACGCGGTGAACTTCATTAAGCTCACCCGCGAGCAGCAGTTGGATATTATCAACCGCACCTTTCACGAAAAGGGAGCGTAAAGCGGTCCGCGTACACCGTACGAGGTTATTAGTACAAGAAAAATCCTCTCCGTTTCGGGAGAGGATTTTATCCGGAGAGGAGGGGTGAAACCTATTCCTTCTGAGTTCAATAGTGGGACACCCTAGCGGAAATTGTGCCCGTAATTGTATGCGTAATCATATTCGAGCCCCATGGGATCGATTACGCATACGATTAGGNTTATGATTACGAGTTTTAGTGGACGGGATACCCTATCGAAAATCGTGCTCGTAATCGTATGCGTAATCATAATCGATCCCCAAACCGGTAAACCTCACCTCACATATCTTTTCCCGCCCAATAGGACAGGGAAACCTGAATTCCTTAACCCTTATTGCCTGATCCATAATCTTCCGAACCCTCGTAAACTCGGCTTTTCGAGGTGCTTCGGATGAGTCCGACAAGCATGGAGACGATCCGAACCAAAATGGCTTTACCTTCCTCGGCATTTTCCAGCCGCTTCTTGGCAACCAAAACATCAAGACATGCGGCACACTCAAGAGCGGAACCTCTTGCGATATCGAAAAATCTGCATCGATCCGCGCCCGTATATTTCCCATTCCCTTCCGCAATATTCAACGAAATGGACGAGGAAGCCCGGTCCAGTTGATTTGTCACGGCAAGGCCCCTGGGCAGCTCTTCCAGAAGGACGTCCGCCCAGGTAACAAATTCGATGGAGGCTTGGTACACATCGAGGTTCTCATGGTCAAAATGGTTTTTCATTTAGTGTTTCCTTCAGAGGGATCGATTACGCATACGATTAGGGCTATGATTACGAGTTTTAGTGGACGGGACACTCAAATTCAAAACAACCCTCAATGTTTATGGGGGGGTAAAGAACGTTTTCGGGAAATGTTGAAGTCGGAAAAAGTTGTATCCCGGGATATAAAAAAATCCTCTCCGTTTCGGGAGAGGATTTTATCCGGAGAGGAGGGGTGAAACCTATTCCTGAGCAGCGGAACGCCCGCCGACTCCCCGTTTGCTTTCGACTTTTTTGCCCTTCGGGCGCAGTTTTCTTACGGCTTTGCCGGTGGCCCACATTTCGCTGTTGGACATTGCGGTCAGTTCCTTTTCGAGGATCTGTTTGTAGTCCTTGCGGCTGCCCATCCGCATGGTACGGGCGGCTTCTTTTCCGGATTTCACGGATTTATACAGTTCCTTGAAAACGGGAAGGGTGGCTTTTTTGAATTTCGGACGCCAGTCCAGGGCACCGCGTTGAGCGGTAACGGAGCAGTTGGCGTACATCCAGTCCATGCCGTTCTCGTCAACGAGGCGGATCAGGGACTGGGTAAGTTCTTCCACAGTTTCGTTGAAAGCCTCAGAAGGACTGTGTCCGTTTTTGCGGAGTACGTCGTACTGGGCTTCCATCACGCCGCAGAGGGCACCCATGAGGATCCCACGCTCACCTGTGAGGTCAGACGTAACCTCTTTTTCAAAGGTGGTGGGAAACAGGAAACCGGATCCCACGCCAATGCCGAGGGCTTTGCAACGGTTTTCCCCTTTGCCGGTGGCATCCTGGGCAACTGCAAAAGAAGAGTTGATTCCGGCGCCGCTCAGGAAGTTACGACGCACGTTGAGCCCGGACCCTTTGGGAGCGACCAGCAATACGTCGATGTCTTCGGGGGGATGGATTTTGGTGATGTCGTTATAGACCAGACCGAAACCGTGGGAGAAAACCAGGGCCTTACCGGCGGTCAGGTATTTTTTCACCGTGGGCCACAATTGTTTTTGACCGGCATCGGAAACCAGGAAAAGAATAACCGTGCCTTTGTCCAGGGCCTCTTCGATGTCAAAAAGGTCGGTGCCTAATTTCCATCCGTCTTTTTTCGCACGGTCTTTGGTGCGGGCACCAATGATTACGTTAAATCCATTGTCTTTCAGGTTCAACGCCTGAGCAGGAGCCTGTACACCATACCCAATGACGGCGATGGTTTCGTTTTTCAAGGTTTTACGCGCTTTCGCGAGGGAAAATTCTTTACGGGTAACGACTTCTTCTTCG
>JGI12210J13797_10923138_pt1 | contig 21074 bp, 15 predicted proteins | sample ElkSlonscriptome_3_FD_13797 | JGI IMG/M metagenome (IMG submission 13797)
GTCCGGGCCAGATCTTACGTGAAATTTGCGCTGGCCTACTGATCGAGCCAGATCATCCGGATCGGCATCCACAAGCCCATCAGCATCATGATCAGGTTTTCCGTGAGTGAGACAAAGCCCAGCGGTACGTTGCTGTTGCCGCCCACGCAGGCACATTTGAGTTCGCGTTTTTCGATGTAGACCGCGCGGAACACTGAAACGGCACCAACGGTGCCAATGAACAGCGCAATGGGAGCAGCCAGCCAGACGAGTGCGCCGGAGATCATCAGCACGCCTGCCAGCGTTTCACCGAAGGGGTAGAGGTAGCCGTACGGCACCCATCGTCGAGCCAGCAGATCGTAATTCAGGAACATGGTGCTGAAGCTCTCGATATCCTGCAGTTTCTGGACGCCGAGCAGGCACATGGCGGTGGCGATAAAAAATTCGGGCATGCGCACGGTCAGGACGGTGCCAAACGTGACCCAGCTGATCGCCAGACCCATCAGAAATGCGGTGGCGAAAATTGCGATCACAGGCCGGTAGCTGGTCTCCTGTTTATCCGGCTTGGACTCGCCAAAGTATTGGCGCAGCTCGTCGTAACCGCCGATCCGCTCGCCGCCGATGAATGTCTGCGGCGTCGTGGAGACCGCATGCTTTTCCTTGAAGCCGTCCGTTTCCTCGCGGGTGGTCAGCCAGTGATCGTCCACTTCGAAGTTGTGTTTGTGCAGCAGGTGGCGACTTTTCAGCCCATAAGGGCAGACATGCTTGTCCATGACCATGCGGTGAAGCTCGGCACGTTTCGTTGCGCGGGATTCGGACATCATCGCTGTTCTCCATTGCAGCATGAGCGAAACCAGTGCTTAACCCTACCACCTGTACTCTCGGGCTCGTTAACCTCGATCAGGTTGCTCCGCTCGGGTACGGTGCGCGTTGTGAGGCGAATCGCAATGCCGAAGATGCCGATCGCACCCAACAAACAAATTGCAACAGATAAAGATGCAACCAATTGGACTGGCATCTCTTGAAGGACGGCGCATCTGGCAACTCCTGAGAAGGTTGGGGACGGCTTGGCCTACGCCGCCTTAAGGTGCCGAATCAGCAACGCCGAAATAGACGGCACAAACGCCTGCGGCAGGTAATTCCCCATGCCCCTGATAATTTCCAGGCTCAAAAAATCAAAAATAGAACTCATTGGACAAACGCCTCAAAACAGCGCGCTCTGCTCATCGATGTGGTGTACGAGTTGATAATGGTTCGAGAGAATCGCGTAAGCGCAGGCATCGATGGCGAAGACTTCGGCCAGTAGCTCCAGCCGGTCCTGAATGCCCTGCTTGCGGGAGTGTTAATAAAATCCTGAGCAATGAACACTCCTGACAGCTGTGTTATGTTCATTGGCCTATAAACGGAGGGCTAATCTGATGACTGGAATGATATTTCGAAATGCACTGATATTGGTGCTGCTGGCGGCCATGACTTTCCCCGCGCACGCGCAGCTTGTTTCGACCGGCGACGCGCTGGCGTTGGAAACAGGTCAGCTCGAAACCAGGATCGAAGCATTTCTGCTGCGCGACGATGTCGCCGCAGAACTGTCTCAGTACGGCATCAGTCACGAAAAGGCCATGGCACGCGTAGCCAACCTGAGCGCAGCCGAACTGGAACAGGTCGCCGGACGCATTGATGAGATGCCGGCTGCAGGCAGCGGTGTAGTCGTTATTGCCGGCGTGGTGTTCATCGTCCTGATCATCCTCGAGTTCGTCGGCGTTACCGACATCTTCAAGTCCACTTGACGCCTGGTATCCGCGGCATCGGCGCGGCCGGCCTGGCCGCGCTGATACTGCTTGCCGGCGGCTGCGCCACCTACGACACCCGAATTCCGCAATCGCTGGCGCCCCGGGTCGACCTGGCTGAAACTCCTTTCCACCCGCAGCTGGAATACCATTGTGGACCCGCTGCGCTCACCACCATGCTGGAGGCCAGCGGCGCCAACCCCGAATACAACACGGTCGCCGAGCGCGTCTACGTGCCCGACCTCAAGGGCAGTCTGCAAGTTGAAATGATGGCAGGGGCGCGAAGCTTCGATCGGATTCCGTTTCGCGTGCCCGGCGAACTTTCGGCGGTACTGGCCGAGGTCGAGGCCGGTCATCCAGTGCTCATTCTTCAGAACCTTCGGGTCAGAAGCTTTCCTGCATGGCACTACGCAGTGGTGGTCGGTTACGACCGCGAACAGGGCGAGATCTTGATGCGGTCGGGCACCGAGCGCGTGCAGGCAACTTCAGTCTCGAAATGGATGCGCCAGTGGGACTGGGCCTCGCGCTGGGCCATCGTCGTTCTGGAGCCTGGCGAATTGCCGGCCGAACCCGCCCAGGCCGCAGTATTCCGCGCGCTTGCGGACTTCGACGAGAACGCCCGCCCCGAATCGCGACTGCGCGCCTGGGCGGCGGCGGCAGAACACTGGCCGGATACAGCGTTGGTGCATATGGGCCTGGGCAATGCCAGTTACGAACTGGATCAGCGCGAGGCCGCGGCCGACAGCTTCCGCCGGGCGCTGGCCGCCCAGCCCGAACATTGGCCGGCTCGCCTGAACCTGGCGCAGGTACTGCTCGAACTCGAGCAGCCATGCAAAGGCCGGCAGGTCATCGAGGCCGAAACCATGGGTTTCGAACATCCACTGGTCGAAACCCACGGCAAGCTTTCGATCAAGCTCAACCAGGCCTGCAGTACACCCGACGACCACTGAACATCGCCCCGCCCGGTTCGATCAGGCCGCGTGCTTCGGCGACGGATTGAGCGAGAAATTCAAGGCGCGGAGGTCACACCCGGTTGGGTCAGTTCGCGCCCGGCTTTTGCCCAGGCGTCGCGCACCATTTCGCGCACGTCGTGTCTGAGTTCCGCGGCGTCGTAAACGATGCCGCGCGAGATCGTGTACTTCACGCCGCCGGTGCGGATGACGCGGTTGTCTTCGGTCACGCGGACAGCGCCCGTGCCGAACAGCACTTTCCAGTCGGCCAGGGGATTATCCGCAACCACCACCAGATCGGCGTGCTTGCCGACTTCTACGGAGCCGGTAATGTCACTGATCCCCAGCGCTTCTGCGCCATGAAGCGTCGCGGCGCGCAGTACTTCCAGCGGATGGAGGCCGGCTTCCTGGAGTAATTCCAGCTCCTCCACGTAACCAAAGCCGTAAAGCTTGTAGATGTATCCGGAGTCCGATCCGACTGTTACCCGGCCGCCATGGTTCTTGTAGTCGTTGATGAACGCCATCCAGCGGCGATAATTCTGCTGCCAGTCGACCTCGTTTGCAGTCGACCAGGCGAACCAGTAGCTGCCGTGGGCCTGCCGGCTGGGCGCGTAGAAATCCCACAGGCTGGGCAGCGTGTAGTCGTCGTGCCACTCGGCGGTCCGTGCGGCCATGAAATCGCGATTCGCCTCGTAAATGGTCAGCGTGGGATCGAGTGTGAAGTCTAGCTCGATAAGCTCGTCGCGCACTGTCTGCCAGCGCGGGTGGTCCGGTCCCGCAGCCTGGCGCCAGAGTTTGCCGGCCTCTGCAAATCGGTGATATTCGTTGGCGTAGTTGTAGTCGTTCGGGTAATGCTGGATGGTCTTGTCGGCAAACAGCGCTTCGGGCAGGCCGTACCAGTGCTCCATCGTGGTCAGCCCGGCGCGCGCGGTATCCAGAACGTTGGCGCGGGCGACGTCCATCTGCGCGTGATGCATCGCGGTGCCGAGGCCGGCCTTCTTTGCCTGATCCAGCGCCGCCATCAAGACCTCGGGTCGCGCGCCGAAGAACTTGACGCCATCGGCGCCCCGCGCCTTGACTTCGTCGACCCATTCGCGCGCCTGTTTCGCGGTCGTTATCGGGCGGTCGCGGCCCTGACCGAATGTGACGTAGGCCTGAATGCGCGGCGCGACGATGTGGCCTTCGGCGCTGCGCTTGCGCTCGTTCATCGTCCAGTCCAGACCGTTGCCCGATCCTGGATCGCGTACCGTGGTGATGCCGTGACCGAGCCAAAGCTTGAACACATATTCGGCGGGCGTACCCTGGGCCTTTCCTCCAATGTGGCCGTGCATGTCGACGAACCCGGGCAGCACGTACTGGCCGGCAATGTCGATTTCGCGTCCGTTCTCGGCCAGCTTCGGCCGGTCTTCTTCGTCGACCGCTACACCGGGCGCGGCCAGCCTGGCAATTCGGGTAATGCGGTTGTTCTCGATGACGATATCGACCGGCCCGATCGGCGGCGCGCCGGTGCCATTGACCAGGATGCCGCCACGGAGAATCAGCTGCTCGAAAGGCCCCTCGCCGCGATCGCGATCGGGCGCGGGCTCGATTTCAGCGAAAGCGATCGAGGCTAACGTCAGGGCAAGAAACAATACGACTGCAAGGATTCTGGTCATTGGGTAACAGGGCACGGCTCGGGAAGTGCCACAGATTACACTGCTTTCGGCCCGCGTTCAAAAACGTGTCGCCTGGGCTATGAGTAGCCTGGTCGGTGTCGTGTCTACGCGGGCTGGCGTGATTTTGCAGGGGGCCGTAAAGCCGAAGGCGTAACGCACCACTTTCCTTGCCGGTCCAAGCCCGGCCGCTACGAACTAGAAAATCTGGTTAAAGAACCATTGTCGCTCGTCGCTCTTCTTTCCGCCTTCGCGAGAAGTGTTTTCATTCTTATATTTTTGCTCGGCGTCTCTGCAAGATGAGGTTTTTATTCACGATTATTTATTTCGTTTCCGTATTCCTCGTTTCTGCGGTTTTTTGCACCTTCGCGTCTTCGAAAGCGCCGTCTTGATCTTCCCCTTTATCCTTTTGCCTTTCACCTTTTTCCTTTTTCCTATGCCTTCAAGAACTCAATCAGCTCCCGCGCCGGAATAAAACGACACCCTGTCGCTCGCTTGCTCGATCGCCGGGCGGTAGCGCTTTTCGATCTGCGGGCGACGGATCTTGAGGGTTGGCGTCAGCAGTTCGTTATCGACGGTCCAGCGTTCCCGAACAACGATGACGTGGCTGATGCGCTGGTGCGATTCGAGCTCACTGTTGACCGCATCCAGCGTGTCGACAAGCTGGCGACGCAACTCTCGCATCTCCAGTTTTACGTGCTCGGCCAGCTGCACCAGCGCGACCGGCTGATCCAGATGATCGCCGACCACGCAGGCCTGTTCGATGAGCTCGTTCTTTGCCAGCAGACTTTCCAGCGGCACTGGGGCGACGTACTTGCCTTTGGTGGTCTTGAACACCTCCTTGACCCGACCAGTGATCCTGACCCAGCCTTCGTCGTCAATGAATGCGCGGTCACCGGTTTTGAAGAAGCCGTTCTCGAAACTATCCTTCGTCAGATCATCCTGCTTGTAGTAACCCTGCATCATGCACGGGCAGCGGATCAGCAGTTCGTCGTCGGCGCCCGTTCGCAGTTCCGCCCCGGGCAGGGCCTTGCTGATCGTGCCGATGCGAGGTTTCTCGCCGCGGCCGACCTGAGTTCCGTAAGCGAAGGTCTCGGTCATGCCCCAACCTTCGCAGATCGTCACGCCCACCCGGTGCCACCACTCCAGAAGCACGGGCGCGATCGGCGCCGAGCCGCTGGCATACCAGTCACCCTTGTGCAGCCCAAGTCCTTTCTTGATCTTGTTGCGAATCATCATGTTGACGATCGGCAGCTTGAGCATGGTTTCGAGCTTTCGGTGAGGAATCTTTTCCAGCACCCCGAGCTGGAACTTCTTCCACAGCCGCGGCACCGAACCGAACAACGTGGGTTCGGCGTGCTGCAAATCGGCCATGAACGTTTCCAGCGTCTCGACGAAATACAGCGTCGATCCGCCGTAGAAGCTGCCGGCTTCGACGTAGGCACGTTCGGTGCAATGCGACAGCGGCAGATATGAAAGTATGCGATCGCCATCGCGGACGCCGACGGCGGTGGCCAGCGACTCGCCAACGAAAGAAAAGTTGGCATAGCTGTGCATCGCGCCCTTGGGTTCGCCGGTCGAACCCGACGTGTAAAGCAGGGTGGCCAGATCGTCTTCAGCGGCATCGTGAATCCTGAAATCTTCGACCGGTTCGGCCACCAGGTCGCTCCATTGGTGCATCGCCTCGGCACCGGGATACGGCATGGCGATTGTCGGCAAGTCGTCGGGAATGCCGGGCAGTTGGGACGCCGCGTGCTCGAGCTTGCCGATGATGCATGCGCTGGCTTCACTGTGTGCCAGCACCTGGCGGATGGTGCGCGCATTGGCCGTTGGATAGATCGGAACGCTGACCATGCCGGCCAGGATCATCGCCATGTCGGCAATCACCCAGTGCGCGCAGTTCTTCGACACAAGCCCGACCCGGTCGCCGGCGCCAAGGCCCAGCTTTCGCAAACCCGCGGCCAGACGCGTGGCTTCGTCAAAAGCCTCCGCCCATGTCCATTGCTTCCAGACCCGGTCGACGGGCTGGCAGAGATAAACCTGATCGGGCGTCTTGCGGGCCCGGTCGATGATCTGTTGCTGGAGTGATGCCGGCATTCTGATTCTCGACATGAACGAATGTCGAGAATAGGTTGGGTTTGTGGTTGGAGTCAATGGGCGTGCGCCCCTGCGGGGCCGGCCGCTTGAAGTGTCGATTTCAATTTCAATCTCATTTCGCCCCGCGGTGATGCGCGCAACAGAGTCGGGGGCAGCCGCCTTGGTTTTTCGAAATCAACTCAAATGTGTTTTCCGGGCGCAGCGCGTGGCGAAATGGATTCAGGTATTGCAGCGCGCGCCAAAACGAGAAGCCGAAGAAACGATGAACCCCCTACTTCCCGATACAAAACGAAGAAAAGATTTTCCCGAGCAGTTCATCCGAGTGCACCTGCCCGGTAATTTCGCCCAGCGCCTCGGCCGCGCGCCGCAGTTCCTCGGCGGCAAGTTCGCCCGAGGCGGTTAGATCGAGCACGTCACGGGCATCACCGAGGTGCAACAGAGCAACCTCGATATGTTCCACGTGGCGCACCCGGGCGGTGAATTCGCCGAGTGACGATTCGGCGACGACGAACCGATCGGCGACGGCCCGATCCAGGCGCTCGATGCCTTCGCCCGTCAGAGCGGAAAGCGCAATGGCATCCATCGATCGATTTTCTTCGTCCATAACGACGTCTTTGGGCTCGCTCCGGGAATGATGATCCGTCAGATCAATCTTGTTTTCGACTCTCAACACCGGCACGGTCGTATCCGGTACAGGTCCGGGGTCAGAATCGTTGATGTCGACCACCCAGAGCACGAGGTCGGCCTCGGCCAGTTCGGCTCGGGCGCGTCTCACCCCTTCTTGCTCGACCACGTCTTCGGTATCGCGCAGGCCGGCGGTGTCGGCAAGCGTGACCGGAATGCCGGCCAGGTAGATGGTTTCCCTGACCACGTCGCGGGTGGTGCCCGGCACTTCGGTGACGATCGCGGCGTCGCGCTTGACCAGCGCATTGAACAGACTGGACTTGCCCGCGTTGGGCTTGCCGACGATGGCGATGCGCAGTCCGTCGTTGAGCAGTCGGCCGGCTCGGGCTTGAGTCAGGAGCGCTTCGGTATCGTCGATCAGCACTCTGACCCGGCCCAGCACATCGCCATCGGCCAGGAAGTCGATTTCTTCATCGGGGAAGTCAAGCGCGGCTTCGACGTAGACGCGAAGCTCAATAACTCGATCGGCCAGCGCGTGAACCTGCTTCGAGAAGACGCCGTCCAGGCTGCGGCTTGCGGCGCGCGCTGCCTGTTCGCTGCTGGCAGCAATCAGGTCGGCGATCGCTTCGGCCTGGGCCAGGTCGAGCTTGTTGTTGAGATAGGCACGCTGGCTGAATTCGCCCGGACCTGCCCTGCGCGCACCGGCTGCGACGCAGGCGCGAAGCACCAGTTCGAGCACCACCGGCGAGCCGTGAAGCTGAAGTTCCAGCACGTGTTCACCGGTAAAGGAATACGGTGCAGGAAAATACAGCGCCAGACCGGTGTCTATGGGTTGGCCGTTGGCATCGAGGACCTTGACCAGAGAAGCGCGCCGCGGCTGAGGCAATCGGCCGATCAACCTTTCGGATAGGTCATCGATGGCCGTGCCCGAAATCCGCACCACGCCCACGCCGCCCTGACCGGGCGGCGAGGCAATGGCACAGATGGTTTCAGTCATGTTTGAACCCGGTCTTTGAAAATCACTATTTAGGCAAGATGATTAATGGACGAAACCGCGGCAAAGCTTAGCAAGCGGGTGGCTGGCGGTAGCCGCCGGAGCGGAGAATCGGCAGTGTACGCGTCGGTGCATGAGGCTTCCTTAGCACCGCGGGACGCCGTCAGGCGCCCGCGCATCAGCTTTGCCGTGATTTGCTAGGCTTTCGCTCGTGCCTCTTCGGCATCGATCTGGCGCAGGATGTACCACTGCTGCAGCAGCGAGATCCCGCTGTTGGACGCCCAATACAGCACCAGGCCGGCCGGGAAGAACGCGAACAGCACCGCAAAGGCAACCGGCAGCCATTGCATGATCTTGCGCTGCATCGGATCCATGCCGGCCGCCGGGGTGAGCCGTTGAGTGATGATCATGAACGCGCCGTTGATCACCGGCAGGATGAACAGTGGATCGGGCTTGCTCAGGTCGGGCACCCACAGAAAGCTGGCCTGGCGCAGTTCGACCGATTCGAGCAGCACCCAGTAAAGCGCAATGAAGATCGGAATCTGGGCAAGAATGGGCAGGCAGCCGCCGAGCGGGTTGACCTTCTCTTTCTTGTAGATTTCCATCATGGCCTGACCGAACTTTTGCCGGTCGTCGCCGTAGCGTTCCTTGAGCTGCTGGATTCTCGGCTGCAGCTTGCGCAGTTTGCCCATCGACCGGAACTGCGCCTGGGTGAGCTTGTAGAAAGCAAGCTTGATCAGCAGTGTCAGCAGGATGATCGCCACGCCCCAGTTCTTGACCAGGTCGTGGATATGGTCGAGCAGCCAGAACAGCGGCTTGGAAAAAACGGTGAAGATGCCGTAGTCGACGGTCAAGCCCAGGCCCGGCGCGATCGCATCGAGGCGGTCCTGGTTCTTGGGACCGGCAAAGAAACGGGATTCGAACGAATGGCTCTGGCCGGCCTCAATCGCGACGGGCGTCGAGGTGACGGTCACCGCATAACGGTTTGGCACCTGCCTGTCGATCAGGCGCGTGGTGTACTGGGCCGACTGCTCGCCCGGCGGAATCCATGCGGTCAGAAAATAGTGTTCGACCATGGCCGCCCAGCCGCCGGTGATGGTGTTGCGGTACTGCTCGTCGCCAAAATCGCCGAACTTGAGTTTCTGGAATTTCTCTTCCGGGCTGTACACCGCCGCGCCGTTGAAACTGATCTGCTCGGGGTTGGTGAACGTCATGCCGCCCGAGCCTGAATCGCCGGCGCGCTGCAGGCGAAGATAGCGACTACCCTGCCAGGTCGTGCCGCCCTGGTTGCGAACTTCGAAACGATGCTCGACGGTATAGTCGTCGCGGCGAAATAGCCAGGTCTGGACGACTTCGAGGCCGTTTTCGTCCTGCCACCTCAGCGGCACGGCGACGGTATCGGCACCGGCAGCGAGTTCGTAGTACTGGCGATCGAATTGATAAGTCGTGGTGTGATTCGGCGCGCGCCTGTCGGGGTCTATCAATCCGGCCTGGGCGATATGGAAATCGCTCAGTTCTTCGCTCATCAGTTCAAAGGGCTGGTCGGGCGCATCAATGCTGACCGGATACTTCTTCAGCTTCAGGCTGGTCAGGGTTCCGCCGGTCGGATCGATCCGGGCCGTGATCAGGTCGGTCTCGACCTCGATACGCTGTCCCGAGCGAGCCACCGCGGCGCCCGGCACCGCAGCATCGGTGTCGGTCGGCTGCTGAAGCGCCTGCGGACCTGCGTCCGGCAGCTCGGGCAGGTCGGCAGCTTCGTCGGCCTGCTCAAATTCGGTACGGTTTTGCGTCGAGCCCTCTCGGCCTGGAATTTCTTCGACCGGCGCGGGTACGGGGTTGGCATAGTCGCTTTGCCACTCGACGTACAGCATGAAGCCTAGAAAGGAGAGCAGAAGCAGCAGCAGCGTTCGGGTATTCATTGCGATTCAAACCGTGACCAGAGTTGTTCGAGAGCGAGTTTCAAGGTTCGGACATCCGCCTGGATTGCCGGTGGCTTGACGAGCAGGACGAAATCGTTCCGGAGCAGCATCGGTCTGCGCAGACGAAACGTTTCTCGGGCGATACGCCGTATCCGGTTTCGATCAACGGCCCGGCGCGCGAGTCGTTTTGCCACCGCCAGTCCCAGCCGTGCCCCGCCCGGACAGGCATCCGGCATAGTGTCTTCTTGCGGCGGACGAGCGACCCAATGGATTCGAAAATAGCGGTTCGACTCGACCTGCCTGGCATCGAATACGCGCTTGAACTGAGCACCGGAAAGCAGCCTGGCCTCACGCGGAAAACCCGCTGTATTCATGCTGCAGTAATCATTCCGCCGTAATCGTTTCCGGAACGCCGGTATCCCGTGCGTTGCAGCGACATTCGGTTGTCTGAAATCCCGGCGTTAAGCTCTCGCCTGGCGATTAATTGGAGCAGACAACCGGCTCGAAAGCCCCTCAGGCTGACAGACGTTTCCGGCCTCGAGCACGTCGAGAGTTGATGATTGCGCGACCGGAGCGCGTGGCCATGCGGGCACGAAAACCGTGTCGGCGGGCGCGCTTGAGCTTGCTTGGCTGGAAAGTACGTTTCATGATCGAAATACCTCGGGCAAAAATTTTTTGCGGTGACGCGGCGACCCCAGGTCGGCGCCAGCGACGAAAAAGAGCGAGATTATACCGTTTTATGATGGGTTAACGCAAATATTGCGCGCCTCAGTGCGTCGGCAATTGCCGACACGTATACTGCAGGGTCAGATTCGATGAATAGCCTCGACCGGTCAGACCAAGTTGAACGATCCGACGACATTATGGAAAAGCTGTCTCGAACGCCTCGAGCGAGAAATCGCGCTCGAGGAGGTCAACACCTGGCTGAGGCCGCTACAGCCCGAACTGAACGGTTCGGGCGAGATGCGCTTGCTCGCGCCCAACGACTTCGTCTGCGAACAGGTCAACGGCCACTACATTTCGCTGATCCGGGATTTTTTTGCCGGCAGCGGCTTCGAAAAGGACAAGATCAAGGTCGTTGTCGGCGGCAATACAGAACAGGCGATTCCGGCGCGCTCGCGCGGGGGCAAGGGGTACAGTGCAGGACTGGACGAACGTTACCAGTTCGACAACTTCGTCCTTGGTAAATCCAACGAGCTCGGATTCGCCGCCGCCCACCAGGTGACCCAGAATCCCGGCAAGACCTACAACCCGCTGCTGCTTTACGGTGGCACCGGTCTTGGCAAGACCCATTTGCTACATGCCACCGGCCACGATCTGGCCGCGCGCAATCCGGATTTCAAGATCGTCTATCTGCACTCTGAAAAGTTTGTCAGCGAAATGATCCAGGCGCTGCGCCATGGGTCCATCGATGCTTTCAAGGCGCGCTATCGCGGCGTCGACGCGATGCTTATCGACGACATCCAGTTCTTCGCCGGCAAGGACCGCTCTCAGGAAGAGTTTTTCCATACTTTCAATGCGCTTCTCGAATCGCGCCAGCAGATCATACTGACCTGTGACCGCTATCCAAAGGAAGTCGAAGGTATAGAGACGCGGCTGCGCTCGCGCTTTGGCTGGGGTCTCTCGGTGCCGATCGAACCACCCGACTTCGAGACACGCGTTGCGATACTGATGAAAAAGGCGATCGAAGCGGGCCTGGAGCTCGATGAGAATGTCGCCATGCTGATCGCGCGCCGCATGCGCTCGAACGTGCGCGACCTGGAAGGCGCACTGAATTCGCTGATCGCCAACGCGCGCTTTTCGGGCAGAGTCATCGACGAGGAGTACACGGGCGAGATTCTCAGGGACGTACTTGCGGTGCACGATCGCCAGGTCACGCTGGAGAACATACAGAAAGTGGTGGCCGCTTATTACCAGCTGCGCGTGACCGACCTGCTGTCGAAGCGCAGGACACGCAACATCGCCCGACCACGCCAGATGGCGATGTCGCTGGCCAAAGCGCTGACGCGACATTCGTTGCCGGAAATCGGCGATGCCTTCGGCGGGCGAGACCATACCACCGTATTGCACGCGTGTCGTAGAATCGAAAGTCTGTGCGAGACCGAGACCAGACTGCGCGAAGACAAGGCAAAGCTGTTGAGGGAACTGGCGGGATAAAGCTGTTGAGTGGCCGGTACAGAACCTGTGGAAAACATGGGGATGGATTCCGACACTCGATTCATCCAGTACTTATCCACAGCTTGCAAAGCGGGGCATACAACCATGAAAGATTGCCAGGTTACTGAATTTCAATGGTTTTTTAAGGTTTTAAGATAGCCCACAGACATTACTATTACTGGTTTTATTTAATTCTATAAAAATACAATCAGAATCATCTGTCCGTGACTCGTCGGGCCGTGACTTAGGAGTAGCCATGAAGTTTTCCATCCAACGCGAAGCGCTGCTGGTACCGATCACACAGGTGGTCGGCGTCGTCGAGCGTCGTCAAACGCTGCCGGTGCTGGGCAACTTCCTCCTCGAAGTCGATGACGACGGATTGAAGATCACGGGCTCGGACATGGAAGTCGAAATGGTTGGCCAGGTTTCGGCCGATGTGGCGCAACCGGGCAGCGTTACGGTACCTGCGCGCAAACTGGTCGATATATGCAAGGCGCTTCCCGAGGGTGTGCGATTGGATATCCAACTCAACGGCGAAAAACTGGCTGTTCACGCGGGCCGCAGCCGCTTTACGCTGGCGACGCTACCGGCATCCGAATTCCCCTCCAGTGATTCCGGCAGCGATGCCGATCGCCTGACCGTGTCGGAGGAGCGCCTGGGCTGGCTGCTGGAAAAGACATCGTTTGCGATGGCCAACCAGGACGTCAGACATTACCTCAATGGCCTGCTGATGGAGTTCAGGAGCGGCATGCTGCGAGCCGTCGCGACCGACGGGCACCGCCTGGCGCTGGCCGAAATCGAGGCTGACGTTCAGGGCGACGGGCGCTCGCTGATCCTGCCGCGAAAAGGCGTGGTGGAGCTTTCTCGAATCTTGTCGTCCGAGGACGAGCCGGTGGAAATCGCGCTGGGCAACAACTTTGTCCAGGTGCGTCGCCGCGGACTTACGCTGACCAGCAAGCTGATCGACGGACGTTTCCCGGACTACGAGGCAGTGATCCCGATGAGCCAGGACAAGGGCATGACGCTGGCCAGGCAGGATTTCATTCGGGCGCTTCAGCGCGCGGCCATCCTGTCCAACGAAAAATACCGCGGCGTTCGTATCGAATCCAACGACGGCGCCATTAGAATCGTCGCGCACAACCCGCAGCAGGAAGAGGCGACGGAGGAAATCGAGGCCGACCACAACTACGACGGGCTGGTCGTGGGCTTTAACGTCAACTACCTGCTAGACGCGCTGGGATCCATCGACGGCGATGAGGCAAGGCTTTCGCTCAAGAGTGCAGACAGTTCCTGCCTTATCACGGCGGTTGACAAGGACGACGTTCGGCAGGTTGTCATGCCGTTGAAGTTGTAGGGGATTGGGCACCCGGCCGGTGGTGAACATCCATGACGGATGCGAGCGGCTTTTTTATTAAACTTCCTGATTCGACTATCAAGACGGCTTCGGCCTGCGATTGCCGGTGAAGACCGTCCGGACCGGGGGTTCTTTTTTCGAATTCAATTTCAACTTCGTGTCGCCCCGCGCAGCGCTCAGCGACATGAAGTTGAAGTCTGCATGTTTAATTGAAAAGGTCGCCGGTGCCCGGCATTGGTACCATTGCTGCTGACTATTCGGTACCTTGAAACTTGCGCCTGACTTCGCTGACCATCGAATACTTCCGCAATCTGGAATCGGCTTCTCTGGAACCTGCGCCCGGGCTGAACTGGCTTTTCGGCGAGAACGGTGCCGGAAAAACCAGCGTGCTTGAGGCGATCCACCTTCTGGCTCGAGGCCGGTCTTTTCGCGCCAACAGCATTTCGCCGCTGATTCGGGACGGGTCTCGCCAGCTGCGGGTCGTAGCGCGCACCGAACAGCCCGAAGCTCGCGTGGGCGTCGAACGCAGTGCGTCGGCGTGGACGGGGCGAATCAATCGCCAGCCGATAGCCAAGATGAGCGAATTCGCCAGACTGATGCCGGTTGTTCTGGTGGATCCGGAAAATCACGCGCTTGTCGAAGGGGCGCCGGCGGTCAGGCGGAGCTACCTGGATTGGGGATTGTTCCACGTGGAACAATCATATCTCGTCGGCTGGAAGCGTTACAGCCGCCTGCTGCGGCAGCGCAATGCGGCAATTCGGGGCCATGCCGATCCGGCGCTGCTGCAAGCATTGGAGCAGCCGATGGCAGAGGCGGCTGCTGCTGTCGAAACGCTGCGCAATCGCTACGTGGCCTCGCTGCAGGCTGCGCTCGAGGCGCTGGCGTCGGAACTCGAATTTCATGTCGAATTGATCGAGCTTGCGTATCGCCCGTCGGCGCATACGGCCGAAGAGTATCTGCAAAAGTGGGCTGAAACCCGGGAGCGCGATCGCGAACAAGGATTTACCCGGGACGGGCCCCACCGCGGCGATTTGTCGATCCGGGCCGGCGACCGGATGGCGGCGCCTCGGCTGTCCCGGGGGCAGATGAAGCTGGTGGCGTTGATGCTGAAGCTCGCCCAGATGGTTCTGGCGCGCAGTGCCGAATGCGAACCGGTGCTGTTGTTGGACGATCCGGTCTCCGAACTGGACAGCTATCATCTGGAGCGCCTGTTGGCGTGGTTGCGGGCTCAGCCGAACCAGGCCTGGATTACCGCTGTTGAGCGAATCAGGCATACGGAAGCTGGATTGTTCCACGTGGAACAGGGTCAAATTGATGCAGTGGTATAATCAAGTTCGGTGATAAAACGCCGTTCAGCGGGGTCGCAGCGGGATCGACTGCGGTGCCTGGTTTCTTTGTGATCGTCGGCACTATTCGGCGAACAGCGTCTTCCGAACGGACTCGAGCATGACCGAAACTTATTCATCTGACAGCATTAAGGTACTCAAGGGACTGGACGCAGTTCGCAAGCGTCCGGGCATGTATATAGGTGACACCGACGACGGAACCGGCCTGCACCACATGGTCTTCGAAGTCGTCGACAACTCCATCGACGAAGCGCTCGCCGGTCACTGCGACAGGATCACCGTTCGGCTGCACACGGATGGTTCGGCCAGCGTGACCGACAACGGACGCGGCATCCCGGTCGACATGCACGACGAGGAAGGCAAATCCGCCGCCGAAGTGATCATGACGGTTTTACATGCCGGTGGCAAATTCGACGATAACTCCTACAAGGTCTCCGGCGGTTTGCACGGCGTGGGAGTCTCGGTGGTCAACGCCCTCTCGGAGCGGCTGGACCTGGTCATCCACCGGCAGGACAAGCGCTGGACCCAGACCTACAGCATGGGCGTGCCCGAGTCGCCGCTGGAAGCAACGTCGGACAGCGACCAGACCGGCACCGAAATTCGTTTTCTGCCCAGCCGCAAGATCTTCACCGACGTCGAGTTTCATTACGACATTCTGGCGCGCCGGCTGCGCGAGCTGAGCTTTCTGAACTCCGGCGTGGCGATCGAGTTGATAGACGAGCGCAGTGACAAGCGCGACCTGTTCGAATACGAAGGCGGCATCAGGTCCTTCGTTGAGCACCTGGGGGCAAAGAAATCTCCGCTTCATCCCAACGCGCTTCACTTCGAGGCAGACAACAACAACATAACGGTCGAAGCCGCGCTGCAGTGGACCGACGCTTACCAGGAAAGCGTTTACTGTTTTACCAACACCATTCCCCAACGTGACGGCGGCACGCATCTGGCCGGATTCCGGGCCGCGCTGACGCGAACGCTCAACGGATACATTGAAGAGAGCGGCATGGCCAAGAAGGCCAAGGTTCAGGTGACCGGCGACGATTGCCGTGAAGGCCTGATCGCCGTACTATCGGTGAAGGTACCCGATCCCAAGTTCTCATCGCAGACCAAGGACAAGCTGGTCTCTAGCGAAGTCAAGGCTGCGGTGGAAGCTACGCTGGCCGAGCAGCTTCGCGACTTTCTGCTGGAGAACCCGCAGGACGCGCGCACGATAATGTCCAAGGCCATCGAGGCTGCGCGTGCCCGCGAGGCTGCACGAAAAGCCCGCGACATGACCCGTCGGAAAGGTGTCCTTGACATCGCCGGCCTGCCGGGCAAACTTGCGGACTGCCAGGAAAAGGATCCCGCGCTTTCCGAACTGTTCATCGTGGAGGGCGACTCCGCAGGGGGTTCGGCAAAACAAGGCCGTAATCGAAAATTTCAGGCAATACTGCCGCTGAAGGGCAAGATCCTCAACGTCGAGAAAGCGCGCTTCGACAAGATGCTGGGTTCGGCCGAAGTCGGCACCCTGATCACCGCGCTTGGCACCAGCATCGGCAAAGACGAGTTTAATATCGAGAAGCTTCGCTACCACCGCATCATCATCATGACCGATGCTGATGTCGACGGTTCGCACATCCGGACCCTGCTGCTGACGTTTTTCTATCGCCAGATGCCCGAACTGATCGACCGCGGCTACGTCTACATCGCCCAGCCACCGCTCTACAAGATCAAGCAGGGTAAGCAGGAGTGGTACCTGAAAGACGAAAACGAGCTGGTTCGCTACCTGATCGATCGCGCGCTGGACGGCGCCCGGCTCCTGCCCGGTAACGAACAGCCGCAGGTGCACGGTGATGCCCTCAACAGCCTGCTGACCGATTTCCATACCGCCAGCCTTGCTGCGGCCCGTCTGGAGCGCCGTCATGACGCGACCATCATAAACCAACTTGTTGATTTTGAGCCATTTTCTCTGGATTCCGGTTTCGATCGCGATGCCTGGATGGAACGATTCAAGGCGCGCCTGGAAGCGGCTTCGGCGGCCGGCGTCCGCTGGAGCCTGACCGGACTGGAACATGGCGGCGTGGTCATCAGTCGGGTCAGCCAGGGAATCAGCCAGGACACGGTGCTGGATGCCGGCTTCTTCCAGGGCAGCGAATACCGGGCCATGGCCAAGATCGGCGCCATGGTCCACGACCTGATCGGCGATGATGCGCGCATCGAGCGCGGCAACCAGCAGCACCCGGTGCGTCGCTTTACCGACGTCTACAAGTGGTTGATGGAAGAAAGCAAGAAGGGTCGAAGCATCCAGCGCTTCAAGGGCTTGGGTGAAATGAACCCGGATCAGCTTTGGGAAACCACCGTTAATCCGGATACGCGAAGGCTGCTTCGAGTAACCATAGAGGATGCGGTGGCTGCCGATGCCATTTTTGCCACGCTGATGGGCAACGAGGTTGAGCCGCGCCGCGACTTCATCGAAACCAACGCGCTGAACGTCGCCAACCTGGATATCTGAGTTTCATCCGAGCCGGATGCTCGGCTCAGATTCGAGCCCGTCTGCTCCGGATGACAAGCTTGGCGCACAGGCTGCTGCGTCGCACTGCACGCCACGCACCCTGCAAAGTCCAGGCAGCCCGCTAAGCTGCGTGGATTGGAGCGAAACGCATCGTGCGGTCGGGCACTTCTCGCACTCGAGCCAAAAAAATTCGACTTATTGCCGGCCCTGACGAGCCTTTCGCGAAAAGAGATTCAGCTGCGCGACGACTCAGTGCGTCCGCGGTCTTGTCCCTCGTTCTTGTACCGTTGAAGCGCCGCTTCGAGGGCGGTTCTGAAGTGCGCCTGGCCTTCGATGCGTTCGACCGATCCGATGACGCCCTCCAGCGCGTCGGCAATTTTGCTCGATCGGACGATGGCGAGGATATCTTCGAGCCGGCAGTCGTAGCGGTTGGCCACGTCGGCCATGTCTCGCTGATGCTGGCGTTTGCGACCGAACAGGCCGACGTCCAGATAGACGATAGCATCCAGCGCGCCGCCGGCGCGTCGTACTTCGGCTTCGAGATCAGCCTGGCGCATGAACGCACGGTCGACGCGATTGCGGGTCGGCGCCCAGCGATCGGGACGTTCGTCGACCAACACCAGCGGGCGCTCGATTTGCTTGAGTTCCGATACCAGCGGTAGCCAGCGCATCCGGGCCGGCTCGTCTGCGGCGCCCAGCAAATCGGCCTGGACCAGCAGCGGCGATTTCACGCCCGCCCCAGCCGCGCCACATCGGCGATTCCAAGAAACAGACCACGCAGCCGATGCAATAGCGCCAGCCGGTTGGCTCTGAGCACCTCGTCGTCCACCATGACCATCACATCGTCGAAAAACCGGTCCAGCGCCGGACGAAGACCCGCCAGCCGGCTCAGCATTGCCGGGTAGTCACGCGCCGCCGACAGCGCATCAAGCGACTGTTCGGTTTCGATAACTTCGGCGAAAAGCCTTTTTTCTGCATCGATCTGAAGCGATTCTACGTCGATCTCCGGAAGCGGGCCTTTTGCCGCCTGTTCCAGCAGGTTGGCCGCACGCTTGTTGGCTGCGATCAGGCTTTCGACGTCGGGATCGTCGGCGAACGCCTGTACAGCCCGGGCGCGATCGACGAAATCGGCCACCGAGGTTTCGGCGCCGGCCGTCACCGCGTGCAGCGTGTTGGTCTCGATACCACGCTCGGCAAGATGCGAGCGCAGGCGATCTTCAAGGAATCGTCGGATTTCCGCGCGATCGTCTGCGGAAACCGGCAATTGACTTTCCACTACATCGGCAGCCTGATCGATAAGTTCATCGAGCGACAGCGTGCAGCGTGACTGCTCGAGAATTCTGACCACCGCTAGCGCAGCGCGCCGCAGCGCAAACGGATCCTTGCCGCCCTTGGGTTTCTTGCCGGCGGCGAACACGCCGACCAGCGAGTCCATGCGGTCCGCGACCGCCAGTGCGCGTCCGGCCGGGTCTTCGGGCAACGCGTCGCCGGCGTGGCGCGGCAGGTAGTGCGATTCGATGGCGACGCCCACGGCCTCGGGCTCGCCGTCGGCCTGCGCGTAGTAGCGACCCATGATGCCCTGCAACTCGGGAAATTCGCCGACCATTTCGGTCAATAGATCGCACTTGCACAACACGGCGGAACGCGCGCAGTCGCCGGGATCGGCGTCGAACGCCGGCGCCAGCGCGGCGGCCAGCTTTTCCAATCGATTCGACTTGTCGGCCAGCGAACCCAGCCGTTCCTGAAACAGCATTTCATCGAGCCGTTTCGTCCGATCGGAAAGCGGCCGCTGCCGATCCTGATCGTAGAAGAACCGGGCGTCGGCCAGTCGCGGCCGTATTACGCGCTCGAAGCCGTGGATCATAAGCTCCGGCTGCTTGCTTTCAAGGTTGGCAACGGTGATGAAGCGGGCCGCCAGCTCGCCGTCAGCGGTGAACAGCGGAAACGATTTCTGGTGTTCGCGCATTGAGCTGATCAATGCCTCGGCAGGCACTTCGAGGAATGCCTCGTCGAATGAGCCGACGACTGCTACCGGCCACTCGACCAGACCGGTGACTTCGTCGAGCAGTTCGGATTCAGCCTGGGTTTGCAATCCCGCCGATTCGGCACAGGTTCCGACCTGCCCTGCAATCCGCTCCCGCCGTGCCGCGAAATCGGCGATGACATGTGCCCCGAGAAGAACACGCTCGTAGTCGCTGGCCTTCTCGATTGCGTGAGCCCCCGGCGCATGGATACGGTGGCCGCGCGTCTGCCTTCCGGCCTCCAGTCCGAACAGCGACACGGGCAATACTTCGGCATCGTGCAACACGACCAGCCAGCGCACCGGACGCAGGAATCGATCACTCCGGTCCGACCACCGCATGCTGCGCGCGCCGGCCATGTCGCGCACGACTTTCCCGAGCATTTCGGGCAACAGCGCGTGCAGCGATTTTCCCGGTTCCTCGATTTCCGCGTAAAGCCAGCGACCCTGTTCGTTCTCCAGGCGATCGAGCTTATCGACATCAAGCCCGACGCTGCGGGCAAAGCCCTCCGCGGCGCGGGTCGGGTTGCCCTCGGCGTCGAAAGCGGCTTTTTCCGCAGGCCCCTTGCGCTCGAGCTTGCGGTCGGCCTGGCGCGGCATGACATTTTCGGCCATAACAGCCAGGCGCCTGGGGGTGGCCAGCCAGCGCATGCCGTCTTCGACGTCCATCAGGCCGGCGTCGACGAGCTGCTTGTGCATGCCGCTTGACAACAACTCGGCCTGGCGCACCAGGGCTTTCGCCGGCAGTTCCTCGCAGCCGAGTTCGATCAGCAGCGTATTGTTGTCGCTCATGCCGCGACCCCGCGCGTGCGGCCGACCGGAAAGCCCAGCGATTCCCGCCTGGCGTAGTAGGCCTCGGCCACCATGCGCGACAGATCGCGAATGCGCAGGATGTAGCGCTGTCTTTCGGTCACCGATATCGCCTGGCGTGCGTCGAGCAGGTTGAAGCTGTGTGAGGCCTTGAGCACCTGGTCGTAGGCCGGCAGCGGCAGGTCGTCTTCGACCAGCCCCCGCGCCGAGGTCTCGGCGTTGTCGAATGCGTCGAACAGCGCGCGCGTGTCGGCTTTCTCGAAGTTGTACGTCGATTGCTCAACCTCGTTTTGGTGGAACACATCGCCGTAGGTCACGACACCGTTCGGGCCGTCGGTCCAGACCAGGTCGTAGACGCTCTCGGCACCCTGGATATACATCGCCAGGCGCTCGAGACCGTAGGTAATTTCGCCCATCACCGGACGGCATTCGAGACCGCCGGCCTGCTGGAAATAGGTGAATTGGGTAACTTCCATCCCGTTGAGCCACACTTCCCAGCCCAGCCCCCAGGCGCCCAGAGTAGGCGATTCCCAGTTGTCCTCGACGAATCGGATGTCGTGAATCTTTGGATCGATGCCGACCGCTTCCAGCGAGCCAAGGTACAACTCCTGGAAGTCCAGGGGCGAAGGCTTCATCACCACCTGGTACTGGTAATAGTGCTGCAGCCGGTTGGGGTTTTCGCCGTAGCGCCCGTCGGTAGGCCTGCGACACGGCTGCAGGTAGGCCGCGTTCCAGGGTTCCGGACCGATGGCGCGCAGGAAGGTCGCCGGGTGAAACGTGCCTGCGCCGACTTCCAAGTCCAGCGGTGCGGTCAGCACGCAGCCGCGCGCGGCCCAGTAATCGTCCAACGTGCGAATGAAATCCTGAAAATTCACGGGTTTGAGCCCAGAAGTGCGA
>JGI12210J13797_11045594_pt1 | contig 21056 bp, 15 predicted proteins | sample ElkSlonscriptome_3_FD_13797 | JGI IMG/M metagenome (IMG submission 13797)
TTGATTGAATTAAAGCCCAAAGCATTTCGCCGCTCACTGCGTGAGCTGATGGCAGTCATGCTGTCTTAGCTTAATAAGTCAAAATCAAAGTCATTCCGCCGGCCGGCTTCACCGCCCGGCTATGCCGGGTCCCCTGCAGTGATTGACTAGGGCTTTTAACATCAAAGTCAAAACCGTTTCGCCGCCCGGCTGCGCCGGCTGATGCGACTTGCTTTTTTGTCTTGCCAAAAAAGTAAGCAAAAAACTCGCTTTAAAACAGCCACCGGGACTGCTTTCTAACAGATCAAGGCAATCATTCGGTTCGTGCCTTTGGTCAGGCTTTTCGGATCGTGGGGTGCAATCGCTTAATGTGAGTGGCTTACAAGCCTGGCTTCAGAGCTGGTTTGGAACCTATAGCGATTGAAGACCGACAGTTCGGCTTATGCAAGAGTCCGGACTGGTTTTTGCCTTTGCTTATGACCTTGGTGAGCGTGTGAGCCGCCGAAGCGCGGAGAGGCAGGCGGAAGGAGGCGAAAAGGTGTCTGAGCGCAGCGAGTTCTTTTCGCCCCGCCTGCGTCGAGCACTGCAGGGGACCCAGCGAAGCTGGGCGGGGAAGTCGCGGAGGGCGTTTTTGCCTACTTTTTGCTCCTTCAAAAAGTAGGGCGCATCAGCTCACGCAGTGAGCGGCGCACCCGCCTTTGAATTTCAAGCTATTACAAATCATGTCATTAGCCGGCGCAGCCGTGCGGCGAAATGCTTTTGGTTTTGATCTTCAAGGAGGTCAAGATTTTTTATGGTTTGGTAGCCAGCACGATCTGGCGCTCGGCGTCCAGGTTGTATTCACCGCCACTGCAGTCGGCCAGGATCTCGATCGCGTTAAAGCCGGCTTGTTCAAGCCACAATCTGATCTCACCCGCTGACCAGACGCGGTGCGAGAAGTGTTGCCGATGAACCACTTCGTTGCCGTCATCACCGGTTTCGATCAATATCCATTCATTGTCCAGCCGCGTCAGGTCCTCGGCCAATACCGGCCGTTCGATCAGCGTGCGGCCATCCTCGGTTTCTGTCAGGTGAACCGGCTCGAGGTTTCGGCACAGATATTCAAGGCCGACCAGATCCAGCACCAGCCGCCCCCCGCTGACCAGGCTGTTGAAGATGCGCTTCAGCACCTCGCGGTGATCGTCTTCGTCTTCAAAGTAGCCAAACGACGTCCACATCACCAGCGCAAGGTCGAAATGCCCGCGCTGCTCATAGTGACGCATATCCTGCTGCACGATGCTGATGTCCAAGCCTTCCTCGCGTGCCCGTGGCTGGAGCTGGTCCAGTAAATAACCACTGGTATCAACTGCCGTCACGTCAAAGCCAGCCCTGGCCAGCGGCAGGCTGTGGCGTCCGGGGCCGGCGCCCAGATCCAGCGCGCGTAGCCTGGTTTCGGCTTCCGATTTCAGTTCCAGCAACTGCAATAGTTGTTCGATTTGCTGTTCGGCCTCGGTAAACTGATCGGGTCCAAACATCAACGGCCCAAACGTGCGCCAGAAGGCTTCATCGGTAAACCAGTCCTGTGCGGTCTCGTCCGGGTTCATGCTGTGTTCGCTCATGCGCATTGCTCTGCTGTGGATGCTGCTGATGATTCTTTCGGGCTGTACCACGCTGCAATGGTACGGGCAGGCGGTGCATGGTCAGCTTGACCTGATGGCCCGGCGCGAATCGATCGAACAGATGATTGCCGATCAGGATACTCCAGATCAGCTCCGCATCCGGCTGCAGCAGGTGCTGGCCATTCGCGTCTTTGCCAGTGAACAGCTCGGCCTGCCCGACAACGACAGCTATACCCGCTATGTTGATCTACAGCGCGAAGCGGTCGTCTGGAACGTGATCGCAGCGCCCGAATTCAGCGTTCAGCCGGTGACCTGGTGCTATCCGCTGGTCGGTTGTCTGGCCTATCGAGGCTGGTTCAAGCAGGAGCGCGCGGATCGAGAAGCGCGCAAGCTCAGCGAGGGTGGCCTGGATGCGCGCGTGGCGCCAGTACCGGCCTACTCGACCCTGGGTCGATTCGAAGACCCGGTTACCAGTGTCATGTTGCGCTGGGATGAGGCCGCGCTGGCCGGGCTGATTTTTCACGAGCTGGCGCATCAGGTCGTGTTCGTGCCCGGTGAGACCATGTTCAACGAGGCTTACGCAACGGCGGTCGAGCGGGCCGGTGTGGCGCGCTGGTTGCACCATCAAGGCGACAAGGCGGCACTGAATGCGTGGCAGCAGCAGCTGGCTGCCAGGCAACACTTGATAAAGCTGCTGCTGGCAACGCGCCAACGCCTCGACGATGTCTATTCGATCGACCTGGGCCCCGATATCCTGGGGCCGGTCAAGCAGATCGGCTTTGGACAACTGCGCTACGACTATCAACAATGGGCCGAACAAAACGAGACCGACCCCTACGCCGGTTTTTTTGCTCGTTCCATCAATAATGCCGACCTGGCACTGGTGGCAACATACGAAGCAGGCGTGCACGCATTCGATGCGCTTCTGGCAGAATACGACCACGACCTGATTAGGTTCCATTCGGCCGTCGCTGAACTGGCTGAGGCCAGCGCAGAGGAGCGTGCGGCCTTTCTGAATCAACCGTAACTGCGGAACAAGCGCCGTCCATGTCGAGCCCATGCCTGCTGATCCAATAACCTGTGTCCGAAGCCAGCGCGATTCATGGCGCTTGCATCAGCTCGTGCTGCACAGTCGCCTGCTGAGCCTGGCCGGGCTTTTATTGTTGGCGGGGTCATTTGCCAATGCACAGCCGGTGCTGGGCGAGAGCCAGGCCGCCAGCGAGGCCCCGGTTCAGGCCTGTCAACCGCCCGGTGCCATACCGGATCGGGGTTCGTTGATGCGCTCGAGTGACCAGCCGATGGATATCCGCGCACAGGATCTGGACGCACCCGGTCGCGATCAGCCGATGCGATTCCTGAATGATGTGCTGCTGGTCTATGGCGATCAGCAGCTTGAAACCGATGAATTGATCTACGACCCGGTCAGCGGTGATGTGGTGTTACCCGGCTGGCTCGAATATGCCGATGCCGTGGTCAGCATGCGTGCCGCCGGGGCGCGCTACAACACGCAGGATTCGACCGGGCGGTTCGATCAGGTCCAGTATCACATTGCCGGAGCCCAGGGCGCAGGCCACGCCGAGCAGATCGAAATGCTGAGCCCTGAACTGGCGCGCGTGCAGGGCTTTGATTTCACGACTTGCGATGTTGATGATCCGGACTGGCAGCTGATTGCCGGCGATGTCGAACTGGACTTCGAGGCAGGTGTGGGCACTGCCCGTAACGCCCGGCTGGAGTTCAAGGGCGTGCCGCTGTTTTATTCGCCCTGGCTGAGTTTTCCGCTGAACGATGAGCGCAAGACCGGCTTTCTGTATCCGCAGCTGGGCTCGAGCAGTGATAACGGGCTCGAAATTGCGGTGCCGTGGTACTGGAACATCGCGCCCAACATGGATGCCACCTTCACGCCCCGACTGCTCGGCGATCGCGGGCTGATGCTGGGCAGTGAATTTCGTTTTCTGACGCGCAGACAGGGCGGCACATTCAACCTGGATTTCCTGCCCGACGATGATCAGGAAGACCGCGACCGCTGGCTCGGTCGAATCGATTATCGCGCGCGCCTGTCGAATGCGTGGTCGGCACGGTTGAATTTCAATCGGGTCAGCGACCAGGATTATTTCCTGGACCTGGGCAATGAGCTGGGCGACAGCGTGGTGCAGTTTCTGCGCTCGGACCTGAGTTTTCTTGGCCAGGGTCAATACTGGACGCTGCGCACGACCGTCGATACCTTCCAGGTGCTCGATCAGAACGTGGCCGAAATCAACGAGCCCTATAACCGGTTGCCGCGCGTTGAATTCGACGGCGACTGGCCGCTGCCATCAAACTTCAATTTTTCGCTCGATAGTGAAGCGGTGTATTTCGAGCGCGATCTGGGCGTGACTGGCGGCCGCGTGGACGTATTGCCGGAACTGTCCTGGCGGCTGTTGCGCCCGGGCTGGTATGTCGAGCCTGCACTCGGACTGCGTGCCACGGCCTATGCGCTGGATGATCAGACCGGCGACGATGCAAACCCGACGCGCCTGCAGTCCATCCTCAGTTTCGATGCCGGAATGGTCTTCGAGCGCGAAACCGCCCGCGGTCGCCTGCAGACCCTGGAACCCCGTCTGTATTACCTGTATGTACCCGGCGATGACCAGTCGGATCTACCGATCTTCGATACGCGCGATCTGACGTTCGGGTTTGCCCAGCTGTTCCAGACCAACCGCTTTGCCGGCGCCGATCGGCAGGGCGATGCCAATCAGCTGACGCTGGCCATGACCACGCGGCTGCTGGAAAATGACACGGGCGAATCGATCATTGACGCCAGCATCGGCCAAATTCTGTACTTTGATACGCTGGACGTGCAGTTGCCCGGTCGGCCGGAAGACAATCGAAGCACGTCGGCCACGGTCGGTGAAATCAACTGGCGACCGACTGATCGCTTTCTGGTCAATGCCGGCCTGCAGTGGGATCCGGACGATCGTGAAGTCGATGTGGCCGCCCTCGGCGTCCGCTGGAAAGGGCAGGATCAGCGTCAGATCCAGCTTGGATACCGCTTTCGCCGTGACCAGGTCGACCAGCTGGACTTGCGTTTCCGCTATCCGGTCACCGACCAATGGAACCTGATCAGTCGAGTCAACTATTCATTTGAAGATTCAACGGCACTCGAGCTGCTGGGCGGTGTCGAATACGAAAGCTGCTGCTGGGCCGTGCGAGCCTCGATTCGCCAATATATCCGTGACCGCGAGTCCGACAAACGCACGGCGTTTTTCATCGAGCTGCACCTGAAAGGGCTTGGCAGTCTCGGACGGCGACCATACGATCTGTTCAGCCGTTAAAATCGACTTTGGCCGGTATCGACCGGATCCCGTAACGAACCTGGAACTACGCATGAAATTTTCTACCCTGTTTGCATCGATCAGCCTGACCGCATGGCTGGTCCTTTCGAGCCTGATACAGACCGTCAAGGCCCAGGAACTCGAACCGATCGATTCCATCGTGGCGGTTGTCGATCAGTCGGTCATTTTGCAGAGCGAGCTGGATGTTGCGGTCGAAGGCATCATCGCCCAGTTTCAGGGCCGTGGTGATCGCCTGCCGCCGCGTTCGGTCATCGAAGAACAGATGCTTGAGCGCCTGATCATGTCGCGTCTGCAGGTCGATCGAGCCGAAGCCACCGGCATTCGCGTGTCCGATCAGGAAGTGGATGGCTCGCTGAACCAGCTTGCAGAACAGAACGGGATCTCGCTGGACCAGCTGCGCTCGGCGGTGGAAGCCGACGGCATCAACTTCAATGAATTCCGAAACGACGTGCGCGAGGAGCTGATTACCTCGAGATTGCAGCAGCGCATTGTCGACAGCATGGATCCCATCACGGAAACCGAAATCGACATCATGCTGGCGTCTGAAACCTTTGAGGCCGACGAATACGATATTTCCCAGATCGTGGTGCGCGTGCCCGAGGCCGCCACGCCGCCCGAGCTGCAGGCTGCGGGTGAACGGATCAACCAGATTCGCCAGCAAGTTGAACAGGGCATGGATTTTGCCGAGGCCGCCGTCGAGTTCTCCGAATCGCCGGATGCGCTGGAGGGTGGCCGAATCGGCTGGCGGAACCTGAATCGCTTGCCGCCCCAGGTCAGCAACAACATCCGCAATCTCGAGCCGGGTGAGATCAGCCTGCCGTTTCGTGCCGGCGCCGGGCTATTGATCGTCAAGGTCAATGACCGTCGACCACGCAGCGATATCATCGTGACCGAATATCAGGCACGTCACTTGATGATTCGTCCATCCGAGCTGATTACGGCCGGAGAAGCCGAGGCGCTGATCAACGAACTGCACGAGCGCATTGAACAGGGCGAGGATTTTGCCGTGCTTGCCCGCGAATATTCCGACGATACGCGCTCGGCCAATCTCGGCGGGCTGCTGGAATGGTTTCCGGCCGGCTTTTATGGCGAGGCCCTGCAAACCGCCATTGATTCGCTGGAGCCGGGCCAGCTCAGCGAGCCCTTCCAGTCACAGGTCGCCTGGCACTTGATTCTGTTCGAAGACCAGCGCGAGGCCGATCGCACCGAGGAAGCCTTGCGCGCTGAAGCGCGCGAGATGATCGTGCAGCAGAAATCCCAGGCTGAAATCGAGCGCGTACTGCGCCAGTTCCGTGACGAGGCGTATGTGGACGTGCGCATCTGATGGTCTGATTCAGGCATGAATGCACCACTGCTGATTACCGCGGGTGAGCCTGCCGGGATCGGGCCTGAGCTGTGTATCAAGCACCATCAAGCCCAGCCCGGGCATGTGGTGGTCGGCGATTCAGCGCTCTTGGCTCGAACGGCCGAACGGCTCCAGATCAAGCTTGAACTGAAGACCTGGCAGCCGGGCACGCCAGTACAAACCGAACGAGACCAACTCTGGCACCTGCCGGTGGCCCTGGCCGAGGCCGCCGAGCCCGGTCAGCTCAATCCCGCCAATGCCCGATACGTGCTCGACACCCTGGATGCTGCCTGTCAGGCGGTGCATGCCGGCCAGGCTGCCGGCATGGTCACGGCACCGGTACACAAGGGCATCATCAACGACGCCGGCATCCCGTTTTCAGGCCATACCGAATACCTGGCCGCGTTCGCCGGCGTGGATCAAGTGGTCATGATGCTGGCCGCGGATTCACTGCGGGTCGCGCTGGCGACGACGCATCTTCCGCTGCGCGACGTCGCCGATCAGATTCAGCCGGATCGTCTCAAACGCACGCTGGACATCTTGAACCATGACCTGCGGCATCGATTCGGCCTCAAGCATCCGCACATTGCTGTGCTCGGGCTGAATCCGCATGCTGGCGAGGGCGGTCATCTCGGCCGTGAAGAACTGGACGTGATCGAGCCGGTGATGCATGCGCTGCAGCAGCAGGGCATGCGCCTCGAAGGGCCGTTACCAGCCGACACTGCATTTGTGCCGAGCAAGCTGCAGCATGTTGACGCGGTCCTCGCCATGTACCACGATCAGGGCCTGCCGGTTTTGAAATACGCCGGCTTCGGCCATGCCGTGAACGTGACACTGGGCCTGCCGTTTGTGCGGACCTCGGTCGATCATGGCACTGCGCTGGATATCGCCGGGCAAGGCAAGGCCGATGGCGGCAGCCTTCAGGCAGCGGTCGCGCTGGCCGAGCGAATGACGGCATGACGGTCGTCAGGTCGAACTGACCCTTTGCTGATCGATCTGGGCTACTCTGCAAACTGTTTTTGATTCAGCATGGCCATGGCCAGTCATCGTCCCCGCAAGCGATTCGGGCAGAATTTTCTCGAAAACGAAGCCGTGATTCAGCGCATTGTTGCGTCGATTGATGCACGTGCCGACGATGATCTGGTCGAGATCGGACCCGGGCTGGGTGCCCTGACCCGGCTGCTGCTGGAACGCGTCGATCGCCTGCACGTCATCGAGCTGGACCGTGACCTGGCCGACGGTTTACCGCGACGACTCGGTCAGCCCGATCACCTGATCATCCACCAGGCCGATGCGCTGCGGTTTGATTTCGCCGGACTGGCCGATGCGCTGGGCTCGGAGCAGGGGCTGCGCATCGTCGGCAATCTGCCCTACAATATTTCAACGCCGCTGCTGTTTCACCTGCTGGATCAGGCCGATCGCGTCATCGATATGCACTTCATGCTGCAGCGCGAAGTCGTCGAGCGATTGACCGCCGAACCGGGACATAAGCACTTTGGTCGTCTGAGCGTAATGGCACAATACCGCGCCGACTGTACGTTCCTGTTTGGCGTACCGCCCGATGCATTCCGGCCCGCACCGAAGGTCGATTCGGCCGTTGTTCGTATTCAACCCAACGTATTGAATGCTGCAGCTCAGGCTCGCATGGCCAGGCTGGATACGGTTGTGCGCAAGGCGTTCGGCCAGCGTCGTAAAACGCTGCGCAACACGCTCAAGGGCCTGTTCAAAGCCGAGCAGATCGAACAACTGGCGATTGATTCAGGCCGACGCGCCGAGACCTTGAGCATGGATGAGTTTATTCGGCTGGCTGATGCATTGAGCGACGACACGAACCTTGATACTCCGGTACGGACCAGGTCATCGTCATGAGTCGGCGGCATGTATTTATTGGCGACGTGCAAGGTTGTTATGACGGTTTGAGCCGATTGCTGGAGCGAGTGCGATTCGATCCGGTTGGCGATAAGCTGTGCATGGCCGGCGACCTGGTCAATCGAGGCGGGAAATCGCTGAAGGTACTGAGGTTGATGCTGGAACTGGGCGCCCCTCACTTTTCCGTGCTCGGCAATCATGATCTGCACCTGCTGGCCTATGCCCATGCATATCCAAAAGTCCGCAAGTCAAATGTCGAGTTCGAAAAAATTCTGGATCACTCGGTAGGGCCCGCGGCCGTCGAATGGCTGAAACAGCAGCCGGTGGTATGGAACTGGCCGAAGCGCAATCTGACGCTGGTGCATGCCGGTATCGATCCGCGCTGGACGCGTGAGCAGGCGACTACGTGCGCTGAAGAACTGCAAACCGCGCTGCGCGGCGACAAGTTCGGCAAGCTGATGGACAACCTGTACGGCGATGTCCCCGATCACTGGTCACCCGATCAGAAAAAAAATGTCCGCCTGCGCTGCATCACCAACGTGTTGACGCGCATGCGCTTTGTCAAGCCGAATGGCCGCATCAAGTTGAATGCATCGGGCGGGTTACGCAACCAGCCCAAGGGCTACCGGCCCTGGTTTCAATTATTGAATCCGGACTGGCAGGACTGGCACATCGTGTTCGGCCACTGGTCGACGCTGGGCTTCTACCAGACCAGCCAGGTCACCGGTCTCGATTCCGGCTGTGTCTGGGGCGGTGCCTTGACCGCGTTGATCATCGAAGGCAAGCAGCGCAAGGTGATACAGGTGCAGTGCTAATCGAGCCTGGTTTACTCAATCCTGAGCTCATACGGCTGTGCCCGGTTATTTCGATTCCACTGGCCGTAGATATCGAAGCGATCGCCTGCGGACAGCTGGATATCAAACTGCACGAAGTCGTCGTCCAGATTGCCGGGGCGATAGAGCTGATCGGACGTGAAGGTGGCCGGCACCCGCGCGGTCAGGCGATAGGTTCCTGGATCGAGCGCGAGATAATCGCGCGGTGCGATGTTTCTACCGTCAATCGCGGTAAATTCCACGTTGAACTGATCGTCTCCAGCAAACGCCTTGGTGCTGGTCAGCACGGCCTGACGTTCGTCAGCAGTGATTTCAGACGAGGGTGCGCAGCCGATCACGATTGCGGCAAGGAAAATAATCAAAACGATACGCAACATGCTGTATCCCACAATTACAGCCAGCCTTCAATCTATCAGCATACGTTGGTCGGTTCAAGAACCAATAGGTCGCTCGGAACCGGATGACCAGGACCATCCTGCCGTTCCTGTTTGTCAATGAAAAACGCCTGCCGTTTGGGCAGGCGTTAGTCAATCAATTAGCTGCATGGAGCAGGTCGAGTTAATCATAGTTCCGGTGGTGGGATCAAGCTGCTGTAAATTGATTCGCGCATGAAGTTTCGATATTGTGCCTTGTCGGTATTCAACTGCCGTGCGCTTCGGCAATCGGTACTCTTGATCCGTGAACCCACTCGAGCAGCCTCTTCGCAGACGACTGGCTGATACTCGTTCTCATGAATGGTGGCCCAGAGTTCTTCGGTGGCATTGAAAATTTTATGTTTGTCGCGCGATTCCATGGCCTGGATGTTCTCAACACCGACCAGCATCTCGCGAAGATCGTCCACAATCCCGTTAACCGTTTCCATTTCGCGTTCGCTCAGTTCGCGTGGCTTGCCGTCCTGCACAGCCAGCTGAATTTCATAAATGTAGTCAAGGAAATAATCCGGGCTGACGATGCGGGCCTCACCGACTGCAACCTCATTATTGGCTTGCGGTTCTGGGCTGGATGCGCAGGCAGCCAGTAAACAACTGGTCAGGATTACAACTAGAATTCGCATGGGGCTCCTCCGGTCTGTGGCATGGATTGATGGGCTTCAACACCAACCTACCAAGGCATGTTGCTGAAATCAAGCAGATTTTTCATATCCGCAATCGATCGAGCGCTTCAAGACCCCGAAATCAGGTGTGCTTAACTGTTGTTTGGCTGTCGCATTGAAATGGTCAAGAAAGGTTCCTGCATTGGAGACGTCGTTTCTAGTTTCGACCGCATTGAATAAACCATATGTCATTCATGATTGCTCCGCCTCAATTACTATAGTGCGATGTCGTCTGAGTTTGATCTGATTGGTCTGATCCAGTCTCGCGTGCGAGCCTACGGCCTGTATGAAGGCGTGGTGCTGGGTATCGGCGATGATGCGGCGGTCATGCAGCCGTCGCAGGGAATGCAGCTGGTGGCCACGGCCGACAATCTGGTTCAGGGCCGACATTTTGATGCGCGCGCCGGCGAACAGCAGCTTGGCCATCTTGCGCTGGCCGTCAATCTGAGTGACCTGGCCGCGATGGGTGCGGTGCCGCGTTGGAGTCTGCTGACATTGACGATGCCTGAACCGGATGCCGCCTGGCTGGAGGGTTTTCTGGAGGGCTATCTGGCCTTGAGTACACAGCATGACTGTGCGCTGGTCGGCGGCAATATCACGCGGGGTCCGCTGAATATTGCCGTGACCGCGCTTGGCGAAGTGCCTGAGGGTAAGTGGATCAGTCGAGCCGGTGCTGAGGCCGGTGACGGTATTTTTGTGACCGGCACCCTGGGCGATGCAGCTGCGGGTCTACTCACAGATCAGCCTGAATTGCGTCAGCGATGGTTGATGCCGACACCTAGAATTCAGGCGGGCCTGGTGCTGGCCGAATCAGCGCACTGCATGATCGATGTCTCCGACGGTCTGCTGGCCGATCTGAGTCATCTGTTGGGCGGGCTTGGCGCGGCCATTCAGTTGGACGATCTGCCGACCTCGTCGACGCTGAGGCAGCAGGTATCGGACGCAGCGGATCGCTGGCCGCTGCAGTTGAATGGAGGCGGTGATTACGAACTGCTGGCCGTGCTGCCGGGCGATTGGACGGCACCCGATCGGATCGGCAATGTCCCGTTGACGCGAGTTGGCCAGGTGACCCACACTGGCCGCATCGAGTGCATCGACGTGAACGGACATTGCGTACCGTTTGAAGCCGGTGGATGGGATCATTTCAAGGCGTAAACCATGTCGATCGAGATTCGTAACACCGCACTGAACGAACTGGAACTCGTTCAACACATCCATCAGCATGCGTTCGGTCCGGACGAAGGTCCGGTCATTGCTGAACTATTGGCCAGGCTTTGGCAAGACGCGACTGCTAAGCCAATGGTTTCACTGTTGGCAATTGACAACGAGGATCCCGTCGGCCACGTGTTATTTACCACCGTTCAAATCAGCCAGCAGCCCGATCAGGTCAAGGCGATGATTCTTTCACCACTGGCGGTATTGCCGGCCCGGCAGCGCAGCGGTATCGGAACACAGCTGATCGAATCCGGGCTGGATCGCTTGCAAACCTCGGGCGCCGACTGCGTATTCGTCTATGGCGACCCGGCCTACTATTCGCGCACCGGATTTGTGCCGGCGTTGCCGTTTGGCCTGCACCCGCCGCATGCGATTGAATTTCCGGAGGGTTGGCAAGTGCAGACATTCGGCGATGATGTGCTGGAGCGCATCGCCGGCACCGTGCAGTGTTGTCAAACGCTGAATTCAGCGGACAACTGGTAGCGCACTAGGCAAGCGATGCTCGAGCGTCCTGCAGCGCCTGCTCGGCTTCCATCCAGTCGTGTTCCAGGGCCGCTTCTTGCTGTTTCAATTCGGCTTGCTGTTGGAGCAAACGATTCAGTTCTTCGGCACGCTCAGCCTGGTAGAGATCGGCGTCGGCCAGCATCGATTCCAGTTTGTTTAACTGCTGTTCGATGGATTCCATCTGTTCGGTCGCGCGCCGGACGGCGCGCAACAAGGGTTTCAGTTGAGCCCGTTCGGCAGCCTTGCGCTGACGTTCGGCTTTTTGATTGGGCCGTGAATGACTCGATGAGGACGGCGTCGATGCAGTGCCCGGGTCACTGCCAGTACTCGAATCCTGCTGTCGAAGCCAGCGCCGGTAGTCGTCCAGGTCGCCGCTGAAGGGGCGGACGCTGCCATCGGCAACCAGCCAGTAGTCATCCACGGTTTGCTTGAGCAGATGCCGATCGTGCGATACGGTGACGACGGCACCGTCAAAGCCCTGCAGGGCCAGCGTCAGCGCATAGCGCATGTCCAGGTCGAGATGGTTGGTCGGCTCGTCCAGCAGCAGCAGGTTGGGTTTCTGCCAGATGATCAGTGCCAGTACCAGGCGCGCGCGTTCTCCGCCGGATAATCGTGCGCAGGCATCGGTGCACAGGTCACCGGAGAACGCGAAACCACCGAGATAATCGCGCAGGTCTTGCTCCGGCGTGTCGTCGGCAATGCGGGCGAGGTGCGCAAGCGGGCTGGATTCCGGTTCGACCTGTTCGAGCTGGTGTTGTGCAAAATAGCCGATCTGCAGGTTGCGGCTGAACGTCCGATGGCCTTCGATCGGCGTCAGCGTATCAGCCAGTGCCTTGATCAGCGTCGACTTGCCGGCGCCGTTGACGCCGAGTAGGCCAACCCGGTCACCGGAGGACAGGTTCAGGCCGACGTTGTCCAACACCACATGATCGCCATACCCGAGCTGCACGTCGTGACATGAGATCAGCGGATCGGCGACCCGACTGGCCTCGGCAAAGCGAAAGCTGAACGGACTATCCACGTGTGCTGGTGCGATCTTCTCCATCCTCTCCAGCGCCTTGATTCGGGCCTGGGCCTGGCGCGCCTTGGTCGCCTTGGCGCGAAAACGGTCGATGAACGACTGCATATGCGTGATCTGCCGCTGCTGCTTTTCATACTGGGCCTGCTGCAGGGCCATGTGTTCGGCGCGCTGGCGCTCGAAATCGGAATAGCTGCCGGTGTAGCGATGGATCGACTGGTGTTCGATGTGGGCAATACTATCGACGGTCTGGTCGAGAAAATCGCGGTCATGCGAAATCAACAGCAGCGTGCCGGTATAACGCCTGAGCCAGTCTTCCAGCCACAGCACCGTTTCCAGATCCAGGTGATTGGTGGGCTCGTCAAGCAGCAGGAGATCAGACGGTGCCATCAGTGCGCGTGCCAGGCTCAGTCGAATTCGCCAACCGCCGGAAAACGCGCCAACGGGCTGACCGTGCTGTTCGGCGGCAAAGCCCAATCCATTCAACAGGGCGCCGGCGCGGGCGTGCGCGTCATAGCCCTGGGCATCGTCCAGGGCCTGGTGTGCGGCGGCAATTCGGACGCCATCGCCGTTGGCATCGGCCTCAGCAACCGCCTGTTCGGCCTCACGCAAGCGGGTATCGCCATCGAGGACAAATTCGATCGCGGCCTGATCGAGCGCCGTAATCTGCTGCGCCATATGCGCAATCGTCCAATCGGATGGAAGCTGGAGCTGGCCATGATCGGTATCGAGTTCGCCGAGCAGCAGCGCAAACAGACTTGACTTGCCGCAGCCATTGGCGCCGACGAGACCGAGCTTCTGGCCGGCATGCATGGTCAGGCTGGCCTGCTCGAGCAAGACGTCGGTTCCGCGGCGAAGCGTGATGTGTTCCAATTGCAGCATGGGTGATGACTAATTGAAGTAATGGCAATCGATGGTCCGCAGTGTACAAACTCCGGCCAGCATCAACCGGGTTGTCATGCAAGCCGCGGTGAACTGCCGTTATCGACCTGGCGATTCGTATTGGTGGCCTGCTCGGGATTGATCACCTGGGCCAGTTCCGCGGCCAATCGCTCACGCGCTGCGTTCTGCAGCGAAGTTTCGTTATTCAGCCTGGAGATCGCAGGCTTGAGTCGCGCCTTGAATACCGCGTTCGGTAGGCGGTCTTTGGGCCAGATCGATGTTGGCTCCGATTCTTCGTTGTCCAGCTGTTCCGGCGTCAGGCTGGCGTGGCCACGCTGCTGCAATGCACGGATCAAGCGCAGTTGCCGCCCGGCCAGATAGGTCAAGGTCGGATCGTCGATTTGCAGTCGGATACGGCCCCGCGCCTTGTCGACCAGGTTGCGTCCCGAGGCCAGGCCGGTGCCGATGCCGGTGCCTAACAGCGTGCCGATGACCGTACCTGCACCAAGCGATAGACCCCCGGTTGCGACGTCGACGGCGGCGCCGGCTGCGGCCCCGGCGCCGGCCCCGCGTCCGACGCGCAGCGCATAGTACTGAAGTACCTGTTGATCAAACAGGTCACCGCGCAATTGGCCGTCCTGGATCGGAAGTTCGAGCAGCGCCACGTCGGATGGGGTGAAGTGAAACAGATCCAGCAGTTGCTTGATCGTGTCCTGCTCGGCGGATCGCACGGCCCGCTGCAGCGCCTGGCTGGCCTGTTGCTGGGCCGCTGCATCATCTTTATCGGCGGTTCGCTCGCAGCCGGCCACGTCAATCAACAGTTCACTGACGATGCGCATCGCAGCGGCCTGCTGAAAAAGGGCCTGCTGATTACGATGTGCGATCAGGTCCTGCAGCGCATCACCGCGCTGGTCCAGCAGATTGATCAGCCGCTGCCACAGCTTGGTTTCGGCTTCAACCGAGAAGACGACGGTGTCGAATTCGGCCACGGCATGCAGATTGACTCTCGCCAGCGCCTCACGCCATTGCTCGCTGCGCGCACTCGAACTGGCCGTGAAATTCAGCACCGGTAATACCGGGCGCGCGCACATTGTCAGGATGGCCAGTTCATCCTGATATTTGCCCAGTACGGGCTCGCGGGCATCAATGATATACAGCGCGGCAGCGCTGGCCAGCAGCTGCCGAAGTACACGCGCTTCCTGCTCGAACAACTGATCGGCCTGAGGGCTGGACAAGAACGATTCGATGCGGCTCGGACCATCATGACGCTCACCGCCGATCTGGTCGAGCACCTCGATCAAGCGACCGGCATCTTCCAGACCCGGCGTGTCATACAGGTCCACGATGCGCCGTCCGTCGACCTGCAGCGCGACGCCTTCGACCTGCCGCGTGGTCGATGGCGAACCGCTGACCTCACCAAAACCGGCATCGCGTGTCAGGGTCCGCATCAGCGAAGTCTTGCCGGTATTGGTGTGGCCGACCACGGCCAAAGACAATGGGGACTCAGGCATTGAAACGCACACCGTGTTTGTGACGCCACGTCGAGCTGATCGTCATGCAGGACATCATCGTTTTCCAGACCCGTGTTCCAGTCCGTTTTCTGGCCCGTTCTCCAGTTCGACTTCAGGGCCATGCTCATCATGATATTCCAGGATAACCAGCTTGAAGCGGTCGGCCAACGCCGCCCAATCCTGCTGTCGGGACTTGCAATCGCCACCCCGCGCGTCAAGTAACGATGCGTCGACCAGCACCAGGTCCACCGGCGCGAGTGCGTTCAGCGAGGACAGCCAGTGGCCGATCCCACGATCCGGTGAGCGCAGCAGCGAACAAACTGCAATGATGCGTCGCGGCGTTGGATCGAGTACCGCAATGGCGTCATACAACTGGTGCCTGGCCGTCCGGTCATCGGCTCGACCCAGTGCCAGCGGCAGGCCTTGCTCATCGTTCATCAACTGCGCTTTCACTGCTTCGCTCAGCTGCGGTGGCCAGTCCTTCTGCTCCAACTCGATGCCGATCATAACGGCTTGACCATCGCCCGCTTCGGCGCGCTCATGAATCTGGCTCAGTCGGTCCAGGTTTGGTGCCGGTTCACCCTGGAGGCCAAGCGGCTTGGCTTCGCTGGAAGAAAGTACCGGCAGTAGCTGCAAGTAGCCCGGTGCGCTCACATCCAGTCGCGGTTGATTGTTTCGCTGGGCCAGGCCAAAGCCCAGCATCAACATCATGCGTGGCAGTAGACCGTATAGGACCAGCGCAGCGATCAAGTACCAGGCCCAGGTACTGCGGTCAGCCGCGCTGGACTGTTGGTCAAGCAGGGCCAGAACCTGCGCCTGGCTGGGCAGGTCCTGTCCGCTCAGCCACGCGGGTAGATACCCCAGCATCAGGATCAGCGCCTGCAGTCGATCGCTGCTGAGAATGGTCGTACCCCAGCTGAAGTCGAAACGCAGGCCAACAAAGGCCGCCCATAACAAGCCGATTGCGCCAAGCAGGAATGCGCTCCAGAATGCATGCGTGGCCAGGCTGGCCAGTCGTCGTCCGTACAGGCGTCCATACTCGGCCAGGCTACCGGCCAGCTGCTGTTTGGCCGGGTGAGTCGACAGCCTGCGTGCCAGCAGCGTCGATAACCACCAGAACAAACGGCCGGGCAAACCGCTGCCGGCCTGCCGCCGCCTCTGCCTGCTGCGCGGCCAGAACGTCATCAACAGCCAGATCAGCAGCATCAATGTGGGCAGGCCCAATAGTGTCATCAGGGCCCACGAGAGTCGAATGATGCCATCGGCTGCAAGTACGGACTGCGCTGCACCGGCACCGGCCAGCAGCCCGAGCAGCAGCAGAATTCCAAAGGCCCAGCGCAGCCCGCCCAGCGCCTCGGCAATGGTTTGTTGCAGCTCGCTGCTCGCGTCCTTGCGGCGCGCTCGCAGCACGATGCGATCACTGATTGTGGCCGGTGAAAGCGCGACCGCCGCGCGGGTTGCTGCGTCATCCAGCACGAATTCGCCGGACTTCAATTCTGCCCGACGGGTAGTTTCGGCCAGCAGCCAGTCCGGCAGCCTCACGCGGTGATTCGTAGAACGTCGCTCCATCGCTGAATCATACCCGTGCCTGTATCGTCGTCGGTGCTGATGATTTGGGTTGCAAAACCGCTTGTAATCATGATATTGACGAAGGTCAGCTAAGATGCGTTCACTTTTGTGAACTATTGAACTGAAACCAATGAACTTCAGACCGCTTGTTCCGGGATTAGTGCTTTTTGCAGCGCTGCTGCTTGCTGGCTGTGAATCCGAGCCTGGCCCGGCCGCGGGTCGTGAGTCAGTCGATCGGTCGATGCCGGTGCGTGCCTATGTCGTGTCTCGCCAGGATCTGTCGCGACGCATACAGCTATCGGCACCGGTCCAGCCGCTGCGTACGATCGAACTTGCGGCCCGGACCGATGGCATTGTCAGCGAGGTGCTGGTTGAAGCCGGGGATCAGGTTGCAGCCGGTGACGTGCTGGCCCGGATTGACGTGCGTGAGCAGCGTGCTGAACTGGCCCGGTCCGAAGCCTCGCTGCGCGAAGCACAGGCCAATTTCGATCGTCTTCAGCGCCTGCGCGAGCGGGACTACATCGATGAAGCCAGTTTTGTCACGTCAAGATCATTGCTGGAAGTGGCCGAGAGCGAAGTCCAGCTGTGGCAGACGCGGGTTGCGTTTGGCGTGATTACAGCACCGATCGACGGACGCATCATCCAGCGTATGATCGAACCCGGTGCAGCTGTCAATCGCCTGGGCGTGGCCTTCGAACTGGCTGATTTGAATGAGCTGGTGACCCGCATCGGCGTATCGGAACTCGATGTGACCGACATCGAAGTCAACGACAGCGTACCGATCCGCATCGACGCGCTGGGGCAAAGTCCGGTCATGGATGGCACAGTGCGACGGGTCTTCCCTGCGGCCGAAGGCAACAGCCGCCTGGTCACCGTGGAAATCGCGCTGCCTGACGCCTACGCGTTGGGCGTGCGGCCGGGCTTTCTGGCGCGCGCCGATCTGCTGGTCGATTACAAACAGGATGTACTGGCGGTGCCGGCTGGCTCCGTCGGCATGGGCCAGCCGAACTATGTCATGGTCATCGATGAATCGGATGAACTGGTTCGACGTGCGGTCACGACCGGCGTCATCCGCAACGGCTGGCGCGAGATTCGCGGTGGCCTGGAACCGGGCGATCGCATCGTGTCGTCGAATCCGCTGGAGCTGGCTGAAGGTGATCTGGTGCGTGTCGTCGACACGATGGAAGCCGGCGCATGAGTTCTCCGGACGCCAACGCTACAACATCACAGCGGGATACAACCGACCCGGCCCGGGGCACTCGGTATTATCGCGGCTTGACGCACAGCGCCATTCGACGTCCGATCGGCACACTGTCGATTGCAGCCGTTGTATTGGTCATGGGCTTGTTTTTTGTGGACCGGCTGCCGGTCAATTTGCTGCCGGAAGTGGTCTATCCGCTGATTCGCATCGACGTCAATTACCCTGGCGCGGCACCCGAAGTCGTTGAAGAGCAGGTCACGCGCGTGCTCGAACGTCAGCTCAGTTCTACCGAAGATCTGATTCGTATGTCGAGCGAAGCAGAGGAAGGGCGGACCGATATCAGCCTGATATTTGAATACGGCACTGATCTGGATACGGCACTGCAAAATGCATCCCGTTTGCTTGAACGAGCGCGTGCGCAGCTGCCCGATGATGTCGATCCGCCGCGCATGCGCAAATGGGACCCAGGCACATCCTCGGTGTTCGAGGCCGGTTTTTCATCGAATCTGCGCACGCCGCGTGAGGTGCGCGACTGGGTGGATAATCGATTGGCGCCGCAGCTTCAGGCCATTCAAGGTGTTGCGAGCGTTGAAGCGATCGGCGGCCAGGAGCGTGAGTTGGAAGTCATATTGGACCAGCAGCGTCTGCGGTCCTATGGCCTGACACTGAATGGCGTAGCCGCTCAACTGGCGCAGGAAAACCTGAACGTGGCGGCCGGTAACGTCACGTCAAGCAGCCTGGATGTCCTGGCGCGAACCGACGGCCGATTTCAATCGCCGAATGATATTGCCAACGTGTTGATCAGCGTTCCGGGTTCTGAACGTCAGATCCGTCTGGACGAAGTGGCCGAGGTGCGCGACGGCTTTCGCGAACAGCGATTGTTCGTGAGGCTGGACGGCGCGCCGGCGATTCAGTTATCGGTATTCAAGCAGCCGGATGCCAATACCGTGTCGGTGGTGCGTGATGTGCAGCAACAGCTGAATTCACTCGACGCGTCGGGCTTCATACCGCCCGACATTGAATTCAAGATTACCGAGGATGCCGCCTATTTCATTCGTGGCTCGGTCCAGTCGGTTTCGGCAGCCGCAATTCTCGGCGGTGTGCTGGCCATGTTTGTTGTATTGGCCTTTCTCGGCAGTTTGCGCAAAAGCTTTGTCATCGGCCTGTCGATTCCGCTGGCCGTCATGGCGACCTTTGCGCTGATGGGTGCAGCCGGCCTGACGCTGAACGTGATGAGTCTGGGCGGCCTGGCGCTCGGGGTCGGTCTGTTGCTGGATAACGCCATCGTCATGTTGGAAAACATCGCGCGGCATCGGGAAAAACTCGGCAAATCAGGCGAGCAGGCCGCACACGAAGGCGCCGATGAAGTCATGTCGGCGATCACGGCCGGCACGCTGACGAACCTGGCGGCTGTAATCCCCTTCCTGTTGGTCACCGGCCTGGCCACGCTGGTGTTTCGCGAGCTGCTGGTGACCATTTCATTTGCCGTTATTGCCTCCCTGGCGGTGGCCTTGACGCTGGTGCCAATGCTGGCCGCCCAGTTCGCCAAAGTCCAGTTTCAATCGGGGTTCGCCGATAGTCGACTGTACCGTGCAATCGATGGAACCATCGAGCGACTGGCCGAAACCTACAAACGGTTTCTCGGTCGGCTGCTGCGCTGGCGCTGGATGGTGGTTGCTGCCGGCATCAGTGCCTTTGCCGGTGGTATCTATCTGTCCGGCCAGTTGGGCAATGAATTCCTGCCGCAGCTGGATGACGGTGAATTGGGCATTCGACTGGCCCTTCCGGCAGGTGCGACGCCGGAAGAAACCAACGCCGCGGTGCGCATGATCGAGGCCGAGGTCGAGACCATGCCGCACGTTGAAAGCGCGTTTGCGCTGGCTGGCGGCAATGTCTGGGGTGGCGTCGCCAACGAGCGGCCCGGTCGCGGCTATGTGCTGGTCAAGCTGGTACCTGCTGAACAGCGACCGGACTGGCCGGCCAGTCGCTGGGTGGCCGAAAACCAGCGCCGCATGCGGGCGCTGGATATTGCCGGTGCGCGCATCTGGACCTGGTCGCCGGGCATTCGCGGTCTGACGTTCGGCGTCAGTGGCGAAGATATGGAAATCAAGGTGGTCGGCGACGAGATTGCCGTACTTCAGGACTTGGCCGGGCAAATTATCAATGAGATCGAAACCATACCCGGCCTGAACGGCGTCGAGATGCAGGATGAAGACCGCACGCCGCTGCTGTCGATTGATGTGGATCGTGAACGCGCAGCCGCGCTGGGGCTGGATATCGCGTCCGTTGCCCGGTCACTGCGGGCGGCTGTGTCAGGCTCGGTGCCGACTCGCTACTCGACCGGCGTCAACGAATACGATGTCAGGGTTCGTCTGCCGCGCGAAGATGTCAGTGATATTGACCGCCTGGGCCAGGTGATTGTGGCCGACGGCATCAATGGACCGATCCAGGCGCGTCAGGTGGCGAACTTCTCACTCGAGGAGGGCCCGGCTGAAATTGGTCGCGAGAATCAGGTGCGGATTCAGCGAATCACCGGCAACTTTGATACCTCGGTCAATGATGTCGGCTCCATCATGGCGGCCGTCGAGCAGCGCGTCAGTGCTTTGAATATGCCAAACCAGTACGGCGTGGTGCTGGGCGGACAGTTTGAAACCATTCGCGAAACCAACCGTGAGATGACCACGGTCATCGCGCTGGCCGTCTTCCTTGTATTCGTGGTGCTGGCCGTACAATACGAAAAACTATCCAACCCGGTGGTCATCATGACCGCGGCGCCACTGGCCAGTGTTGGTTCGGCGCTTGCGCTGTGGTTTTCAAGTACCCCGATCAGCGCGCCGGTATTTCTTGGCACGGTGCTGTTGATCGGTATCGTGGTCAATAACGCCATATTGCTGGTCGAATACATCGAGCGTGGACGCAAACAGGGCTGGGCACTGGAAGCAGCCGTGGCCGAGGCCGGGCGCATCCGCCTCCGCCCGATCCTGATGACCACGCTGACCACAGTAGTCGGCATGCTGCCATTGGCGATCGGGGCCGGTTCCGGCGCAATGCTGATGCAGCCCCTGGCCATTGCAGTGGTCGGTGGTCTGCTTTCGGCAATGTTGCTG
>JGI12210J13797_10262127_pt1 | contig 21050 bp, 17 predicted proteins | sample ElkSlonscriptome_3_FD_13797 | JGI IMG/M metagenome (IMG submission 13797)
GGTTCCGCCTTCGTGAAGCCCCTCGGGTACGAACTGCACGAAGGGATCCGGCGCCTGACGCAGCAGACCCACGAGGCGCGAGGCCGACGTGGCGTCGCCCTGCATGCGGGGGTGAAAGGCCGCGTGGACCGGGGCCCGGCCGCCGCGGGCGGAGAAAGCCTCGGCCACGGCGCGGTGCAGGGCCTGCCCGTGCTGCTCGAAGGCGGGCACGTCGTCGGTGATGAGAGGGTAGACCAAGTGGACGACCTGCGACGGCGCGCGCAAGACCTCCGCCACGGCGCCCTCCACGTCGACCTCGCGATCGAGCATCACCGCGAAGGTGCCGAAGGCTTTGTCGGGGTCACTGGCCATGTGCGGACATAAGGTGTACGCGCGCACCACCTCGGTCGCGTAGCGGTGGTGCACGCGGTGGACGACCCGGGCGAAGGCCTCCGCCGCCGGATGCTCTCGCAGGGCCCCGGCGACGACCACCCGATCGCCTTGGCCCTCACCCATCTTCATCCTCCCCCAGCGACCAGCGGTACGACAGACGAAGGCGAAAGCCGAGCTGGGTTGCGGTCCCCGCCCCCGGCGCACAGACCCCGAGCACCTCGTCGCTCAGCCGGTAGTTGTCGAAGCCGCCTTCGGCGCCGAGGTGGAGGTCGGACGCGAGCTCGGTGTCGACCCCTATCGCGGCCGAGACCCCAAACCCCACCCCAGTGGCGTCACAGTTGAGCGCAGATGCTTGGTCCGGGGTCACGGGATCGCGGACGAAGCCATTGAGGGCGACCTGCTGCCACACGAGGCTCGGCCCCACCCGAAAGTAGAGCGAGACGGGGTCGACGCGGATGGGATCGAGGCGAATCGAGGCCCCGAGGGCGTCGAGCTCACGACCGAGCTTCACGTCGAGCTCGGGCGTCCCAGACGACTCCGACCCTAGCCCGGAGTGGTCGTAGCGAACCGTGAAGGCGATGCGCCGAGAGACCCAGAGGCCCAGCTCGAAGCCGACCGCCCCGCCCACGCGTGTGTCGGATGAAAACTGCGGCGGATCGTCGACCCGCCCCACCACGCCTGCGTGGGGACCGACCTCGACCGCGTAGGGCCCCGCGACGCCCCACTCCTCAGCCTGGGCGACGGAGCCCGTCCCCATCACGACCACGAAGGCCGCGCTGCCCCACGCTCGGTGCATGTCGCCTCTTACCACGCGTCGCACCGTTTGACCCCTGACGAGCGACTGCCACAATCCGCGACGTGGCTCGTCTGCAAGCCAGCGACCTCGAGGCGCTGTTCGACGCCTGCTTTCTCGCGTCGCACCGCACCGTGTTGCGAGGAGGCGCCGACGAACCGCTCTACGCCCCGTCGGCGGCGCCGGAGCAGGAACCCCACCGCGTCGTGTACCGCGCCGACTACGCCTCGAGCGCGCTGCACGAGGTCGCTCATTGGTGCATCGCTGGCGCGGCTCGACGCCGGCAGCCGGACTACGGGTATTGGTATGCTCCCGATGGGCGCAGTCCCGAGCAGCAGAGCGCGTTCGAACGGGTGGAGGTCAAACCCCAAGCCCTCGAGTCGATCTTCGCGGAAGCGGCCGGAGTGCCCTTCGTGCTCAGCGCCGACAACCTCGATGGCGACCCCTCTCCCAGTCCCGCCTTCGCGCGCGCCGTGGCCGAGCGGCGCGACCGCTATCTCGAAGAGGGTCTCCCCCGCCGCGCCGCCATCTTCTTACGGGCGCTGCACGAGCGGGCGATGCCGGGCCCCTCGGGCCGAAGTGTGGTCCCAGCGTGAAGCGACTCATCAAGTTCCTGCACGAGCTCGGAACGGTGGGGCTCATGGGCGCCACGGCCACCCAGCTCGTACTCTCCTACGCCGCCGAGGGAATGGCGAGCCGCGACTATGCGGTCACGCGCCTGGCCATCCTGAGGGTCTCGGAGCTCCTGCTCATCCCGTCGCTGTTGGTGGTGCTGGTGAGCGGGCTCCTCGCCATGCTCTTCAACAGCACGTTTCAGAAGCGAGGCTGGGCCCTGCTGAAGGCGGGACTCACCTTGGTGGTGCTGCAGTGCGCGCTCGTCGCAGTGCAGGGGCCCGCCAAGCAGGCCGCGGTGATCTCGGTAGCCATCGTGAAGGGCGACCGGAGCCAAGCCCGCCACTTGCCCGAGATCGTCCGGCACGAGCGCGGCGGGTCCGCGATGCTGCTGTTTCTGAGCGTGGTCAACATCGCCCTCGCGGTTTGGCGTCCGCGTCTCCGGCGAAAGCGCAGCCCCGCCTCGGCCTGAGCTGCATTTCCACGCTCATCCCCCCTTGCGGTAGACCCGACGATCGCGTCGACTTGGCACATGGAAGAAATTGAGCGCTTCAACTCCGTCGAACGAGCCCGTAACGCAGCCATCACCTGGCTGGAGGAGCGGGGCGGCCCCTGGGGCGGCGCCCGTGACATCACCCTGGGGAAGTTCGGGGCCATGGCGGGTCAGGAGTCGGGCGTGAGCACCGCCGACGGCACCCAGCGTCGGATCCGCCTCGATTTCGACCCCATCAAGGGCTGCCACTACAACGCCGAAGCCGGCAAGGGCGCCACGCGCGAGAAAAAGGCCTTCTGCTTCCCTGGGCCCGAGTCTCTCATCGAGCAACTCGCGTCCCGTCGCGATCCACGCTGACCGAGGCGAGCACGAGGACTGCGCGTAGCACCTTGTTGTGCTGTACGAGCGGGGACGAAGGCGCACGCAACTGGATCCAATCTGGACGGTCGACGACCTCGGTGTCCGGTTTGCGCTCCGTAGCGTCGAAGAGGACGCGGTACAGACCTTCCGGGTCGACGCTCATATCCCGTATCGTACTCCCCAAGTAGGCTCGGGCATGGCGAAGAGTACCCACGACTACGCGCCGGACCCCCGGAACGACGAGGCCCTCATCAGCGTCAACGGCGAGCTGGTCCCGAGACCCGAGGCCAAGGTCAGCGTCTTCGACTCGGGCTTCATGCTCGGAGATGGGATCTGGGAGAGCATGCGGGTTCACGCCGGCGTGGTGCTCTTCTTCGAGCAGCATGCCGACCGGCTCTTCGAGGGGGCCAAGGCCCTCGACCTCGACATCGGCCTCGGCCGGACGGAGCTGCACGCGCGAATCCTGGCCTGCGTGAAGGCCAATGGCTGGCGCGACCACGTGCACGTGCGCCTCATGATCACCCGGGGCATTCGGTCCACGCCGTACCAGAGCCCGCGGGTCGTCGTCTCAGCCCCCACGGTGGTGATCATTCCCGAGATCAAGGCGGCCTCCGAGGAGACGTCCGCGGCCGGGATCAGCCTCTTCACAGTCCACGTGCGCCGCGGGCGCCCCGACGTGCAGGACCCCAAGGTCAACAGCCACAGCAAGCTCAACTGCGTCCTCGCCTGCATCCAAGCCCACAAGGCAGGCGCCGACGAGGCCCTCATGCTCGACCCCGAGGGCTTCGTGGCCACCTGCAACTCGACGCATTTCTTCATCGTGCGTCGGGGAGAAGTCTGGACCTCGAGCGGGCGCCACTGCTTGCCCGGGATCACCCGCGCCAACGTCATCGCCCTCTGCCGTCGCGAGGGGATCCCCGTCTTCGAGAAGGACTTCAGCCTCACCGAGGTCTACGGCGCCGAAGAGGCTTTCGTGACCGGGACCTTCGCCGGCGTCATGCCCGCCACCGAGATCGACGGGCGCACCGTCGGCGACGGTCAGCCGGGACCCATGGTGGCGCGCCTGCAGTCGCTCTACCGCGGCCTCATCGACGTGCAGATCGCAACGGGGTCGGCGTGACCGTCCGCATCGCGATGTGGTCGGGGCCGCGCAACATCTCGACCGCGATGATGCGGGCATGGGAAAACCGGCCCGACTGCGTGGTGGTGGACGAACCCCTCTACGGCGCATACCTCGCGACCACGAACATCGGACACCCGATGCGCGAAGCGGTCATCGCCTCGCTGCCGGCCAGCTATGCCGAGGCCGTAGCCGCCATCACGGCCGCGCCCTGTGCGTCAGCGCTTCAGTACCAGAAGCACATGACCCACCACGTCCTGACCGAGACCAAGCTCAGTTGGCTCGAGGCTCTGCGGCATGCTTTCCTCATCCGTGACCCCGTTCGAGTGGTGGCGAGCTACGCCCGCAAGCGGGGTGAGCCTACCCTGAACGATCTCGGCTTCCCGCAGCAGCTCAGGCTCTACGAGTACCTCCTCGACGCCGGCCAGCACCCACCGGTCGTCGTCGCCGAAGACGTGCTCCGGGCCCCCGACGCCACGCTACGCGCCCTGTGCGCGGCCCTCGAGGTGCCGTTCCGTTCAGAGATGCTGCAGTGGCCCGCGGGGCGCAGAGACAGCGACGGCGCCTGGGCGCCCCATTGGTACGCCTCCGTGTGGAGCTCGACGGGCTTCGGACCTCCTCGCGACCACCTGCCTGCCCTGAGCGGCGACCTCGCCGACCTCGCCGAACGAGCGCGACCCTACTTCGAGCGGCTCCACGCGGACCGGCTCGCCATCGTCTGATCGGGCCTCAGCGTCTGCCAGCTCAAGGCCAATAGCAGCTCGACTCGTTCGAAATTGCTCGTGTATGGGGACCGGTGACCAGGGATATCGCTGTGGCTGAAGGGTTGAAGTGGGTCGCGTCCGCCATGGCTGCAAGCCGATGCCACCACGCGAATCCACCGCCGCAGGCCGACACGGAGCGATGAAGCGACGGAGTGACGGGCGGGCGCTGGCGCGTCTCCGTTGTGGCGCCCTCGTAACCCGTGAACCACAAATATGTACCAAACAGGTGACACAAGGCTTGGCCCTGGAGCCGGATCGCTTATCATTCGCCCCCGTGACGTACGGTAAGGAGCTCGAGAGCTACCTGGACATGCCTGTCGTCAGGCAGTCTCTCCGAGCCGCCCTCGACGCGGCGACGGGGATGGCCGTCGTCGTCGATCCGCGGGGTCGGGTCGTGCTCGCCAACGACATCTACGCGCGCTCGGCCGGGCGTCCGTACAAGCAGCTGCAGGGTGCCAATGCCATCTCGCTCTCTCCCCCCGACCTGCGTGAAGAGCGCGAGCGACGCCTCGTCGAGGCCATGCGGAGCAGAGAGGTCGTCCGCTACGGCGACGAGCGAGCGGGTCGCCAATACTTGAACACCATCGCCCCCATTCTCGACCCGGCCGGAGGGTGTGCGGGCGCCTTCATGACCGCCGTAGAGCTCACCGGTGAGCTGCGCCAACGGGCTAAGCGCGAGCAGGCTGAAGCGCGGCTGCAGGCCGTCGAGAGGATGGCCGTCACCTATCGCCTCGCCACCGGCGTCGCTCACGACTTCAACAACCTCCTGATGGTGATGCTCGGCCTCGCCGAGCAAGTCGCCGAACGCGAAGGCCGAGGCCCTTCGCACGACGACGCCACTGCGATCACCGAATGCGTGAAGCGGGCCGCCGCCATGACGCGCCGCCTCCTGTCCTTCGCGCATCCACAGAACGGCGCCACCACCCTGTCCCTCGACGTCACCCTCACCGACATGCAGGACGTGCTCAGTCGACTCGTCGGCGATGACATCGAGGTCGCGGTCGACACGCAGTCCGGCGTCGAGGTTCAGATCGATCACGGAAGCTTCCAACAACTGGTGATCAATCTCATCACCAATGCCCGCGATGCCATGCCGGACGGGGGACGTATTCACCTGTGGACCGATCTCGTCGAGGAAGACGGTCTGCGGTTCGCGCGCCTATCGATCGATGACGATGGCCATGGGCTTACCGACGACGTGGCGAGACGCGCCTTCGAGCCCTTCTTCACCACCAAGGCCCCTCAGGACGGTACTGGCCTGGGCTTGCACACGGTCCGCGGGCTTCTGGCGCGCCGTGGCGGCAAGGTCCGACTCCGCCCGCGCGAAGGAGGAGGAGCCTCGGCGGAGGTCTTCTTCGTCATCGAAGAGCAGCGCCCCGCCGCCGCTTGCTCTTCGACCTCTCTGCTCCGAGGAAGCCACCGGCGCATCCTCGTCGTCGACGACGATCGCGGCGTACGCAACGTCGTGGGCCGGGTGCTCAAGCGAGCTCGCTACGAGGTGCACCTCGCGGGCGGAATGGACGAAGCCCTCACGCTCCGTTCGAAGCTCACGCCCCTGGACCTGGTCGTCACCGACGTCACCATGCTCGGCGGGGCTGGCCCCGAGCTCGTCCGAGTACTCCGCGAGGAGCAGCCCTCGCTGCGCGCCCTCTACATGACGGGCGGCCTCGCGGTGGAGCCGGGTCCCTACCGGGACGAGACCCTCCTCAAACCCTTCACCACCAACGACCTTCTCTCCCGCGTCGAATCCCTCGTCCGCACCGTGAACTGACATGCCCTAGAAGGGTGGCTTGCCGTCCTTCTGCGTCAGCTCGACCGTGCCCTCCTCCGGGGTCCAGCGCCAGGCGCGATAGCCGGTCCGCAAGGAGGTGTCCGCCGCGATCTCGAGCTTGGCCCCCCGCCATCGTATGCGGATGTCCAGGTGGCTCGCGTCCTTCGGCAACCGCTTGGCCACATCGAAGCGATGGGTCGTCCCGTCGGTGAGACGATGGGTCGAGACCTGACCGAGGGTGGCGAAGGCCACGGTGGTGCCATCCGCCGACCACCGAGGTGCGGTCGCGATCACCTCCGGCAAGGCGGCGAGGCGACGCACCACGCGATCCCGCCGCATGAGCTGAAAGCGGAGGCGGCCATCTCGCCAGCGCTCTCGCACCGCCCAGGGGCTGCGAACCGATGCATAGCGTCGGCCGACGACCGCGATGCCAAGATATCGCCCGGCGTGGTGGCGCCGCGCGACAGCCGCGAGATCGTCGAGGGGGATGCTCGGCCGCTGAGCCGACAGCGTCGTCGCGGCAACCAGCGCCGTGCGCAGGGTCGACCACCCCCGTGGCAGGTCTTCGGCCGCAACGTGGATGCAGGCGCCCAAGCTTGGCACCGTTCGCTCGTAGTCTCCCACGTCGGGTCGGCATTCGGCGCGATGCGCGATCCGAGGTGGGCCCATTCGCCAGGGCGCGTACTCGACCAAGACCATCATGTCGGGCAGCTTTTTCGCCCGCACGAGCGACACGCGAAGCCGCTCTAGCCCACGCGCTTCGAGGCGCGCTTGAAACGGCTGGGAGCTCGGGAAGTAGTCGTGGTTGTCACAGTGGTTGATCACCACCTTGCCCGCGACGAAGGTCCGGCAGCCCACCACGGTGGCGTGCGCGAGGCCGGTCATCGACCACAGCACGAGGCCCACGGCGAGGGCGACGCATCGATTCATGGCTTGGCCAACGACGGAGCGCCCTCCGTTCATTCCCTCTCGCCCTGACCGAGGGCACGGTATCGTAAGCGCGATCGTCGTGGGCGGCTGACCCCTCGCCGCGACTCCACCTTTTGGACCCTTGCCACGGTGGCGCGGTCCTGGTGAGCTACCCGATCTGGACGCGGATCCGCCACGGCTGACCTACCTCCCGGCGCTCGATGGGCTTCGGGGCGTCGCCGTGCTGGCCGTGTTGCTCTTTCACGGGGGGTATCTGCGCGGCGGCTACCTGGGCGTCGATGCCTTCTTCGTCCTCAGCGGCTTCCTCATCACCTCCCTGCTCCTGATCGAGCACGAGCACCGCGGTCGCGTCGATCGGTGGCGGTTCTACGCGCGTCGCGCCCGTCGCCTCCTACCGGCGGCCTGGGCCATGCTCTTCGCCGTCGCCGCCTATGGCGCCTTCGTCGCGCCCGCCCCGCAACGGCACGGGCTCTGGTCAGAGGGTATGGCGACCCTGCTCTACGTCGCCAACTGGCAATCGATCTTCGCGGCCGCGTCGTACTGGGACCTCTTCGGGGCCCCGAGCCCCTTGGCGCACACGTGGTCGCTCGCGATCGAAGAGCAATTCTACCTCCTTTGGCCCCTGCTCGTGGGGGCCCTGCTCCGCTGGCGCTCGCGACGGACCCTCATGCTCTTCTGTCTTGCGGGGGCCATCGGGGCCTGGGTCGCCATGGCCCTCCTCTTCGCCCCCGGCGACACTTCCCGCGCGTATTACGGCACCGACACCCGCGCGGGTGCCCTCCTCGTAGGGGCGGCCCTGGCGTGCGCGCCCAACCGGCTACGCGCTCACATCGCGCGCTTCGCGTTGCCGGGAGCCGTGGTCACCCTCACGGCCATGACGCTGCTCTCAGGCCACGACGCCGTCCTCTACCGGGGGGGATTCGTGGTGACACAGCTGGCGGTCGTCGCCGTCCTCGCCGGCGCCGCGTCGCCCTCGACGCCGCTGACCCGTGCTCTGTCGTGGCCCGCTCTGAGGCGGCTGGGCGACATCAGCTACGGCCTCTATCTGTGGCACTGGCCCATCTTCACCTTCCTGTCGCCCGTCCGCCTCGGCCTCGCCCCGCTCCCAACGCTGGCCGTACGCCTCACGGTGAGCCTCCTGGTGGCGGTGGTCTCGTATCGATGGCTCGAGCGGCCCCTCCGTGAGGGCGCACTCCGTCCCCGCGTGGCCCGCTTCGCAGCCGTCACGACCCCCATCGCCGTGGCGGGCGTCCTTTGGGTGGGCACCCGCGTATCGGCCAGGCCCGCGGTCCCCCCCGACCGCTCCTGGGCCGACGACGTCCCCGCGGGCGCCAAGCCCTTCACGCTGGTCGTCTTCGGTGACTCCCTGGCCGAGCGCCTGGTCCCGGCCATGTCGCTCGCCGCCGATGAGCTACACGTGTCTGTGGTCGGCGCCGGCCAGGCAGGGTGCGGCCTGCTCCACGCGAAGCGCCACCGCCTCCCGGAGGGCCGGCTGCGACGCTCGGATCCCGGCTGCCCCGATCCGGTGCAACGCGCGCGCACGGTGATGGCGGAGCACCCCGCCGAACGCGCCCTCCTCATGCTGGGCGCCCCATCGATGGGCGAGTTCGAGCTCGACGAGCGCTTCGTCCATCCCTGCCAGAAGGCCTTCGACCATTCCTACCAGCGCCAGGCCGAGGCGGTACTGACGGCGCTTCAGTCGACGGGTGCGACCGCCTACGTGGCCACCATGGTGCCGGTGCGCCAGGAGGACTACGGCCCCGAGCAGGACCGCCGCACCAGGTGCCTCAACACGGCGCTCACCCGGGCCGCTGGAGCGAGCGGAGCCCGCGTCCTCCCATTGGCCGACTTCGTTTGCCCCGACGACATTTGCCGGACGCATGTCGACGGAGCCCTCCTCCGTCCCGATGGCCTCCACTTCGACCACCATGGCGCCGACCGCATCAGCTTCTGGCTCGTACCACAGCTGAGGCCGTGACCGCCGGCTAGAGACTCACGTCGCCGAGGCTCACCACGTCGCCGTGCTTCTGGGCGACGAACGGGCGCGCGTCGATGCGCAGTCGACCCTGGCCATCGTGCTCGACGACCTGAGCCATGCCGAGGGCGGCGCCCATCGCTCCCTGCCGGCGGTAGGCGGCCTGAAGCGTATAGTGGTCGGCCCGTGAGGCGCCGCGCACCACGAAGGCCTCCGGCCCGTAGCCCGTGCTGACGTTGTTGACGAGGCGCCCCGAGCCGAGCTCGATTTGTCGCCCGCCGGCCTTGCCCTGGCCATCGTAGACGTGGAGATCCACGTCACTGTCGTCGGTCTCCCAGGTCAGTACGAAACGAAGGGATGGACCGGTGGCAAGCTCCGACCCCGCATCGCGCAGGGCTGCGAGCACGTCGGCCCGCCGAGTCGGCGCCTGGGCGACGAGCACCGCGCCGAGCAGCCCGAGGTCTTGCTTCAGCACCCGGCCAGCCCCGCGAAAGCGTTCGGTGGGGTACTTGCGTTCGAGCGCCCCCCGGAGAGTCTCGAAGGCCTGGCCGGCCGCGCCCAGCCGAACCTGCGCGTAGGCGAGCAGTCGATGACCCGAGGGGTGGTCGGGACGCAGTCGCACCGCTTCGCGATACGTGTCGAGCGCCAGCGTCATCGCGGTGCGCGTGCCCAACGACTCGAGTCGGTTGCCAGCGGAGCGACGCAGGTCGGCACGGCGGGGGAAGAGATCGATGACGCTTCCGTAGGCCCGTGCGGCCTGGTCATCGGCCCCTTGCGCCTCGAAGGCCTGACCGAGCGCGATGCAGGCCAGGAGCTCCGTCGGCTGATGCTGGTGCCACGCCTTGGCGCGGCGCAGGGCCTCTGCGACGTTCCCTTGCCCCAGTGGGTGCAGGACCTTTCCCCATCGACCACCAGGGGTGGTCGGCTCGGGAGCATTCACGTAGGGCGCATGCTGCCAGACCGGTGGAGGCCCGTCGGGCAAGGTGAAGACGAACGGGAAGGCGACGGTGATGATGCCCCCCTCGGGTCGAGGAAATGGCGTCCCCCGAACGACCTGCGTCACGCACTCCCGCAGCTGCGGATGGTCGATGTCTCCGGCGGTCGTGGCGTGGCGCACGCGGCCGTCCCGCCCGATGACGAAGTGGACGACCATTCGCCCCTCGATGGCTGGGTGAACCCGGAGCGTCTCTTGGTAGCAATGGCGGATACTCGACTGCTGGACCCGAAGGACCCCGCGGATCACCTCAGACGGCATGCGCCCGGACACCGACGTGCTTCCCATCCTCACTTCGGTGGCCGGTCCGCGTGGCCCTGGCGCAGGAGCGCCGAATCCCTGGCTCCCCATGCGGCTCCCGGTGGCTCCGCCCTCGACGGCCGACAGGCCGAGACCGCCGCCACGCGGTGGCTCGATGCGACCGACCCGCGCGGCACCCCACCGGTGGTTCCACGACCCCGGCGGAGCACGCTCATCGAGTTGCCTGTGGCGGAGGCGCCCCCCCCGATTGAAACGGGGGGCCGCGGTCACCGCCGGCGGAGGGCGATCGATCGCCACCACGTGTCCACCGCGGACGGTGAGGATGTCGGCCAGCGCGCGGCGATCGACATTCCATCGGTCGTAGTCCGCCTCCGTCTCGAGCACCATCAACGCGGTCTGGGGGGCGAGGACGCGGTGCCGCATCGACAGCGCGACCACCGCGGCGTCGATCTTGGGGCTCGGCCCGCGGCGCGCCGACTGGTCGATGTAGGCGTCGATGCGGGCCTTGGCCCACGTTCGCTCCAGCCAAGCGTGGTCGACCGAGCGCAGGTGGTTCAGCGGATGGTCGACGCCTCCGACCCGCACCACGGGCACATCCGGACGCTCGCCCTTCGGATAGCGGGCGTGGACCAGCACCTGGTCTCCCGGCTGCACCCCCTCGGCCCCATGCGGAGAAACCCAAAGCGCGCCCGGCACCTCAATCGTCACCGGCGCCGTGCGCTTGCGTAGGTTGGCCACGACACGCGCTGGGGGCATCGCCGCGTCCATCACGAGCCCCTTCCTGGTCCGCGCCGAGACCAGGCGCTTCAGGCCCTCCCCCGCCTGGCTCCCCATGGCCAGGGCGTCGATCCGTTTCACGACGCTCACCGCCCTCACGGCTCGCATCACGGCGTCCGATCTCCCGACGGAGCTCATCCCATCGCCGATGACGAGCACGCGAGCCACCTCTTCGGCGGCCGCCAGGTCGTCGGCCCACGCGATGGCCGAGGCGAGGTCACTCGCGCCCAGCGCACCGCGCCCACGCAGCCGGGCCTCCGCCGCAGGTCCGTAGCCCGAGGCCCGTCCGCGGTAGACCAAGACCTGGCCCTGGTCGAAGGCTCCGATGGTGACCGGGGTGTCCCCCAGGCTTCCGAGCAGCCCACGGAGCACCCGGAGCTGCGCATCGAAGCCCACCGCCTGCGACGCACTGGTGTCGACGAGGAGGAGCAGCCGGTCGAGCGGATCCAGCTTAGCTTCGAGTCGAGGCCTCACCCGCGCCAGCAGCAGCTCGCGACTGCGAAGACCATCGCCCGAGCGCCGCCATGTCGGATCGACACCGATGTCGCCCTCGGGCAAGTGTTCCTTCCGCGTGAAACGCTCGGTCTTCCCGTGCGCCACACTGACCTCGACCTCCAGCGAGCCCAACTGGGGCAGCCCCTGCAAGGGCACCAACACCGCATCTTCGGTGAGCGTCTGCGAGTAGGCGATGATGAGCCTCTTCGGTGCACCGGGCTCGATGGGGAAGACACGCGCGGAGAAGCGCCTCCCGCCCGCGTGCTCGAGCAGCGCGGGGTCGATGCCCTGGTGCAGGTAGCTCTCGTAGGCCTCGTGACCGTGCTCGCGCGCCACCACTTCGCCCTCCTGCCACACCTCGCCGATCTTCATCGCGTACCGACTGATGGCCGCACCGGGTGGCAGGGTGATCTCGAAGCGCCCCTCGAGCCGTCGGTCCTCGGGGTTGTGGAAGGTCAGCTCCAGCTCGGTGAACGCGAGGGGATCGTCGACGACCGAGCGGACGCGAAGGTGGCTGAGCTTCAGCCCCGTCCCGTCCGAGGCGGTGAGCGCCATCGGTCGGGGGGAGACCGAACGCACCACCCGCGTCCAGTCCGGGCCCGGCGTCCCGTTTGCCGCGGGAGGGAGCGAGACGGGCTTGCATGCCACGATCCCGCCCAGCGCGACCACGGCGCACAGGAAGGCCGCGAGGCGCCACGGGGGCGCGATGAGCCGCTTCATGCCCCAACGGACAACGCAGCCCACGCCAGGTTCCAGCTTCTCCTCGTCGCCGGACCCGAGTCATCGGTCCTCGAGACCTACTCGACGACGTCGACCGTGTGGCATCCGCCACACCCGAAACCCTCGCCGGTTGCGGGGTCGAAGGGCTTCTGCCCAAAAAGCGCGGCCATCTTCGGTACGACTTCGCTCTTCATGAAGGCGACGATCGGCTTCTCGTCCTCCGGGACGTCGAAGTCGCCGCCCTCGAGCTTCAGCTTGGGCAGGGCATCCTTGGGATGATCCTGCCAGGGGTCGCCGTGGCAGCTCTTGCAGTTGAACCCGCCCCAGCGCTCCTCGGAATAGCCCTGGAAAGCGACTTTCATCTCGGGCAGCACATGCGCCTTCATGAAATCGCGCTTCTCGTCGTGAGACCAGCTCGGGTCCCACGTGACGGGGCCATCGTCCACGGGCGCCGGATCCGTCGCGGCTCCGCCCCCCGGTGCAGGCTCTGTGGTGGTTCCGCCACCGGGGTTGGGCCCGGTGGTCTTGGCCCCTCCGCAAGCGGCGAGAGCGATCGCGAGGGCGAGATACTTGGCGTTGTCCATCGGGCGCATTCTTTGATCACCCTGCACCGGATGAACAGCCCTCACCGCCGTCGGAGGGCTGCGCTTTAGGAGCGGCCGGTTCCCTGGCCACGAGACCCGAGGCTCGTCCGGGTCAGGTGCTGAAGGCGCCGGCGGCGGTCTCGAGCTGCAGGGAGAGGCTCCGCATCGTCTCGATGGCCCGACGGGCATCGCGGCTGGTATCGACGGACTGGCTGGCCACAGCCTGGATCTCCGCCATGGTCCCCGCCAGCTCCTCGGCGCTCTCGCGCTGACGCTGGGTGATATCAGCGATGCCCCGCGCCACCTCGGCCGTGCCGCGCGCCAGCTCGGTCGCCTCGTCTACGGCCGTCACCGTGGCCGACGAAGAGATCTGCATGTCGTGCACGATGTGTTGCGCATCCTTGACCAGCCGCTTGGTGGCCTCGCTCAAGCGTTGGAGCTCCGCCGCCACGAGGGAGAAGCCGCGGCCGGCCCGCCCTGCCCTCACGCCCTCGAGCCCCGCATTGAGCGCAAGGAGCTCGCTCTTCGAGGCGACGCCGGTGATCCGTTCGAGCAACTCCGTGACCCGCGCGGCATGGGTGGTCAACGTCTCCAGTCGACCCGCTGCACGACGGCTCGTGTCGAGGGTGGCTTCGGCGTTGTTCAAGACGTTGCCGGCGTTGCTCGCGATGCTGCGCGAGCCCGAGGCCACCCCCTCGACCACCTGAAGGATCTGGGTCACGGCGGCCGCCTGCCGATTGGCCCCGAGCTCCTGCTCGTGGCTCATGGCGCCGAGCTGCTGCGACGTCTCGCCAAGGACCTCGACGCCGTCCTTCAACCCCTGCACGAGTCCGCGGAGACCCGCCTGGAGGCGACCGACGATGGCCGCGGCCCGTTCACCCTCGGGGAGCTGGCCGCCGAGATCTCCACTCGCGATCCGCTCGCTCTCGTGAACCACCCTCGAGAGCTCGTCCACCTGACCACGCATGGCCTGCTCGTTTTGCGCTTGGTACTGCGCGAAGGCCCCGGCAACCACCCACGTGACGGTGAGCGCCACCCACTTGAGCACGAGGCCCGCAGTGGCCGCCACGGCGTCGTCGGCGAAGAAGCCCAGCTCCACGTCGGTCCCGATCATCCCCAGGGACGCCAGGACGAGGAAGGGCGCCGCCGCTTGCCGCCCTTCGAGCATCGTATAGGCGAAGACCAGCACCGCGATGAGCTGGACGCCTCCTGGGTTGATGAATGGATCGGCATCGATCCATCCCGAGAAGCTGATGAGGGCGAGATCGGCGAACAGCATCACGCGCGCAGCGAGGGTCACGCGCTCCTGGCGTAGCAACCAGGCACAGGCGAGCGACGTGATGAAAGAACCGAACGGAAATAGGGCCTGGATCGGGCCGCTGCTGAAGAGCACCCCCACCGTGAAGGCCACGGAGACGGCACCCGAAGCGTAGACGAGGCCCTTGACCAGCCTCGCCCGAAACTCTCTCCGGCGGGCATCGACATCGGTGGAATCGATGGCAAGGCTCATGGCGCCCGAGCTTACCCGACCTGGCCCTCCACGGCGTCTTGCGCGATGATCCACTGGCGGGTGTCGCGGCCGATATCGGCGCCCCCCCTTCACCTTCCACCGCGCTTCCAAGCGACGGTTCGGGCTTCTCCCCGGCACCTACCGCCGCCGCGCGGGCCTCGGCCCACGCTCCGCCCAAATCCGCATGGTGGCCTGAGCCCGTCCTCACGCGAGGATGGATGCTCGGCCGTATCAGAGCGACGCGCCGCGTGCTTCGGCGGCTTCCCACATGCGGATGAAGGCCTCCGCCGAGCGGAAGAGGGGCTCGAGCTCCTCATCGGTCATGCCATCGCGACGGGCGTCCTCGATGAGCTCGGGCAAGAGCCCGATGTGAACCATGCCGTCGGTGTTGAAGTCGACGTCGCGGTAGCCGAGGTGGGGCTCGGTGAAGGTGACCTGCCCGTCGTAGGAGGTGAAGGGGTAGGTGACGGGGTGGCTCTGGGGCTCGCTGCAGTCGCTGTTGGGACCGAAGCGCGGGCGCGGCCCACCGGCGAGACCATTGAGGTCGAACTTGAGCCCCTCGGAAGGGTAGAAGCCCGCGGCGGTGCGCTCGGCCAAATCGTTGCGATAGCGCTCTCCGAGACGGCCGGGGGTATCGGGATCAGCACAGCGCCCAAAGCCCGACCCCTTCATGCCCCCGTGCGCGTAGAGCCGGCCCTCGTTGGTGCTGCCGTGGGTCTTGAGCGCGGGGTATTGGTTGGCCTCCATCAGCTCGTAGGCGCGCTCCATGCCCCGCTGGGGCAGGTGGGCGATGTCGATGAGCATGCCGCGCTTCATCAGCTCCTGGATGAGGTCTTCTCCCAGATCCGTCAGACCGTGGCTCTGACACCACTCCCCCTCCAGTGAGGGCTCCTCGATCGCGTCCACGAGGGGAAGGAGGGTCGAGACCGGCGCCCGGTCGAAGTCGGAGACGTCGATCTCCGGTGACGCGAGGAAATCGGCGCGGGGACGATTGAGGCCTCCGAAGATGACGGTGGAACCGTCGAACGAGGTGTCCGTCCCCGGGCAGTCCTCGATGAAGCTCGAATAGTGCCCGGTGTTGGCGATGTTCCCCAGCTCGATGATCCCCTCGTGCCCGTCGCCGGCGCTGAACCCGTTGTCGAACTTGTGCACGGGGAAGATCACCCGCACGCCCAGCTCGCGATAGAAGTCGATGTTGTCGACCACGTCCTCCGGCGTGCAGCGCTCGTAGCCCTCGCGAGGCGAGAGGAAGCAGTTGAAGAGGTTGGAGATCTCGATCCCCAGCACCATCGCGAGCTTGCCCTCGGCGACGACCTCGCGGGCTTCGGCCGGGCTCTCCACGATGCGGAGCCACCCGTTCCCCGGACCGCCGTGTTGGGCGTCGATGTAGCGCTCGAGGGCACGCGCCGCTTCGATCTGCCGGTCGACGCTCACCATGTCGTTGCACGATCGCAGCGGAACCTGGGAGTCGATGCCCCTGACCAGCTCGCACAGGATCGAGTTGCCCGTCGCGTGCTGGACCACCAGCCGCAGTCCCCCCATGTAGGCTCGCTCCAGCCAGCGGTAGTACATGGTCTGGTGGGAGCCGCGGGCCCACGAGTTCGGCCAGTCGGAGAAGTTGGGGTAGCCCGCGGTGCGGTGATTGAACTCGGGCACCTCTCCGGTGATGAGAATGGGCGTGATCGCGTCGACGTCGAGGTCCGTGGAGTCGCCATCGAAGAAGAAGCCGACGATGTCGCGCTTGCCGTCCTCACCGTGCCAGGGCTCGCAGTCGGGCAGTGCGTGCTCGACCCCGAGCCGATGAAAGGCGGCTCCGTGGATGGTGGAGCCCCCACCGTAGGCCTCGTTGTGGAACATGTGGGAGTGGAGCTCCGCGATCCCGTAGAGGTCACCGTCGGGCCAGGTGGCCGGCTCGATCTCGCCCTCGGCATCGAGCGTGAGCTCCGGGAAGTCGACGCAGTCATCCTGGGCGACGAACGTGAAGATCGCCGCCTCCTGCACGTCGTCGGTCAGCCCCTCGAGCGTGAGGTAGAGGCCGGTCTGGTAGTGCTTGAGCTGGTACCGGGCGGCGTCGCGCACCGAGGGCTCGAGCTCCCACTCGGCAGGGGAACGGAAACCGTCCTCGAGGCGGGTCAGCGCCGACTCGAGCTCGCGAACCCGACCCACGTGCCATCCCGAGTCCGTCCCCTCGTCGGACTCGACCACGAGGTACCGGCGGTACTGGTCGTAGAAGAGGTAGGTGCCGAGGTCGGAGGGGCGCATGACGAAGTGGGCCGCCGCTTCGACGTTGGGTTCGACGAAGGAGAACCGTGTGCCCGCGTCCGTCTTGATGGCGAAGCCCGGGGCGTCGTCGCCGTTGAACCCCTCCACGGCGTAGCAACCGTTGGCGAAGCCGTAGACGCCCTCATCCGCGGGCGGATCGAGCCGGGTGAACCCATCGCAAGCGAGGGGGGACGGAGCCAGGAGGAGCACCAGCGGGAGCCAGGACGCGCGCGACATGGGTCCATCATCGCACCTCTACCGGGCCGTAGAAAACCTGGGAATCTCCCGTTCGTCCGACCTCGGGGGTCCATGGGTCCACCGGACGAGGCCCTTCGCGCGCTGCCGACCCCAGGTGGCTGGAGTCGCTCGCACGCGTCCCCTACGATGCGCGGGCGATGTGTTCTTCCTTGCGTTGGGGCTCCGTGGCGCTCCTCGCCCTTGGCGGCCTGGCCTGCTCGCGCTCCCTTCTGCTGCCCATCGAGGACGACGGGATCGGGGGTGCGCAACCGTCGAGCACCAACACCGGCACCTCGGGTGGCGGCCTGAGCGTGCCCGCCGACACCTGTGACCCACAAGCCTGGACCCGCAGCTTCGGGGGCGACGGCGATGATGAATTGCTGGCCCTCGGACTCGGGCCGGCGTGCCGGGTCACCCTCTTCGGGCGCCACGACGAGGCCTTCACGGCAGACGGCCGCCCGGTCGAGCACGAGAGCGGCAACGACGCTTTCGTCATCCAGCTCAACGGTGCGGGACAGGTCCGTTGGGCTCAGGCCCTCACCACCACGGGAACGGTAGAAGAGGTCGCCGGCGCCGCGACGGCCGACGGTGGGGTCATCCTGTTGACCAACCTCGATGGCGAGGGCCGCATCGGTGACCTCGAGCTCGACTCCGCCGGAGGCTCCGACGTCGTCGCCGTCGCGCTCGATGCCCTCGGCAACCCGCGCTGGAGCCTGCAGCTCGGCGATCAGCTGAGCCAGTTCGGGACCGCCATCACCACCGACGACGAGGGCAACGCCTACCTCGCGGGGCGCTTTCGCGGCGTCATCGACGGCCCCGACTTCGCGCTCGTTTCCGCCGGCAACAACACCACGGGCTTCGTCATCAAGGTGAGTCCCAACGGGGAGCCGCTCTGGGGCTTTCAGCTCCCGCCCGACGCCTCGGTCTTCCCGAACGCGCTCTTTTGGCACGACGGTCGACTCTTCTTCGGGGGCGCGGTCTCGAGCAATCCCCTGGCCACGCCGATCTTCGACATGCCGACCGAGGACATCGACGCCTTCGTCTGCCTCATCTCCCCGGACGACGGCAGCTACATCCGCGGGCTGTCGTTCCCGTCCCCGGGCTTCGACGTCATCAACCGGGTCACGGTCAGCGAGAGCGGAGTCTTCCTCGGCGGCGCCTTCGAGGACGTCTTCTTCGGGCCAAGCCCGCTCTTCGGCATCGACGGCCTGGAGGGACTCACGGTCGTCGCCTCGCTCGACCTCGTTCCCTTCGAAGCCTTCGCCTTCCAAGGGCCCGGCGACCAGAGCGTGAACGACTTCGGTCCCCCCGGGGGCTACGTGGGGGGTCGCTTCGCGCAGTCGCTGTCCTTCGATGGCGGTCCGCCCCTCCTCACCACCAACGCGACCGCCGACGGCTTCTTCATCAGCCCCGGCGAGGACCTCCCTCGGGCGCTCGGAGCGAGCACCGAGGCCGAGGTGATGGCGATACGGCCATCCCCCGAGCTCGGGGTCGTGATCGCCGGCACCTTCGCCGGGCAGATCACGCCCCCATCGCCCAACGAGCCCGCCGCCACGAACGGCGGCCGGGATGCCTTCGTGATGAGGCGCCCCTGACGGGCCTCAGGGCTTGTTGGCGTTGGCCGTCTGGACGAGCTGCGGCGGGTGACTGCCGCCCCAGCCCTCCTGAAGGAGCACGACCTGCATGGTGCGCGGATCGATGATCGTGAGCTGCGGCGTTCCCACCGAGTTGCCCGGGACCATCGAGAACTGAGGGTCTGCCGCCACGTAGGCCCCGGTGAGACCGTAGTTGTCACGCCATGTGAGCGCGCCCTGAGTGGAGGGAGGTCCTTCGTTCGGGTCGTCGAGCAGCAGCGTCACGGCCACGATGCCGAGGTTCTGAGCTTCCCAGCTTGCAATATCCTGTGCGAGGCCACCTGCCATCGCTGCGCAAGAGCTTCACCCATATTGCGAGGTATCCACGATCACTGCGTGGATACCTCGCGAGCCGTCGCAGTCGAACAAGTCCTGCGTCGTGATGGTGGTGGGCGATGAGCCGCCGGGCGCGTAGCCCTGCCAGCTGATGGTCGGGGGAACGATCTCACCCTGGCCCACGCCGTAGGGTCCCGGCGGGTAGGTGCAGTTCTGGGGTCCAGCGCCCGCGCCGCTCGTCGCGACCGAGGAGGTCGTGGTCGCGTTGCCCCCGACGCCAGCCATGCCGCCCGTGCCGCCGGTCGTGACCCCGGAGCCGCTCCCGTTGGAAGCGGACTGCGAGCCCCCGTCGTCGTCGTCATCGAACTGGACGTCGTCTGCCCCGGAGATGGAGTTGCAGGCGAACAACGCCATCGCCCCCATCACGAGGGACGACAACCAGAAGCCCTGGCTCTTTCGTCGCATCATTTCCGTACCTTCTCCCGCGTCAACTAGGTGGTTAGGGTACCGCCGACCGTCGGTTCCACCGGCCATGAACGTTGCCGGTGTGGAATTCCACCCCGATGGTACGCCCTGAGCCGTACCATCTTCCCCGCGACGTCTCCGTCGCCCTGCTTTGATGGAACCACCCCCGTCCCCGATCGAGAGCTTCGCTGAGGACGAGGAAGGCCAGTGGGTCGCCCGGCTCCGCTGCGGCCACCGTCAGCACGTTCGCCACGATCCGCCGTGGCACGACCGGGCCTGGGTGCTCGAGGCCGAGGGGCGTGAGGCCAAAGTCGGCATGTCGCTCCCTTGCCGCTGGTGCTTGATGCCAGCTCTCCCCGAAGACGTCGAAGCCTACCAACAGACCCCGGTCTTCGCGGCGGAGACCACGCCGAAGGGGTTGCTGCGGCGCCACACCACCAAGGCCGGCACCTGGGCGGAGATCGTGGTCGAAGCGGGGCGCGTGCACTACGTGCTCGAGGACGCCGACGACCTCACCTTCGTGCTCACGACGAGCCAGTCCGGCATCGTCGCCCCGGGCCGCCCCCACCACGTGAAGCCCCAACGCGGCGCCCGCTTCTTCGTATGCTTTCTCCGCGAGGCTGAGAAAGGGAACCCCGTCAGCCAAAAGGCATGATGACGGGGGGTGGAGCCACAGAGGGCGCCACCATCTTCAAGTGCCGCTCCTGCGGATCGAAGAGGGCCGGGTGCTCGCCGGAGAGAGCGGGCCGGACGACGTCGAGTTGCGCGGTCACTTCGTAGGCGACGCCCTCGTGCACGACCCCCGCCAAGACCTTGGTGACGGCGGCGTGCGTCTCGGGGTTGGTCGTCGGCTGTGCCGCGAGCACGCGCGCGATGATGGGGACGCCGTGGTCGTGCATGGAGACGTTGCGACGCGACGCCCGGAAGGCACGAGCTGCCACGAAGAGACAGGCCGGAACCACCCAGCCGATGCCGAAGACCATGGCGATGTCCTCGCCGCGTAGGGGGGACGCCGCCCAGTTCACCGCGGTGAGCAGCCAAGCCAGCACTCCGCCCGCCATCCCAAACGCGACCACGAACACGATGATGGACCCGAAGTCGTAGCGCGGCGGACGCAGCTGCCGATCGTAGAGTGTCCATTGGGCCTTCTCGAGCCGAGGCAAGGTCTTCGGGCAGAGCTGAAGACGCGGGTTGCGACGAGCGAGGGCCAGAAGCGGAGCAAAGTGCCCCGAGTTCGTGAGGCGCTGCCCGATGCGGCGGAAGGCCTCCTTCTGCTCGCCCTTCGCCTCGAGGGCGTGACACCGCAAGAGGAAGGCTTCCTCGTCGTAGCCATCGAAAATGGGCACATCCCCTTCGTGCTGACCGAGCTGCTGAAATACGCCCTGGGGCTGCCCTCGCGTGAGCGCGATGTAGCAGACCGCGAAGCGATAGGCCGTGTCGGCCATGAGGTCCCGGGGCCGTGGGTCGACGGGCGACAGCCACTTCTCGGCGGCTTGCTGGTCACCTTCGACGGCGGCGTGGTGAGCGAGACGGCAGCGAATGATGTTGCGGTGGTTGATGTCCGGGAGGACGTCGACCGCATTCTCGAGCAACGCTCGTTCGTGACGGTCCTCGAGGGTCGGGGAGAGCAGAAGGGTGAGCGCGA
>JGI12210J13797_10057510_pt1 | contig 21040 bp, 15 predicted proteins | sample ElkSlonscriptome_3_FD_13797 | JGI IMG/M metagenome (IMG submission 13797)
CGTGGTGGTGGCCCTCGGCGGCGGGGTGGTGGGCGACTTGGCGGGGCTACTGGCCGCGCTGTTCATGCGCGGCATCGACTTCGTGCAGTGCCCCACCTCGCTGCTGGCCCAGGTCGACGCCTCGGTCGGGGGCAAGGTCGCCGTGGACCTGCCGGCGGGCAAGAACCTCCTGGGCGCGTTCCACTTTCCCCGCTCGGTCATCATCGACACCACCGTGCTCCAGACCCTCCCCGACGGCGAGCTGGGGTGCGGGCTGGCCGAGATGCTCAAGCACGGCGCGCTGTTCTCCGCCGAGCACTTCGAGCAGCTGGTCGAGCACGCCGATGCCGTCTACCGGCGCGACGCGACCATCCTGCCGCGGCTGGTGGCCACCTCGGTGGCGCTCAAGTCCGCCTGTGTCAGCCGCGATCCCCTCGAGCTGGCCAACGCGGGCAAGGGGCGGGTGCTGCTCAACCTCGGGCACACCGTCGGTCACGCCATCGAGTCCGTCTCGGGCTATGCGCTGCGCCACGGCGAGGCGGTGGCCCTGGGCCTGCGCGCCGCCGCGCGCCTGTCCACCGCCCGCGGCCTGGCCGACAAGGGGCTCGAGGCGAAGATGGTCGAGGCGCTCGAGGCCCTGCGCCTGCCCGTGCAGCTCGATGCCTGGCTGAGCGGCGAGCGGGGCCACGCGGTCGAGCGCGCCATGGCCAACGACAAGAAGCGAGCGGGCGGCACCGTCACCTACATCGGGCTGGCCGCGATCGGCGAGCCGCGCATGCTCCAGCTGGCGCCCGCCGAGATCATGGGTTTGTTGCGGGCTCGAGCGCCGCGCTGATACGCTCGTCACGACGATGAACGTGGCGAGGCTTGCGAGGGTGGCGGCGCTGTTGGCCGTGGCCACGGCCGGCGGGTGTGCCGACGAGCAGGAGGCGCTCATCGTCTCGCACTCGCCCGGCTTCGACGGCTACGCTTGCGTTGCCGATCCCGGCTCGGACGTCCACCTCCAGCGGGGCACCCTCGACGTGTCCTTCGGCACGCCCTACACCCTCGCGGTCGTGCTCACCAACAACCTCGTGTCTCGGCCCAACACCACCACCAACACCGGGGTGGAGAACGGCGAGCTGCAGCTGCGCGACGTCGACGTCGTGCTGTCGATGAGCCAGTCTCCCGAGGTCATCGACGCGATCGCGGCCCAGGACCCCTCCTTCGTCGAATTCTCCCAGACCCTCGCCAGCGACTCGCTGCGCCCCGGTGAGAACAGCGGCGTGCTGGTCGACGTGATCTCCAGCGGCGCCTCCCAGGCGCTTCAAGGCGCCATCAGCAGCATCCTCGGGCCCGGCTCGCGGCCGATCATCACCGCCGAGCTGGTGTTCCACGCCACCCGCACCGGCAACAGCACCGGCTCGGCCGGCGTCATCGATGCGCGCGCCTACACCTTCCCCATCCAGCTGTGCGCCGGCTGCTTGCCGACCTCCTGCGATACCTGCTCCATGTTCCAGTGTCCGACCGACCCGGTGTTCGTGGGCCCCTGCGGCAACGCACAAGACGCCGTGCTGGTCCCCGACGTGTGCGACCTACCCCAATAGAGGGCTTCGGTGGGGGATCCGCGCCGCTGGCGCTTGACCGCGCCCCCGCTCCTCTGACAAGCTCCCGCTGCGGTGAGTGCCCCGTGGCACCCCCGAAAGGCTTCCCATGCTCTTCGACACCCTCCGCAAGATCGTAGGAGAGACGCCCGGCGCCACGGGAGCCATCCTGATGGGCTTCGACGGCATCGCCGTGATGCAGCACCTCGCCCCCGGGCACGAGGACGCCGACATCGAGTCTCTCTCGATGGAGTTCTCGTTCCGCTTCATCGAGCTGCGCAAGGCCGCTGCCGCCCTGCAGATGGGCGAGATCAGCGACATCACCATCAAGGCCGAAGCCGGCTCGGTGCTGTGCCGCGTGCTCTCCGAGGAGTACTTCGTGGCCGTGGTCCTCCACGACTCGGCGCACTTCGGCAAGGGCCGCTGGATGCTGCGCTCCAGCGCCGCCGAGCTCATCGCCGAGCTATGATCGCCGAGCTATGAGCCCGGTCCTGGTCCTCCACGGCCCCAACCTCGACCTGCTGGGCCAGCGGGAGCCGGAGATCTACGGTCATCAGACCCTGGCTCAGCTCGACGACTCGCTGCGCGCCGAGGGCGAGCCGCTGGGGCTCGACGTTCGCTGCGCCCAGTCCAACAGCGAGGGGGCCCTCATCGACCATCTGCACGAGGCGGGGCGCACATGCGCCGGCGTGGTGATCAACCCCGGGGGCTACACGCACACCTCCGTGGCCATCGGCGACGCCCTGCGCGGGATCGCCATCCCCGCCGTCGAGGTCCACCTCTCCAACCTCTATGGTCGGGAACCCCTGCGCCACACCTCCCTCACCGGGGCCGCGTGCGTGGGGGTCATCATGGGCCTGGGCGCCTCGTCGTACCACCTCGCCCTGCGCTACCTTGCGGCTCGGATCCGGCCCGAGTCCTGAGCCACTACCCTGGAGCCCTTCATGTCCAAGTCCAAGGACCTCCCCGACATCGAGTACATCCGCGAGCTGGCCCGGGTGTTCCAGGAGCACGAGCTCGACGAGATCGAGATCGAGACCGGTGAGCAGCGCGTGCTGCTGCGGCGGGCCGACATGCCCCCCGCGCCGCCGCCCGCGGCCCCCATGCAGATGCCCATGGGCATGTCGATGGCGCCCGGCCCCGCGCCCGCGTCCGCGCCCGCGCCCGCCCCCGCCGCGGCGGCCGCCGTGCCCGCCCCCGAGCCCGAGCCCGTCGGTGACTTCATCACCTCGCCGTTCGTGGGCACGTTCTACCGGTCGCCCCAGCCCGACGCGGCGGCCTTCGCCGACGTGGGCACCCGCGTCGAGGCCGGGTCCACCATCTGCGTGGTCGAGGCGATGAAGCTCTTCAACGAGATCGAGGCCGAATTCGCGTGCGTCGTGGAGGAGGTCCTGGTCGACAACGCCCAGCCCGTCGAGTTCGGCACCAAGCTGTTCCGGGTACGCAAGCTGTGACGCAGCCCATTCGAAAGGTTCTGGTGGCCAACCGCGGCGAGATCGCGCTGCGGGTGATCCGGGCCTGCCGCGAGCTCGACATCCGCACGGTGGGGGTCTACTCCACCGTCGACGAGGACGCGCTCCACGTGCGCTTCGCCGACGAGGCCCTGTGCGTGGGCCCGGGCTCGGCGACCGACAGCTACCTGAACATCCGCAACCTCATCGCCGCGGCCGAGCTCGCCGGCGCCGATGCGGTCCACCCCGGCTACGGCTTCCTCTCCGAGCGGGCCGACTTCGCCGAGGTCTGCGGCAAGTGCGGGCTGAACTTCATCGGCCCCTCGCCCGAGCACATATCGCTCATGGGCAACAAGGTGGCCGCGCGCGAGACCATGCAGGCCGCCGGCGTGCCCGTGCTGCCCGGCACCGGCGTGCTCGCCAGCCCCGAGGACGCGCTCGCGGCCGCCCAGGAGATCGGCCTGCCCATCATCCTCAAGGCCTCCGCCGGCGGGGGCGGGCGGGGCATGAAGATCGTCCGCGAGCTCGACCGCCTCACCGCGATCGTCGAGATGGCCCAGGCCGAGGCCCAGGCCGCCTTCGGCGACGGCTCGATGTACGTCGAGCGCTACGTGGAGAGCCCGCGCCACATCGAGGTGCAGGTGGTCGCCGACAAGCACGGCAACGTCGTCGACCTGCTCGAGCGCGAGTGCTCGGTCCAGCGCCGGCACCAAAAGGTCGTCGAGGAGGCCCCCGCGGCCGAGCTGAGCGACGATCTCCGGGCTCGGATCCGCAAGGCGGCCGTCACCGCGGCCAAGGCCATCGGGTACCACTCGGTCGGCACCATCGAATTCCTCGTCGACGGCGACGACTTCTACTTCATGGAGATGAACACGCGGATCCAGGTGGAGCACTGCGTGACCGAGATGATCACCGGGGTCGATCTGGTCCAGGAGCAGATCCGGCTGGCCACCGGGGAGCCGCTGGGCCACCTCGATCGCGAGCATCGCGCCCGCGGGCACGCCATCGAGTGCCGGATCAACGCCGAGCACCCGGTCACCTTCGCCCCCCAGCCGGGCCGCATCACCGCCCTACATTTCCCGGGAGGTTATGGGGTACGGGTGGACAGCCACCTCTATCACGGCTACGAGGTGTCCGCGCACTACGACTCCATGCTCGCCAAGCTCATCGCGTATGCTCCCACCCGCCCGCGAGCGATCGCGCGGATGCGCCGCGCTCTCGGCGAGCTGGTGGTGGAGGGAATTCGGACCAACACCGCCCTCCACCGCTGGATCATGCGGCACCCGGCCTTCGTCAGCGGCCGGTACGACACCCATTTCCTCGAGTCCAACCTCGATCCGGATGCGGTCCTCGCGGTCGCCGACGATCACAACTAGAGTTACCAGTCGCAGGGGTCGTGGCGTTCAGCAAGCCAAAGGCGCACGAGCGGGCGGAGCGTTACGCCGCCAAGGGTCAGCACGACAAGGCGGCCCGCGAGTACCAGTCGATCGTCGAGCACGATCCCAAGGACGTGCGGGCGTGGCTGATGCTGGCCGACTGCCTCGTGCGCACGGGTGACAAGGCCGGGGCGGTCGATCGCTACATCCGGGTCGCCGAGTACTACGTCGAGGCGAAGGAGCACAACAAGGCGCTGGCCGTCTACGGGCAGGTGCTCAACCTCGATCGCCAGCGCCTCGACATCCAGACCAAGGTCGCCGCGCTCAACGTGCAGCTGGGCCGGGTGCCCGACGGGGTGGCGGTCTACGAGCGCGTGGCCCAGGCCCACATGCAGGCGGGTCGGGTCGCCGAGGCGATCAACGTGTACCGGATCGTGGCCGACGCCGATCCCAGCGCGGTGGCCCGGCGGCTGCGGCTGGCCGAGCTGTACTCCCGAGAGAAGCGCAAGGACGAGGCGGTCGAGGCGTTCCGCGAGGCGGCCCGGCAGCTGCGGGAGAGCGGGCGCCCCGCCGACTACGTGCGCGTGGCCGAGCGGCTGCTCTACCACGACGACACCGATCTGGTGACCATCCGGGAGCTGGCCCGGGCCTACCTCGAGCTGGGCGATCCACGGCGCGCCCTGATGAAGCTCAACGGCCTGCTGCGCGCCAACAACAAGGACGAGGAGGGCATCGAGCTGCTCGCCGAGACCTTCATGGCGCTGGGCAAGCCCGAGAAGGCGCTGTCGGCCCTCGAGGAGCTGGCCCGCGGCCTGAAGGCCCGGGGCCCCGCGGCCAAGGCCGACTCCATCCGCATCCTGCGGAGGGGCCTGGAGTGGCGGCCGGCCCACGCGGAATTCCGCGAGGCCCTGGCCGAGCTGGAGGGGCGCCGCTCTAGCGCGCAGCCCATCGAGCCGCCCCCGGCCGACGACGATGTGGAAGAGCTGGAGACCCTCGACGAAGACGACCTGGTCGAGCTGGACGAGGACGACCTGGTCATGGAGGAGCCCGACGAGCCCGGCGCCGTCGATGACATCCTCTTCCCCGAAGCGCCGCCCGCTGCCGTCGAGCTGCCCGAGGCCGGCAGCACTGCGCCCGGCACCCGCCGTACCACGGAGATCGAGGCCATCCCCTCGATGGAGCCCTCGCTCACCCAGAGCGTGCTCTCCGAGGTGGAGACCGCCGGCGCCGACATCGAGTCGCTGACCGACTTCGACAAGATCCTGTTCGAGGCCCGGGTCTACATCAAGTACCGGCTGTTCGATCACGCCCTCGATCACGTGCAGGCCGCCCTCAACCAGCAGCCCGAGCACCTCGGGGCGCTCAGCTTGCAGGCGCGGGTGCTCACCGAGCTCGGTCGCACCGCCCAGGCCGCCGACGTCCACATTCGCGTGGCGCAGATGGTCATGGCCCGGGACCCCAAGCTCGCGCGCGAGCACGTGGGCGCGGCGCGACAGCTCGTGCCCGATCACCCCCTGCTCGCGCAGCTCGGCGAGGCGCTGGCCGAGGCTGCCGCGCCGGCCCGTCCCGTGCCCGGGGCCGGCGACGACGGAGACAGCGGCGCCGTCGATCTGGTCAGCGTCGCGCCTCCCGACGAGTCCGAGCCCCCGGCCAACCTCGTGTCCGCCCACGACATGCCGGCGATCGACGAGGGGCCCTCCACCCAGCCCTTCACCCCCATCGACATCGACATCGTGGACGACGACGAGGACGACGAGCCGCAGACGCTCCGACCCGCCTCGCGGCGACCGATCATCGTCGACGAGGACGAGCTGGAGCCGGCCCAGACCGGGCGCACCCTGCTCCCGTACGCGGCCACCGGCCCTGGCGCCGACGGAGCCCCGAGCCAGCCGCCCGCGCGCACCGGCCGAACGCAGACCCAGATGCCCGCCATGGGCGACCAGCCCTCGGCGCGGCTGGGCGATCTCGACCTGGGAGCCGGCGAGCCCGAGTCGGTCACCCCCGAGGTGAGCGACCCGCTCGAGATCGATCTCGACGACGCGATCGATCTCGGCCCCGACAGCAGCGTGCCCGACCTGGGCGCGGCCTTCGACGGCCTGGGCGCGCCCGAGCCCGAGCTCGAGCCCGATCCCAGCCTCGAGCTCGACATCGAGCCCGATCCCACGCTGCCCCCCGAGCCGGCGAGGTCCCGGCCCATCTCGCGGCCGCCGAGCTCGGAGCCCGTGGGCTCGCAGCCCATCACCAAGCTCGCGGCGTCGCGACCCACCGGCTCCCTGCCGGCCGTCGGAGCGGTCGCCGGCTCCCGCCCGGCCCGCAAGAAGGGCCTCGATTCCAAGGCGCTCGGGTCGAAGCTCGCGGGGATGCGGCGCCCGTCCAAGCCCCGGCCCGTCTCGACCATTCCCGTCCCGGCGGAGGCCGTCCCGCCCGAGCCCGCGTCGGCCGAGGCCGCGTCGCCCGAGCCCTCGGCGGCCGAGTCCGCCGCCTCGGCGGCCGCGTCTGCTGCGGCCGAGTCCGCCGCCGAGTCCGCCGCCTCGGCGGCCGCGTCTGCTGCGGCCGAGTCCGCCGCCGCGTCGCAGCCCGGGGCTGCGGCCCCGTCCGGGCGCTGGCCCGATCTCTCCGACGACCTGGCCGAGATCCGATTCTACGTCGATCAAGGCCTCGACGACGATGCCGAGGCAGCCCTCGACGACCTCGAGTCGCGCTACCCCGGTCACCCGGCGATCGCCCGATTCCGGGGCAAGGAAGTCCAAGAAGAGCCCGCCGCCGCCGCGGTGCTGGTGGAGGCCGAGGCGGCCGAGCCGCTGGTCGACCTCGACATCGGCGGCGAAGACGACGATGCCGACGTCGCCGCCGAGCCGCTGGTGAGCTTCGAGGACGAAGACGACGACGACGAGGACGCCTATCTCTCGGCCATCTTCGCCGCGCCCACCGAGCGCGCCAAGCCCAAGTCCGGCGGCGTCTCCTCGGCCGGGGCCAACCTCGCCGAGGGTCAGGCCGTCGATGCGGCCACCGCCTTCGATCTCGGCGTGGCCTACCGCGAGATGGGGCTGGTCGACGCGGCCATCACCCAGTTCGAGACGGCCGCCGCCGATCCGCAGTGGCGGGCCCGGGCGCTCATCATGCAGGGCACGCTGCGGGTCCACCAGGGCGACACCAACCAGGCCATCGCCAACCTCAACGAGGCGGCGACCCTGGCCAACACCCACGCCGAGACCTCCGAGGCCGCCTACGAGCTCGGCGTGCTGTACGAGATGCTCGGCGACGTGGGCTCGGCCATCGCCCAGTTCCTCCAGGTCGATCCCGGCTTCCGCGATCGCGACGAGCGGCTGGCCCAGCTCGAGGGCTGAGCGGGCCCGGGTTGCGCTCCGCCCCGCTCACGCGCCATCGTGGGCGCGTGAGCGAGCACGACGAGCGTCAGCCGCCCCGGGGGCCCTCCACCACTGCGGTCCACGGCGGCGAGCCGAGCGTGCGCTCCGATCGCTCCCTGACCACGCCCATCGTGCACGCGAGCGCCTACCCGTTCGAGCACACCCAGGAGCTGGTCGAGTACATGGAGGGCCGCCGCGAGCGGCCGGCCGAGTACGGCCGCTACGGCAACCCCACCGTCGAGCGGGCCGAGGCCAAGCTCGCCGCGCTCGAGGGGGCCGAGTCGGCGCTGCTGATGTCCTCGGGCATGGCCGCCATCACCACCACGCTGCTGGCCATGCTGCGCTCGGGCCAGCACCTCGTGCTCACCCGCGACGTCTACCGCAAGACCCGGGTCTTCGCCCGGCAGGTGCTCGCCCGCTACGGCGTCGAGGTCGACATCGTCGAGCCGCGGGCCGACGCGGTCGTGGCCGCCATGCGCGACGAGACCCGCGTGGTGCTCACCGAGGCCCCCACCAACCCCTACCTGCGCGTGCTCGACCTCGGCGCGGTGGCCCGCGAGGCCCGGGCGCGGCGGATCAAGACCATCATCGACGCCACCTTCGCCACCCCGGTGAACATGCGCCCGCTCGAGCACGGCGTGGATCTGGTGATCCACTCGGCCACCAAGTACCTCGGGGGCCACAACGACCTGCTCGCGGGCGTGGTCGCGGGCGGGGCGGGCTTGGTCGGGGCCATCCGCGAGTTCCTCGGCATGACCGGCGCCGTGCTCGACCCCACCAACGCCTACCTGCTGCTGCGCGGGCTGAAGACCCTCGCCCTGCGCGTGCGCCAGCAAAACGACAGCGCCCTGCGGCTGGCCCACGTGCTCGCCGACGACCCGGCCGTGGCCCGCGTGTGGTACCCGCTGCACCCCAGCCACCCCGACGTCGACGTCGCCCGGCGCTACCTGTCGGGGGGCGGCGGGGTCGTCTCGTTCGAGCTGCACGGGGGCCTGGCCGCCGGCACCCGGCTGGTCGACGCCCTGCGGATCCCCAAGCTCGCCCCCAGCCTCGGCGGCGTGGAGAGCCTGGTCGAGCAGCCCGCCCTCATGAGCTTCTTCGAACTGACGCCGGCCGAGCGCGAGGCCATCGGCATCGCCGAGGGCCTCGTGAGGCTGAGCGTGGGGATCGAGGACACCGATGATCTCGAGGCCGATCTACGCCAGGCCCTCGCCCGGCTCCGCGCGTAGCGGTTCGCCGCTGTAGCTCCTCCCAGGCGTGCTCCCGCGTGCGAGCGCGGGATCCGCGATCTCGCCGACGAGCCGGCGAGGGGTCGCGTCGCCGCCGGCTGGCCCCGACGTTCCCGCCGCCCGACTTGTGCCCGGCGGGCCACGCTGCTATTAGCCCGGCTCTTTCGAGTATCGAGCGATGGAAAGCAGCATCGAACGGATCAGCGCGGTCGAGTGTCGAGTTCGAGTAGAGATCCCGTGGGAGGATGTCTCCGGGCGGCTCAGCCAAAAGATGGGTGAACTGCGACGGCGGGCCCGTCTGCCGGGCTTTCGCCCCGGCAAGGTGCCCCCGCAGGTGCTCGAACGGATGTTCGGCAAGGGCGTGCGGCAGGAGCTCGCCGGCGAGATGGTCCAAGAGACCTTCCAGTCGGCCGTCACCAGCCACGACACCACGCCGCTGACCCAGCCGGTGCTGGAGTCCAGCGAGCTCCAGAAGGGCTCGCCCTTCGTCTACGAGGCCCGCTTCGAGGTCCCGCCCACCATCGAGCCCAAGGACTACACCGGCGTGCCGGTGCGTCGTCGGCCCGCCGTGGCGTCCGAGGACCAGGTCATGGCGGAGCTCGACAAGAAGCGCGAAGAGCTCACCGAGCTGCACCCGCTGCCCGACGACGTGAAGCGTGAGGTCACCCAGCCCCTCGACGTGTGGACGGTCGACGTGGATGGTGAATTCGGCGGTCACAAGATCTCGCGCAAGGACGTGCAGGTCGAGATCGGCTCCGACAAGAACGAGATCATCCCCGGGCTGTCCGCGGCGATGTTCGACACCCGCCTCGATCAGCTCGGCACGATCCGGAGCCTGCGCTTCACCCCGCCGGCCGAGCGCGTCCCGGCCGAGTTCAAGGGCAAGGAGGCCGTGCTCCAGCTCGGCCTGCGCGAGCTGAAGATCAAGGTCGTGCCCGAGCTCGACGACGACTTCGCCCGCGACACCGGCGAGGCCGAGACGATGGCCGCCCTGCGCGAGCAGGTCGAGACCAAGGTCCGCGAGGCCGACGCCGAGAACGCCGAGCGCGAGGCTCGGCACCGCCTGGTCGTCTCGCTGCTCGAGCGCAACGAATTCGAGCCCGCGCCCTCCATGATCGCCCGCGAGGTGTCCGCCCAGGTCGAGCAGACCAAGCGGCAGCTCGCCAACCAGGGCATGCGCCTGTCGGCCATCGGCACCACCGAGGCCCAGCTCGCGCAGCGCATCCGCCCGCAGGCCCAGTTCAACGTCAAGGCCTACCTGCTGCTCGACGCCATCGGCAAGGCCGAGTCGCTCGACGCCTCCGACGAGGAGTTCGAGAAGGAGCTCGAGGAGATGGCCGAGGATAGCGGGCAGAACCTCGGGCGCATGCGGGCCACCATGGAGAGCAACGGCCAGCTGATGCTGCTGCGGGCCCAGATGCGCGAGGAGAAGATCCTCGACTTCTTGATGGACAAGGCCGAGGTCACCGAGGCCGAGGATCCGCCCGAAGAGCACGACCACGATCACGATCACGACCACGATCACGACCACGACCACGACCACGACCACGGCCCGGAGGCGAAGGCCGACGAGGGCGAGGGCGAGGGCGAGGCCGGTGGTGACGCCGCAGCCGATGGCGACGCCGATGCCGCGGCCGGCTCGGACGAGCCCCCCACGTCGTGAGACACGATCGGGGACGGCGCGGCTCGCCAGGGATCGCTACGCGCGAGCTTCCGCACTCCTCCCCACCCACCTGGGCGGGGAGGCTCCTCCCCACCTGGTTGGCCCCCCTCGGGGGTACGACCGTCGAACATGGTTCTCGGGGCCCGCGGAGCCCGTTCATCGCTCACGCGACCCAGCGTGGGCCACTTGCAAGACCGGGCGAGCCCGTCCACCATAGCCAGGCGTTGGAGCCATGGCGCGTCGGTGAGCGGGCGGGGGGAAGCCCGGCTTCCCGCCTTCGGCCATGGAGCGTCTCCATCGCCCAAAACGTACCCCTACCCCGTCAGGACGAGCGCTCCAGATGAGCAACGGCGACCCCTTCGACCCGCTGGGCCCCGCGCCCATGGCCAACATCCCCTTCGTCATCGAGCAGACCCATCGCGGCGAGCGTTCCTGGGACATCTACAGCCGTCTGCTCAGGGACCGGATCGTCTTCCTGGGCACGCCCATCAACGATCAGGTCGCCAACAGCATCATTGCGCAGCTGCTGTACCTCGAGTCCGACGACGCCGAGAAGGACATCCTCCTCTACATCAACTCGCCGGGCGGCGTGGTGACCGCGGGTCTGGCGATCTACGACACCATGCAGCACGTGCGGCCGCCGGTGGCCACGTACTGCGTCGGACAGGCGGCATCGATGGGCGCGGTCATCCTCGCCGCGGGCGCGCCCGGCAAGCGCACGGCGCTGCCGAACGCGCGGATCATGATTCACCAGCCCCACGGCGGGGCGCAGGGGCAGGCCACCGACATCGAGATCCAGGCGCGCGAGGTTCTTCGCCTGCGCTCCCGCCTCAATGAGATCCTGGCCCATCACTGCAAGACCGATGTGGAACGGATCCTCGCGGATACGGACCGGGACAAATTCATGGACGCCGAGACGGCCAAAGGCTACGGTTTGGTAGACGAGGTCCTGGCGAGGTCCTCGGAGTCGGCCAAGGACCGGCCATAGACAGGGGAATCCCCAAACGCAATGAGCTCCTCCAAGCGCGATAACGGTCACGGGAACTTGAGCTGCTCCTTCTGCGGCAAGAGCCAGAAGGAGGTCAAGAAGCTCATTGCGGGTCCTTCCGTATACATCTGCGACGAGTGCATCTCGCTCTGCAACGACATCCTCGCCGAGGAAGTCCAGAAGGAGGAGCGGTCGCAGGGCCAGGGCAAGGTGCCCAAGCCCAAGGAGATCCGGGCGATCCTCGACGACTACGTCGTCGGGCAGAACCTCGCCAAGAAGATCATCTCGGTTGCGGTCTACAACCACTACAAGCGGATCACGGCCAAGAAGAAGCCCGACGAGGCGGAGCTGCAGAAGAGCAACATCCTGCTCATCGGCCCCACCGGCTCGGGCAAGACCCTCCTGGCGCAGACCCTCGCTCGTATACTAGACGTCCCGTTCGCCATCGCCGATGCCACCAGCCTCACCGAGGCCGGCTACGTCGGCGAGGATGTCGAGAACATCATCGTCAGCCTGCTGCAGAACGCCGACCACGACGTCGAGCGAGCCCAGCGCGGCATCATCTACATCGACGAGATCGACAAGATCGCCCGCAAGGGGGACAACCCCTCCATCACCCGCGACGTGTCGGGTGAGGGCGTGCAGCAGGCCCTGCTGAAGATCCTCGAGGGGACCATCGCTTCGGTCCCGCCCAAGGGTGGCCGCAAGCACCCCCAGCAGGACTTCCTGCAGGTCGACACCACCAACATCCTCTTCATCTGCGGCGGTGCCTTTGCCGGCATCGAGGACATCATCGACCACCGCATGAGCGCGCGGACGATGGGCTTCGGCGCCGACATCCAGAAGAAGAAGGAGCTGCGGCAGTGGGAGCTGCTGCAGAGCGTGCAGAACGAAGACCTCATGAAGTTCGGGCTCATCCCCGAGTTCATCGGTCGTCTGCCGGTGGTCGCCCCGCTCCAAGAGCTCGACGAAGAGGCGCTGATCCAGATCCTCACCGAGCCGAAGAACGCGCTGGTCAAGCAGTACAAGCGGCTGCTCGACATGGACGGGGTGGAGCTGAAGTTCACCGACGACGCGCTGCGGGCGGTGGCCAAGAAGGCCAAGACGCAGAAGTCTGGCGCTCGCGGGCTGCGGTCCATCCTCGAGCGGGCGATGCTCGACGTCATGTACGACATCCCCAGCGTCGACAACATCGCCGAGGCGGTGGTCAACGAGGAGTGCATCGCCGACGACAAGCCGCCGGTGGTCGTCTATCGCAACGAAGAGAAGGAAGCGAGCTAGTAGGCCCCCGGGCCGCTCGCGGAAGCACGCCCTCGCCGGTTCACCGGCGGGGGCGTTTGCAATTGCTCCTGACGGTTCCTGTCAGGGGGTCCCTGCAACCAAGCCCACGACGCCTCGTCTGCCCGATCGAGGACGGGGGTCGAGCGATGACGTGGAACACGAGATGCGGGCGAGGATGGCAGGCGGCGGCTCTGATCGGCGTTTCGCTGGCGATCACCGGCTGTTTCCAGGATCAGGTCATGGGGCCGGGGCTCGATGAGTCCTCCATGGGCGGCTCCACCACCGGCGTGGGCGACGGCGACGGCGACACCGGCCTCGTTCTCCCCGACGAGGAGAGCACCGGCGTCGAGCCCGGCGAGGCCAGCCGCGACGGCGACGGTGAGTCGGGCGGATCGACCGGCGGATCGTTCGACGACTCGACCGGCGATGACGACGCCGGCGAGTCGAGCAGCTCCACCGGAGAGGTCCTCGACAGCACGACCGGCCACGACGTGGTGCTCAGCGTGCACGACCTGGTTCCCGGCGATCTGGTGGTGACCGAGGTGATGTGGAACCCCCACTGCCTGGGTGACGACTGCGAGTGGATCGAGATCCTCAACACCACCGAGTCGACCGTGAACCTGCTCGATCTCTACGTGCAAGACAGCGACTACAACGCCGGCAACCAGGGGCGGGTGACCGTCGATCTGCTGGTCGAGTCCGGGCAGGTCGTGGTGGTGGCTCGCAGCACGGGCACGTGGCCCTACCTCTTCGCGGCCGATGCGGTGTACGGGCCGAACCCCGGGCTCAACAACGGCTCGCCCGATCGCGTGGTGCTGCGCAACGCCGCCGAGATCCTCGACGAGACCTCGTCGTTCGACCTGGATGGCGAGGAGGGCGTGGCCTGGTCGCTCTCCGCCACCCACTTCGACGCCGCGAGCAACGACGCCTCCGCCCACTGGTGTGACGCCACCACCGAGCTGGAGGCCGGGTTCTACCCCGAGTACGGCACGCCGGGCGCGCTCAACCCCGCGTGCTGACCACGCCTGGATCGCGAGCGGCGGCCGCTACTGGAAGGTGTCGACCGAGAGCTTGCCGTCGCTGTGGAACGCGGACTCCTTGGCGCGCGCCTCGGCCAGCCCGCTGGTGCGGAGCACCCACATGCGATGGGTGGCCACCACCTCGTCGTCCTCGCGCGCGTAGATCTCGATGAGGTTGTTGCCCGGGGTGAGCGGCACGTCGGCGGAGAAGTCGAGCGAGCCGGAGGTGGGCGTGGCGCTGGCCTGGTAGAACACCTTCTCGCGCTTGGCGAAGAGGTCGCGCGAGGGGTTGGCGACGGTGATGTACACGTCGCGCAGCCGGGTCTCGTCGCTCGCGGTGCCCTGGAGGTGCAGGGCCTCCTGGTCGGTCTGGGTGACCTGACCCTCCAGCATGATCTTGGGGGGAGAGATCTCGAGCATGGGCTCGAACTTGCCGGGGCTGCCCACCTTGCCCTTGGCCTCCTCGAGGCCGTTGGTGCGGGTGAAGCCAAAGGCGCCGTCGCCCAGATCGATCCGGGCCCACTCTCCCGCCTCGCCGGTCACGCGGAAGCGCTCGCCGGCCGCGGCCCGGCCCACGCGGTGCTCGGGGTACAGGGGGCTGGCGTAGAACACGACCTCGTCGCGGGTGATCACGCTGCGGCGCGCGTCTGCCACGGCGGGGCCTTCGTTGCTGATGGGGAACTCGAGCTTCTCGGAGAGGGCCTCGCCCACCTTGGTGTCGGAGACCGACAGCTGCACGCGGGCTTGGCCGTCGTCGGGGCGGCTGCGGAGCTCGGCGTCGAGGTCGATGACGCGGGTCTGGCCCACCTCGAGCTTCTGGATCCGCTCCCGGCCCTCGTGGATGAACACCGCGTCGTCGGAGAGGTTGCGGAGGTTCACCCAGGTGTCGAGGGCCTCGCCCTCGCCCTTGTTGGTCACGTACACGCGCAGGGTGACCCGCTCGCCCACCTGCCACGCGCCGTCGCCGTTGCCCTCGATCTTGGTGCCCTTGGTCGGCTGGTCGAGCACCTGGTAGCCGAACGCGAACTGCGGGCGGGGCAGGCCCTTGGCGCTGATGTCGATGGACGCCGCCGAGCCCTTGGCCAGCTTGGCGCCGTGCTGCTCGAACAGGTGGAGATCGATCCGATCGGTGCGCGACAGCTCGTTCTCTCCCACCGCGAGCTTGATGCTGTAGGTGCGGGAGGCGCCGGGGTCGATCCGCCCGAACAGCAGCTCACGCTCGTCGAAGTAGCGGTAGTCGCTGTCGGTGATGGCCCGCACCTGGTAGGCCGGAGCGTCGCCCTCGTTGGTGACGGTGACGGTGACGGTTCCGGTGTCACCGCCCACGATGGTGTTCTCGGGCTTGTCGCTCTCGATCGACATGCGCAGCGAGGCGCGGCCGGCGCTGGGCTTGGGCCCGGGCGACCAGTCGATGTCGCGGGTGGCGAGGCTGCCGGCGATCCGCTCTTGCTCGGTGCGCTCCTGCTGGGCGACGAAGTCGTCCATCTTGGCGAGGATCTCCTCGCGGCCGCTGCTGGGGGCCCACAGCACGAGATCGCGAGCCATGCGGATCTCGGGGTCCTCGAGCAGCAGGGCGGTGCGCTCGTCGGCGTCGTCCTCCTTGTCGGCGTTGCGGGGAGGCGCGACCTCGCTGCGGTGGTCGGCCCGCGACTCCGCGTCGGTGGCCTTGGCCGGCTCGTCGGGGTCGAGCGAGCCCTGGTCGAGGAAGTGCAGGGGGCCGAAGGGGCTGCGGCGCAGCTCCTCGGCCTTGTCGGACTCGAGGTGGGCCGACAGCGACTCCTCGCGCAGCAGGTCGAAGCGCTGGCGGCCGAAGAACGAGATGTGATCCTTGGAGACCCACACGGGCACGGTCTCCACGTCGGGGGCCACGCCGACCGACTGGATCGAGACATCGCCCGGGGTGAGGTACTGGGCCACGGTGAGCTTCAGGGCCAGCTCCTTGTCGGCCACCCGGCGGTCGCGCAGCTCCTGGACCGAGCCCTTGCCGAAGCTGCGGCGGCCCAGCAGCACGGCCCGGCCGCGGTTGCGCAGCGCCCCGGCCACGATCTCCGAGGCGCTGGCCGAGCCCTGGTCGATGAGGACCACCAGGGGCAGGTCGGGGAAGTCGTAGCGGGCGTCGGCCCGGCTCTCGCGGCGGGGCGAGGCCACGCCCACCGTGGCCACGATGCTGCCCGACGACAAGAACGCGTCGGCCACGTCGACCGCGGCGTTGAGCAGGCCGCCGGGGTTGCCCCGCAGATCGAGGACGACGCCGGACACGCCCTCGCGCTCGAACTCGGCGAGCTTGTCGCGCAGCTCCTGGCCGGTGTTCTGCGAGAAGTTGCGGGGGATCTGCACCAGGCCGACCTTGCGCTCCTTGCCGCCCTGCTCGTCGCGCAGCACGTCGCCGATCACGCTGTCCATCTGGATGGTGGCGCGGGTGATCTCGAGGGGCTTGGGCTTCTGCAGCCCGTCGCGCATCACGTAGACCTTCACCGAGGTGCCGGCGGGGCCGCGCAGGCGGCCGACCGCGTCGTTGAGGCTCATGGTGACGGTGGACTCGGCGTCGATCTGCACGATCCGGTCGCCGGGGCGCATGTCGACCTTGGAGGCCGGGTTGTCCTCGATGACGCGGATGACGGTGATGCCCCCGTCGCGCATGCCCACCTCGATGCCCAGGCCGCCGAAGCTGCCCTTGGTGCTCGCCCGCATGTCCTCGAAGTCGTCGGGGCGCAGCAGGTTGGTGTGGGGGTCGAGGGTGGAGAGCACCCCGGCGACGATGGCGTACTCGGCGTTGCGCTGCTCGTCTTCGTCGAGGGCGGTGTTCTTGTTGATGAAGCGGAACACCTCGCGCACGTGGGGGCCCACCGCCCACAGGGCCTCGACCTCACCGATGGCGAACTCGCGCTCGGCGGTGCCGGCCCGCACCGTGACCGCCGTGCCGTCGGCGGAGGGCTGGACCAGCACCTCGGCGATGTCTTGCTCGAGCGCCTCGAGGGCGGCCAGGGTCATGGCCTGCGGGTCGATCCGCTCGGGCTCGACGTAGTACTTGGAGACGTTCCACAGGGTCCAGTCGAGCACGCGCAGCTCGGTGGCGTCGTGGTCGGGGACCAGCCGGGCGTGCTTGCGAGGATCGCTGCGCTGGGCCTGGGCGTAGGTGTCGCCCATGGCGGTGAGGCCCAGGGCGGCCAGCAACGAGCCCACCACGATGAGGGGGGCCGACCCGCGCTTGGAGCCGGGGAGGGAGCGGCCGGATGCTGCGGAATTCACGTGATCAGTCTACCGTAGGGTCGAGTCGGGGCCAGCGGAGGCGGGCGTTGCCGCAGCGGCCGTGGGATGGGCGTGGGTCGCGCTAGCCCCGCAGGACGCTTCGGCCGGCGGGACCGGTGAAACCAACGATCGAGTCGTGACGGTGGTTCCCGAGTGGACGCGGGGATTACACTGCCGCAGACGATGGCGAAGGCCAGGTCGAAGGCACCGAGGAGCAAGGGCGATCCAGGGGCCGGGGCCAAGGATGCCCCGCCCGCGGACGAGGTCGAGGTGCTCGATGCGCCGCCCGACGACGCCGACGACGACGCGGGCCCCACCGCGGACGACATCGGGCGCGAGGCCCTGGCCGACGTGGAGGTCAGCGACGAGGACCTCGACGCGATCGAGACCGAGCTGAAGCGGCGCTCGAGGGCCGCGCCCAAGGGCTCCACCGCGCTGGCCCGGCGAGACCCGATGGGCGCGTACATGGCCGAGGTGCGCCAGCACCCGCTGCTCACCCGCGAGGAGGAGTACGAGCTGGCCGTGCGCTGGGTCGAGGACGACGACAAGGACGCGGCGCGGAAGCTGGTCACCTCCAACCTGCGGCTGGTGGTGAAGATCGCCCACGAGTACCGGCGGGCCTACCAGAACCTGCTCGATCTCGTGCAGGAGGGCAATGTCGGGCTGGTCAAGGCGGTCCAGAAGTTCGACCCGTACCGCGGGGTGAAGCTGTCGACCTACTCGGGCTGGTGGATCCGCGCGTACATCCTCAAGTACATCCTCAACAACTGGCGGCTGGTGAAGATCGGCACCACGCAGAACCAGCGGAAGCTGTTCTTCAACCTGCGCAAGCAGCGGGAGGCCCTGGTGGCGGCGGGGGTCGATCCCACCCCCGAGCGGATCGCCAAGGAGCTCGACGTCTCCCCCAAGGAGGTCATGGAGATGGAGCGGCGGATGTCCTCGCCCGATGTCTCGCTCGACGCTCCGCTGGGCAGCGACGACGGCGACGGCACGCGCACGCGGCTGGACCTCATCGAGGACGATTACGCCGACCCCGAAGACAACGTCGACGCGGTCGAGTTCAAGTCGCTGCTGAAGGACAAGCTGCTGGCCTTTGGGGCCGACCTCGAGGGGCGCGACCTCGAGATCTTCCGCGACCGGCTGGTCTCGGACGAGCCGGCCACGCTCCAGGAGCTGGGCGATCGCTGGGGGGTCTCGCGCGAGCGCGCCCGGCAGATCGAGAAGCGGCTGGTGCTGAAGCTGCGGGCCTATCTGCAGCAGGAGCTGGGCGACGCGGTTCAGATCGCGCTCGGCCACGACGTCTGAGGCGCGGAGGGGCTCGCCGGCATTGGCATCGGCATCGGCATCTCGAGGCTCTGGTCGTCTGCGAGATGCGGCAGCAGCTCGGGCCTCGTGAGGCCGGCGGTGCCGGCTCGAGGCTTGGTCCGCGTCATTCGGGCAAGCGGAGCTACCGAGGTCACGGCGCCCGAACATCTTCCTGCGGGGACGCGGGGTCGGGGCGAGACAAAGGGCGGTGCGGTCGGACTCTTGGGTAGGACGCCGACCCGATGTTCACGCCGATCTCGATCACGATTGCCCTGTTGTGCTGTGCGTTCGTCGCGACGATCGCCTACTTCGTGGCGGTCGACGAGCGCATCTGATCCGAGTCGCGGCTGACGACGCGGGCGCGGCGGGCGGGCGGCCTTAGAAGGTCATCAGCACCCGGAGGTAGCCGTGGACGTCGACCACGTCGTCGATGACGTAGCGGCGGCCGACGTTGTCGACCACGTCGCGGCGCAGCGGGTTGACCTCGACGGTGCCCTGATCGACGCGCTCGGGATCGGTGCTGGGATCGGCGTCGGCATCACCCCGGTTGGTGAAGGTGACGAAGTGGCGGGTGTCGGTGGAGGCCTTCACCCCCAGGTTGATCCGCGCGTACTTGCCCAGGTGCAGGTTCAGACCGCTGTCGAAGCCGAACGTGCCGAAGTCCTGGAGATCGGTGACGCCCTCGAACTTGTTGCAGGCGTTGCCGTCGGCGGACAGATAGGTGGAGCTGCCCGGGTTGTCGATGGAGTTCTGTAGGGCCAGCGAGCGGTCGCACCCCGAGGCCTGGGTGGGATCGTTGCTGCCCACCAGAGCCGGGCTGTCGGCCAGCAGCTCCCAGATCTCGCTGTAGCCCCGGCCGCCGTAGTGGAGGATGGCCGTGCCCGAGAGGTAGAGCGAGACCTTCATGCTCTTGGCCTTGCGCTCCCAGGGCACGATCTCGCTGCCGAAGCTCATGCCGGCGGTCGACTGCGGGTTCACGTCGCCCTGCGAGCCGACGCTGCTGAAGTCTTGGAACTGGCTGCCCGAGGCCCGCACCGACTGCCGCCAGTAGGCGGTGAAGAACGGGTCGAGGAACCGGTAGCGCCGCGACAGCGCCGTCCACACGCCCAGCTCGTGGATCCGGCGACCCACGCGGGTGTTGCCGGCCGGGCTGCCGATGGTGATGTCGCGGCTGAAGGTCATGGCCCGACCCACCGCGAAGCGACCCTCGAACCCGACCAGCCAGTTCGGCATGTGGGAGCGGGTTCGCTGGCTGAGGATGCCGTACTTCAGCCCCACGTGGAGCTGGTCGAGGCCGCGCCGCGTGGGGCCCCGGAAGATGAGCTCGGACGAGTCACCGTTGAACTGGCCGAAGGGATCGGCGGAGTTCGTGGCATCGAACCCGCTGCGGGGGACGATCCCGTCGCGGATGGTGGTGCTGTTGTCCTTGTTGACGCAGTTGGCCTCGGGCGAGGTGCCGAACACGCAATCGTCGGGGCGCTGGTCGAAGGAGTAGTCGCGCGCGTCGCTGAGGACCACGGGCAGCGTCAGGTAGAGGGCGAGGTCGTGCCACAGCCCGATCTCCATGGTGGGCGTGACCGTGTGGCGCTGCTGGCGATACAGCAGATCCTTGACCAGGCGATTGCTGTCGTCGCCCGCCCCTCGGTTCCACTCGCGCAGGACCGCGGCCCGCTTGAAGTTGTAGTCGTAGGCGACACCGAAGTGGATGTCGAACTGGTTCCCCTCTTCGAACGCAGTGGCGACCCGCGTGACCTCCGCCGCGTTGACGGATGGACTCACCCCGACGGTCGCGACAAGGCCGAGCAGGGGGAGGAGAGAGCAGAGCTTCCGCATGCGACTTACCTCGAACGGCTCGCGGCACGCTACCAGCGCACGGTCGGTTCCGTCAATATTTCCCGTAGGATGGCGGCCCATCTGAGGGGGCTTTCGCGTTCCATCTCCGCGACACGCCCCGCTTTTTCGCGAGCGAGGGCCATGGTGCGGGATCTCCGGGCCACGCGGGGCGCGGCGCATCACGACGGCGTGGGCTTGGCCGGGCCGTCTTCGATGGGGTTGCGCAGGCCCAGCTCCTTCATCTTGGACTGGAGGCTGCGGCGGCTGATCCCCAGCAGGCGAGCGGAGCGGGTGACGTTGCCCTGGGTCTGGTCGAGCGCCTCGGAGATGAGCTCGGTCTCCACCAGCCGCGAGCCCCGGCGGACCGCCTCCTTCAGCCCGAGGCTGAGCGACGACAAGGGAAGGCGCAACAGCCGCTCGCCCTCGGACGACGAGGGCTGGTCGGGATCGTCGGCCGAGGCGCCCTCGCCCTCGGGGGCGTCGGCGTCGTCGTCGGCCTCGCTGGGCTCGAGAAACGCCTCGGGCAGGGCGTCGCGATCGATGACCGGCCCCGAGGCGAACAGCACCATGCGCTCCACGAGGTTCTCCAGCTCCCGGATGTTGCCCGGCCAGCCGTAGTGGCCCAGCGCCTCGAGGGCGGCGGGCGAGAAGCCCTCCACCTGCTTGTCGAGCCGCTCGTTGCAGCGGAGCACGAAGTGCTCGATGAGGGCGGGGAG
>JGI12210J13797_10694182_pt1 | contig 21012 bp, 21 predicted proteins | sample ElkSlonscriptome_3_FD_13797 | JGI IMG/M metagenome (IMG submission 13797)
GAGTGGTGTACCGGAGGGGGGCGGCCGGGGAGAAGAGACGATATGGGCACGCCCGCCCCGCCGGAACCCTGCACCGGACGCCAGGTCGGGAACCCGTACCCCGAACCGATGCCCCGAACCGATTCCCGGTACCCGTCGTCGAAACCGGCCTCCGGAACCCGTGACCGGGTGACGGGGTCGTCCCGGCCATGACCCGGCTCCCGCTGCTCCCGATCGCTGTCACCCTGCTCGTCCTGGCCAGTGCTCCGGTGGATGCGCAGCAGAACACGACGGATGGTGCCGCCGACGAGGTGGCCCGGCTGTCCGATGCCCTCCAGACCTCCAGGCAGGACCACCTCTGGCGGGTGGCCATCTGGGGTGGGGCGAACGTCGCGCTCGGGATCGGATTGCTCGCCGGTGCCAATCGTGACCGCACGCCGACGCGTTTCGGCTTCGGTGTCCAGTCCGCCGCCTGGGGTGCGATCAACCTCGGTATCGTCGGCGCCTCGATGCTGTCGGGCGACCCGGAGACCGCGACGTCGCTCTCGGCCGCACTCTCGGAGGAGAACGGCTGGTCGGACGTGCTGCTCGTGAATCTCGGTCTGAACGTCGGCTACATGGGTGTCGGGACGGCGCTGGCGATCGCGGCCGGACGGGGTCTGTCGCGCCCCGACGAGGTGAGGGGTCACGCCTATGGAGTCATCGCCCAGGGTGCGGGACTGTTCATCCTGGACGGGGTCGCCTGGCTCGCGAGTCGGGGTCGCCTGGATGCCCTCGTCGAGATGGCGTCGGGCACACGGGTGGGGGTCGTGCCGTTCGACGCCGTCGACCCCGCGTCGGGCGAGATGCTGCGGACCGTCGCGATCGCAATCGGTATCCCGATCGGCTAATCGCCGTCGCGGAGCCGCTCGAGCGACTCCGCGGTGTCCAGCCAGACGTCGACCTCGTCGATGCGTCGATGCACCTCGTGGGAACGCCGAAGCTCGAGATCGAAGGGGTGGAGGCCCAGCCGGAGCGGCCGCCCCGTCCGCCGGGCCAATGCGACCTGCAGGGCGTTGAAGGCGCCCAGCGCGACGCCACGCCACCACGTGTCCGCCTCGAATCCGATGAGCGGGGTCGCGTGGAAGCTGCCGCCCACGAGATCGTGGTAGCCCCACTGGACCTCGACGACCCGGTACCCACGCTCGGCGAGATCCCCCGGGCGAGCCGCACCCAGCGCCCACGCGGGGGGGACGTAGAAGGTCGGGAGGGGAAGCCCATGCGCGTCGAACCACTCCCGCCCCCGCTCGACGAGGTCCAGAACCTCCGACCGGGATGCCGAGAGGTGTTCGGCCTGGTCCCTCGAGACGAAGGCCGCATGCAGGCGGTGGTAGACGGATCGGGGCGCGCGCCTGTGCGTCCACCCGTGACCCGCGAGCTCGTGGCCGCTGTCGGCCCATTCGGTCAGGCGGTCGATGCCGTTCGCGTCCCATTCGAGCCCCGGAACGACGAGCAGGCACGCCTTCGTTCCCGCCGGCTCGAGCAGAGTCAGCAGCTCCGCGACCCGGCCGAGCGTGTCCGGGCGGACGTCGTGGATCGTCGGATGAGCGAACAGCGGGTACTCGGTCATGCGCCCCGGGCCTCCTCGGCCGTCCGGGCGAGTACGGTGAGCCAATGCTCGACGGTACGGCGGGACAGGTCTCGAGAGCCGTCGAGGGCGCGACGCGCCAGCGCCTCGACCTCGCCCCCCTCCATGGCTCGGACGCGTCCGACGGTCTGCGAGAGTCGCTCCCCCTCCCTCATGACCACGAGTCCCGGAGTCAGGCTCGGCCAGCGGGTGAGGCCACAGTTCCGCGACACGATCGCCGGTCGGCCCCGGATCATCGCCTCGAAGGCGGCGCTGCCGAACGTCTCGTATCGGGACGGGAGGACGATCGCATCCGCGGCGTCGATCCGACGGCGAACCTCCGCCCGGTCCACCCACCCGAGCACTTCGACGTTCGAGAGCGAACGTCCGGCCGCGTCGACCTCCCCGCGCAGCGGCCCGTCGCCCGCCAGCACGAAGTCGAGGTCCGGGTGGTGCCGCGCGGCATCGAGGATCTGACCGAGCTCCTTCTCCGGAGCGAGGCGACCCACGAACACGATCGTGGCGATGCCGGTCGGGAGTTCGGGCAGCGGTGCTTCCAGAAAGATCCGAGGGACCGGTGTGCCCACGAGTGACACGCGGCGGGCACCCCCCGACCGTGCGGCCGAGATCAGCTGTTCATTGTGGACCAGCACCACGTCACCGAAGCGGAACAGGAGTCGGTCCCAGAGCGCCACGATCCGCTGGGCCGCCCCCCCCATCCCGAACCGCTCCCAGTACATCTCGAGGAGCTTGTCGATCTGGGTGTGGTAGCCGATGCAGACGCCGGCACCGAGGCGTCGAGCCATGAAGATCGACAGGACGCCGTAGAGCCACGGCGTGGCCGCGACCACGACGTCGGGGCGAAAGCGCCGGAGGTCGTCGTTCAGGCGTGCGGGCGACGGGAGGTAGAGCTTCTGCGTGGGGTCTCCCGGCATCGGCACCTCGAGCCCGGCGTAGTCCGGGTCCGGCACCGTCGGGGGCGCGAAAAGCTCGATCCGCTCGACGTGGTCCCGGAGATTCGCGACCAGATCGTCGTAGTAGGTGCCGACCCCGTTTCGGCCGGGGATGGCGTCCGAAAGAAGCGCCACGCGAAGTGTGGAGGCCCGCTCCAGCAGGGCGCGCGCCGCATCCGCGTCACCGATGGGTGCGGGGATCGCGGGGTCGACCTCGACCGATCCGAGGGGCAGGTCCGTCATGCCGGGGAGTCGCCGTGAGAGGACGCACCGCCGATGTCGAATCGGGTCATCAGCCGCGCGAACCGGGTCTCCACGCATGCGGTGTCCAGACCGTAGTCGGCGAGGTCGTAGGAGTGGCTGCTGGCATGGGTACGGACGGCCGAAGCCCGGGCTTCCAGCGCTCCGACAAGGTGGGGGCCGAGTGCCCACCCGAAGCGTTCGTACACGGTGCCCACGCTGGCGACGAGATCGCTCCGAACGTCCCGCAGCAGGAGCGACTGATAGACATCCTCGCCGTACCGACCCTCGAACGACAGGAGGCGATCCGAGAACTCCTCGAGCATCCCGAGGAATCGGTCGCGGTACGCCGGGTCGGCGGGCGACCATCCGAAGACCCGTGCCCCATCTTCCAGCGAGCTCAGCAGCGAGGGCACGACCCTCCGGGGGTCGCGAAGGCAGCCGATCACCCTCCCGTCGGGAAACTCCTCCAGAAGCGACGCCACGAGCGGCGTGAAGCTGGGATTCTTGCTCAGAAGCCGTATGCCGTCGGGCGACTCGTGCAGATGACGCTGGACCATCCTTCGGTAGACTCGCGTGATCCGCCGTCTGCGTTCCGGCCGCCAGTCGTCGACCCGGGTAAGCGCCCAGACCCGCTCGGAGCGGGGGAAGGGCACGATCAGCAGAAAGCACGCGAAGACGGGCCAGAGCAGCAGGTAGTCCTCCTCCGGCTGGTCGAGTCGGACGGGATGAACCTCCTCCATGAATGCGAACACGGCTCGCTGGGTCGCCTCCAGCCCCCGCCGACCCCATCCGCCCAGCGCCGAGTCCAGCCGCCCCGCACGCACGACGACACGTCGCTCGCAGATCGCGGGCGCGAGAACCAGCTGCCACAGACGGAGCGAGGTGAATCGCGGGTCGTCGGCGAGAATCTCCTGCATCCGGCTCGTGCCGCTCCGGGGCAGTCCGACCACGAACAGGGGCTCTCGGACCGTGATGTCGCGATATCCGGGATACCAGATCTCGTCGAGCAGCAGGGCGAGGAGGTGCACCACCCAGACCGACACGAGAGCCGGGATCGTTACCAGCAGAACCGCCCCGCGTCGCAGCCCGAACGGCCCGGCGGATACCCCACGCGCGAGGTGGGCGGGAAACCGCAGCAGGGCGGCGATCACCGAATCACTCGCCCCCGGTCAGGGAGTCGACCCATGTCCGCATGAGGTCCTGGGAGTCGGTGATCGAGGCGAAGTCGCCCTGGATGGCCTGAACGAGGATCCATCCGCCCGCGAAGAGGAGGGCTACGCCCGCTCCCAGGAGGACGATCTTTCGCCAGAGGGGGTCGAGGACGCGGCCTCCGTGCGAAGCGACCCACGCGAGCGACAGCGCGGAGCCGATGTTCGTGGCGAACAGCACGACCAGAAAAGCCGCACCGTACAGCCGATCCTGGGTCCACGCACGAAGAAAGAGGGGGGATGCGATCGACAGCCAGAACAGCCAGGGCGCGGGGGACAGAGTCGTGCTCACCACGACGTGCCAGAGGCGGACGGTCGACGGCGCGCCGTGTGGCTCGGGAGGCGTGTAGCCCGGTCGATGCTTCCAGAGCAGGAGCACCCCGATCCCGATGACGGCCGTCCCGCCCAGGATGCCGATCGTGGAGAGGACCGTCGCGCTGAGCTGCGTGAGGATGAGGCTGGTGACGACCAGCGGCACGAGATCGGTGAAGAGCGGAGCTGCGGCGAGGGGGACCGCCGCCCGGAACCCCCGCTCGAACCCGGTGGCGACGACCATCGTCGTGTACGGCCCCGGCGCCATGCCGGCGAACACGCCCAGAATGAAGGCCGTAACGACGGCGGTCGCCATGAGATCAGCCCCAGAAGGCGAGGCGCAGACGTGCGAGGAGGGGGAGGTCGCCATGCCCACCGCTGCAGCTCGCGGGATCCATGCGCTCGTTGTACTCGCCGGCGTCGCTCGCCACCCGCTCGAACCACTCGGTGCGGACGATCTCGACATCCGCGTCCGTCCAGGCGATCAGGGCGCGATCCTCGGACCCGACCGGCCGATTCACGATGGAGGGGACCACGAATCCGTTGACCACGAAGACCAGGCGGGCATCGCCGCTCTCGTCACCCTCCATGAGCCGACCGTCGGGGCGGACGCCGTCGATCCCCTCCACCAGTCTCTGATCCAGAAAGAGCCAGTCGTCTCCGAGCCCCAGCCCCAGATTGGTCGCCAGGTGGCCCCACGTCGCTCCGGGGTGGTGCACGTGGACGACGTCCTGGTTGTTCTCGTGAAGATGGATCCGCTGGGACGGCTGAATCTCGCCATCGCCGGCCGCGCACGCCGAAATCTCCTCCATGAAACGATCGCCGGACAGGTCGATGGGCTCTCCGTCGACCATCACGGCCCAGTTGGCGTGGTGGTGAGTCGTCGGGTTCAGTGGCGCGAGAGCGAGTCGCGCCAGACCCAGCAGGAGGACCCCGAGGAGAAGACCTAGTGCGAACGGACGCATGACGTCTGGGCGGTGTGCGGAGGCGAATGGCGGCGGGCGATGCTTCTGGGAAGATCGGACCAATCCTCCCGGTACGATACCCTGGCCGGTAAGCGAGGCCGGTAAGGGCGGCCGGCACGCGGGCCGGTAAGCGAGGGCGGCAAGGGGGGCCGGCACGCGGGGCGGGAGGAGGGCCGGCAGCAGAGCCGCGGTCCGGCCGCGGTGCGTCGGCCGGTCCGGTGCCGTAGCTTTGAGGTTCCTCTCCAACATCGATGGCGGTCATGGCGGCTACCCGCACCGGCAAACGTATCCTCTGGGTCGACGACGAGGTCGCGCTCCTGCGACCTCACATCCTGTTTCTGCAGGCACGCGGATACCACGTCGACGCCATCGCGAACGGCGACGACGGTCTGGAGCTGCTGCGCGAGCATCCATACGATCTCGTGCTCCTCGACGAGCAGATGCCGGGGCGGCGCGGACTGGAGGTGCTCGAGATCCTGCGCCGCGAGGACCCGCACGCGCGCGTCGTGATGGTCACGAAGTCGGAGGAGGATCTCACGATGAAGGAGGCGATCGGCCGGCGGGTGGACGACTACCTCGTGAAGCCGACGTCCCCTCGCCAGGTGCTGTCGGTCGTGACACGGATCCTGGAGGGGTCCGCCATTCGTCAGCAGCAGGCCGCGCAGGACTTCGCGGCACGGTTCCGCCAGCTGGCGCAACTGTGTCAGACGGCGGCGACGCCCCGGGATTTCGCGGCCGTCTACCAGGAACTGGTCGATTGGCACATTCGCCTCGAACAGGCGGGGGAGGCGGGGCTGCTGGACTCCGTGGAGGCGATGTCCACGGATCTCCGCCGCGACTTCGGCACCTTCGTCTCGCGTGCCTACCCGGGGTGGGTCGAGGGCACACGGGAGCGGCCCGACCTGTCCGTCGACATCGTCCAGCAGTGGCTGGTCCCCCTGCTCGGCGACGAGCCCGTCTACTTCATCGTGCTCGACTGCATGCGGCTCGACCAGTGGCGGGCGATAGCTCCCCTTCTGGCGCCCTTCTTCGAGATCGAGGAGGACCTCCACTACTCGATCCTGCCGACCGCCACGCCCTACGCCCGGAACGCGATCTTCTCCGGGCTCTTCCCCGACGAGATCGCGGCGGCACGGCCCGGTTGGTGGGACGCCTCGGACGACGAGGGGTCGCTGAACGCCTTCGAGGACGAGCTGCTGGCGGCTCAGCTCGAGAGGATCACCGGTCGCGAGGTGCCGATCCACTACGAGAAGGTCTTCACCGATCGCGGGGGAGGACGGGTCGTCGGACGGGTGCGGGGCGCGGCGAAGTCGGGTGCGGAGGTCATCGCACTCGTATTCAACTTCGTGGACCTCATGACCCACGGCAGGTCCGAGTCACCGATCCTCATGGAAGTCGCGAAGGACGAGGCCTCCCTGCGTGACCTGACACGGCAGTGGTTCGAGCGATCCACGGCCTTCACCGTGATCAAGGAGGCGGCCCGGACGGGTGCGCGGGTGGTGCTCACGACCGACCACGGCTCGATCCTGTGCCAGCGGCCCACCACGGTCTTCGCCCGCCGGGACGCGACGTCGAACCTGCGCTACAAGTTCGGTCAGGACCTTCGGGCGGAGGACACCGACAGCGCGTTCGGCACCTCGGAGTCGTCGGAGCTCCGGCTTCCCTCGGGTCGCCCCGGGATGACCTATCTGGTGGCTCTCGAAGACCACTTCTTCGTGTATCCCACCAAGCTGCGCGAGTACCAGGCCCGCTACCGGAATTCCTTCCTGCACGGCGGGATCAGTCCGGAGGAGATGATCGTGCCGGTGACCACGCTCACCCCACGGCCGCGCTGACCGCTCAGCGTACGTCGGCGCGGTTTCCGAGCACGGATTCGTAGACGGCTCGATTGCGCCGCACCATGACCGGCACCGAGCGCTCGACCTTGACCCATGCGCGGCCCTCGGCGCCCATGCGTCGACGGAGGTCTTCATCCTCGAGCAGGCGGATCAGCGCATGTCCGAGCTCGTCCGGATCGTCCACATCCACGAGCAGCCCCGTGCGCCCCTCGACCATCGCCTCCGGAATCCCCCCTGCGCGGGTCGCGACGACCGGGAGGCCCGCCGCTGCCGCCTCCAGCAGGGCCACGCCGAGACCCTCGGAGCGCGCCGGATGCACGAGGACATCACAGCATGGAAGGAGGGCGTAGAGGTCGTCGCGAAAGCCCGGGAGGCGGACCCGGTCGGACAGACCGTTTCGCTCGATACAGGAGGAGATCGTGTCGTGCTCCGACCCGTCGCCGAAGAGGACCGCGTGCGCTCGCGGTACTGCCGCGAGGACCTTCGGGAGGGCTTCGAGGAGCAGGTCGTGACCCTTCCGATCGACGAATTGTGCCACCATCGCGACGACGAGCGCGTCCTCGGGAAGATCGAATGCGCGTCGCATGCCCGCGCCGTCGGCGCACTCGTCCGGAAACGACTCCGCATCGATCGCCGAATGCACGGTGACCACCTGATCCGGTGCGATCCCCTCGCCGATGAGAACGTCCCGGATCCCATCGCTGACGCTGATGACGCGGTCGCAGCGCCCGTATTTCAGCCTCGCGATGAAGCCCCTTTCGGGGGCCGCGACGCGGCGGGTCAGCACCGTCGGTACATGAGACCGCCAGGCGGCGAGGAGCCCCAGGGTATCCGCTCCTCTGCGCGAATGGAGGTGTACGAGATCGGGCTCCTCGTCGTCGATCCGCGCCTGGAAGCGTCGAACGAATCCGAAGTCCGCCTCTCCGTGGAAGAGGAGCGGGATCGTCTTGATGCCCCGCGATTCGGCCGTCATGAGGATGTCGCTGTCCTCGGGTGCCATGAGGATGGCATCGTCTCCCATGGCTCGGAGGCCGGCGACGAGGTGGAGGACCTGTACACCGGCGCCATGGACATGCCGACGCGTCTCCAGGTGGAGAGTCTTCACGGTCCGCGCGCTCCCTGCGGAAATGGGTGTTCCGGGCGGGTCGGTTCGAATGCCATGATCGGCGGGATATCAGGTTCGAGCGGGGGGGCGGGTGTCCGGGCGTCCTTCCAGCAGATCGTCGACGTGGGCCATGACCTCTTTCGCCGTGATACGGTCCATGCACCACCAGGCGCCGTCGCAGGTCGGACCGGGCCCCCGGGGGATACAGCGCACACATTCGAGTTCATCGTGACGGATGATACGGGTCACCGGCGTCGGAGGCACGACATAGGCCGCGGGTCCGAATAGACACACGGTCGGACGGTCGTGGTAGTGTGCGACGTGGGTGAGCCCGGTGTCGACCCCGACCACGAGCCGGGCGTCCGCGACGATCGCGGCGGCCGCCCCCAGGGAGGTGGCGCCGACAAGGTCCACGAGCCCCCCACCCCCCACTCCCCGGACGATCCGATCCGTGGCGTCTCGGTCCCCCGGTCCGCCGAGCATCACCACGGGGTCTCCCGTGCGTTCGTGGAGGGCGTCCACGAAGGGCCCCCACCGCGACTCCTCCCAGTGCTTGAAGGGCCGGGTGGTGTGGGGAATCGCCACCACGTAGGAGTCCACGACGCCCGCCTTCAGGAGGTGGTGCCGAGCCTCCTCGCGGGCCTCGTCCGAGAGCGGCGCCCGGAGGGTCCATGCGGCGGGGTCCAGGCCCATCCACTCGCCGAGATCCCGGAACTCGCCTCCCATGCGGTCGACGTCCGTGAGGCCGGGATAGTGGTGCGTGAAGAACACGCCGCTCCCCTCCTTCGCTCCGTGCACGATGCGGACGGGCGCGCCGGTCAGCCAGGCGAGCATGCCGCTCCGTAGCATCCCGTGGAGGTCGACCACGAGGTCGTACCGGCGGCTCCGGAGTTCCCGGCGCAGCGCGAGCACCTCGCGCATGAAGCCGATCATACGCCCCGACCGGAGCAGACTCTTCCAGCGACCGCGGTCCCAGACGATGAGCCGGTCGATCGCCGGGTGCCCCCGGGCCATGTCCGCGGCCGGACGTTCGATCACCCAGTCGACCGTCGCCTCGGGCCAGCGCCGACGCACGAGGTCGGCGAAGGGGAGGGCGAAGAGCACGTCCCCACGGGCGCTCAGTCGGATCAGCAGAACCCGCTTCGGGTGCTCCGGAAGCTCGGGCGGCGGCGGCAGAGGTCCGCCGGTGTACGGTCGGGTCACGGATACGGGCGGGTTGGGTGCTTCGTCGAGGCCGGCTTCGTCGAGACCGGGCGGGCGGGATCCGCCGACCGCGTCCGCGGCCTCGCGCGTTGGCACCCACGCCGGTAACGGCCATCATTCTAACATGATCCGCCCACTCGACGCCGCCTACGCGGCCCTCCTGGGCGTCACGTCACCGGTCTGGGGTCTCTCCCTCCTGCGCACCGGAAAGTGGCGGACCGACTGGAGGGGCCGACGTGGATTCGCTCCCGTGCTGCCCCCCGCCCCTCGACCCACCGTGCTCCTGCACGGGGTCAGCGTCGGGGAGGTCGTGGCCGCGGAGCCGCTCGTCCGCCTCCTCGACGCCGATGGAGTCCGGGTGGTGATTTCGGCGACGACCAACACGGGGATCGCCCGAGCCAGGACGCTGTTCGCACCCGACCACGAGGTGGTCCGCTTCCCGCTCGACTTCAGCTGGATGGTTTCCCGCTTCCTGGATCGTGTCCGTCCCGACGCCGTCGGGCTGCTCGAGCTCGAGGTCTGGCCCAACTTCACGCGGGAATGCGAGGCACGCGGGATTCCCGTTTCGGTGGTGAACGGGCGCCTCAGCGCCTCGAGCTTCCGGGGGTATCGTCGTCTGCGCCGTCTGCTCTCGCCCTCCTTCCGACGTCTCGAGCGGGTCGGAGCGCAGAGCCGGACGTACGGCGAGCGGTTCGTCCGGATGGGTGTCCCGGAGGAGCATCTGGAGGTCACGGGGACGATGAAGTGGGACGTCGAGCTTCCCGAAGACCTGCAGGCCCGGGCGTACGGGCTGCGGCGTGACCTGGGGATTCCCGAGGGTCGACCGGTCGTGGTGGCGATCTCCACCGGTCCCGGGGAGGAGGCGGAGCTGCTCGAGGTGATGCCGGAGGGCGTCGTCCTGGTGGTGGTGCCCCGGAAGCCGGAACGTTTCGAGGAGGTCGCGCGCCTCGCGCCATGGGTCCGGCGCTCGCGGCACGGCCCGGAGAACCGCCCGCGGTATTCCGGCGACGGCCCCGTCCGCGACGGCCCGTTCCTCGTCGACACGATGGGGGAGGCGGAGGTCGCCACGGCGCTGGCCGATCTGGTCGTCGTCGGTCGAACCTTCGACGGGCTCGGCGGGTCCAACCCGATTCCCGCGGCCGCGCTCGGCAAGCCGATCGTGACCGGTCCGGATCACCACAACTTCGCGGAGGTGACCGAGGCGCTGGGGCCCGCGACTCGGATCCTGAACGATCTCTCGGAGCTCCCGGACGTGCTCGGGGACCCGGATGCCCTCGCCCGGATGGCCGCGGCCGGCCCCCGGGTGGTGGCGGGCCAGCGAGGCGCGACCGAACGCAATGCGGCGATCGTCCGTCGGATGCTGTCTCGCCGCACTCCCCGTTAGCTTCTCGTCGTGAGTCTATACCTCCGCATCCTCGGCTATCTGCGTCCCCACGCCGGCCTCTTCCTGGTCGGTGCTCTGGCGACGTTCGCCTTCGCGGGTCTCGACGCGGCCACCTACGTGCTGCTGATCCCGTTCGTGAGCGCGCTCTTCGATCAGTCGGCGGCCCCGGGAGCCGGCGACGGTTCGACCAACGCGATGGACCGGTTCCTCGATGCGACGATCTATCGGTGGATCGATCTGGGCGCGACGGCCCCGGACGCCAAGCTGGTCGCCGTGCAGCAGGTGATCATCCTGATCCTGCTCGCCTTCCTGCTGAAGAACATCTTCGACTTCCTCCGCAGCTATCTCATCGCTCGGGTGGAGCAGGGCGTCACACGGGACCTCAGGCGCGAGGTCTACGATCACCTGCTCGAACTCGACCTCGCATTCTTCGGGCGGACGAAGATGGGCCAGATCGTGTCCCGGCTCACCCACGACGTGGAGCAGCTCCGGACCCTGCTGGCGCGCGAGCTGGCGAAGATCCTTTCCGCGGTCTTCGAGTTTCTCGTGGCGTTCGTGGCCATGGTCGCGATCTCGTGGCAGCTGACGCTCGCGGCCTTCATCGTCATCCCGGGCACGATGGGAATCTGGGGCCCGCTCGTGAAGAAGCTCCGGAGAGGCGACCGCCGGGTCCTGGACCTCGCGGGAGAGGTCAACGGGCACATCCAGGAGACGCTCTCGGGCATCCGCCTGGTGAAGTCGTCGGGTGCCGAGCGTCTGGAACGGACGCGGTTCCGGAATCTCACCGAGGACTACTTCCAGACCTTCGTACGCACCGAACGCTGGCGTGCCCTTGCCGCCCCGATGACGGAAATGCTCGCGGCGATCGGGACCGTCGTGATCCTGTGGCTGGGTGCGAAGCTGGTTCTCATGGACCAGGCGCTGACGAGTGCCCAGTTCATCGGCTTCCTCGCACTCTCCATGAAGCTGTACTCCCCGGTGAAGTACGCCGCGAAGTTCCCGGCGCTCGTGCAGCCGGGGCTGGTCGGGGCGGAGCGGGTGTTCGAGTTCCTGGATGCACCGGCCGAGATCCACGACCGCACCGGCGCATTGCCGTTCCCCGAGCTGCGGGACGGGGTACGGTTCGTCGACGTCGGCTTCGCGTACCGGGAGGGTGAGCCGGTCCTGCGAGACATCGATCTGGACCTTCCGGCGGGGACGGTCACGGCTCTGGTCGGGCCGAGCGGGGCGGGGAAGACGACGCTCGTGGACCTGCTGGGGCGTTTCTACGACGTGTCGGACGGACGGATCACGATCGACGACATCGACCTCCGGGATATTCGCATCGAGGAGCTTCGAGGCAGTCTCGGCATCGTCTCTCAGGAGACCGTCCTCTTTCACGACACCGTGCGCTCGAACATCGCCTATGGCCGCCCGGAGGCCACGGATGCCGAGGTCGAAGCCGCCGCTCGCGCCGCGAACGCCCACGGCTTCGTGCGGGCGCTCCCTCAGGGGTACGACACCGTGGTCGGGGAGCGTGGCACGGAGCTGTCGGGCGGCCAGCGTCAGCGCATCGCGATCGCCCGCGCCCTCCTGAGGGACCCGCCGATCCTGATCTTCGACGAGGCCACCAGTGCCCTCGACACGGAGTCCGAGCGGCTGGTCCAGGACGCGATCGAGCGACTGCTCGAGGGACGCACCGTCTTCGTGATCGCGCACCGACTGTCGACCATCCAGCGCGCGGACACGATCGTGGTCCTCGACGAGGGGCGCGTGGTCGAGCAGGGCAGGCACGAGGAGCTGCTGGCGGAGGATGGGACCTACGCCCGTCTCCACGAGATGCAGTTCCAGGATTCCACCACGCCGGCCGAGTGACCCGGCCCCGGACACCACCTCGAGATCGCACCGCCCGAGCCCACCCGTGACCCCGACGCTACGCCACCGCCTGGAGTACGGCGCCTACCGTGCGCTGCGGGGCATCCTGACGCTCCTGCCCGAGTCCGTGGCGCGAGCGCTGGGGTCCGCGCTGGGCTGGTTCGCCGGAAGTGTGGTGGGGATCCGTCGAGGGGTCGTGATGGAGAACCTCGAGATCGCCTTTCCGGGGATGCCCCCCGGGGAGGCGCGACGCCTGGCTCGCCGGTCGTGGATGCATCTGGGCCGCGAGGCGGTGGCCACCTTCCGACTCGCCGCCGAGACCCCGGACTCGATCCGGGATCGGATCGTGGAGTGGGAGGGCTGGGACGAGTTCGAGGCGCGGGTCGCCGAGGGGCACGGCGCGATCGCCGTGAGCGGCCATTTCGGGAACTGGGAGATGGCGGGGGCGGCCGTCGCGGCGATGGGCATCCCGGTGGACGCCGTCGCGACCCGACAGCGGAATCCCCTCTTCGATCACGACCTGGTCGAGACGCGAGGGCGACTCGGGATGAACATCGTCGTGCGTGACGAAGCCCCGCGGCGCATCCTCCGGGGTCTCCGCGCCGGCCGTGTGGCCGGCATCGTCGGCGACCAAAACGTCGCCGTCGGGGGTATCCTCGTCGACTTCATGGACCGCCCCGCCACGACCGCTCGTGGAGCGGCGGTGTTCGCCCTTCGCACGGGTGCGCCGCTCTTCGCCGGCCACGTCGTCGCGGTCCCCGGATCGCGATGGCGCTACCGGCTCGCCGTCCGGGAGGTGACGATTGAATCGAGCGGAGATTTCGACGAAGACGTGCGACGGCTGACGCAGGCGCACTCCGACCTGCTCGAGCAGGCGGTCCGAGAACATCCGGAGCAGTACTTCTGGCCGCACAAGCGGTGGAAGGTTCGAACGACGTCCACATGATCCAAGCGATATGATCTACGTCTGTATTCCCACGCGGGACGAGGCGACGACCCTCGGCCCACTTCTCTGGAAGGTCCGCCGCGTGTTCGGTGCCCTCGAGCGCGACTTCCACCTTCTCGTCTTCGACGACGGATCCTCCGACGATACGGCCGAGGTCCTGACACGCTACGAGGGGACGCTTCCGCTGACGGTGATCCGTTCCGATCGGCAGGTCGGGTACGGGCAGGCCGTGGATCGGCTGCTCCGGGCGGCGGCGGATCATTCGGACTATCCCAAGCGTGACGCGGCGCTCGTCCTGCAGGCCGATTTCACCGATGACCTCGATGCCATCGAGGAACAGGTGAAGACGCTGGAGGGAGGTGCGGACATCGTCGCCGGTGCCGTGCGAGAGTGGACACCCGCGACCACGCCCAAGGCGATCGCGTGGGCCCGTCGGCTGGCTCCCTGGGTGCTCGGACCGGCGCTTCGGACGGCGCCCGCGGACCCCCTCACCGGATTTCGGGCGTATCGGCTGGTCGTGATCACCAAGGCTCTCAGGGACGACGACGGTCCCATTGCGGCGTCGGAGGAGCCCTGGGTGGCGAATCTGGAGACGCTCCACCGCCTCGCGCCGGAGGCACGGCGGATCGAGGAGGTCGACGTACGGATGTGCCATGATCGGCACGCTCGCGACTCCCGGTTCCGCGCACCCCGGGCACTCAAGGCCCTCTTCCCGTACCGGGATCGCCGATGGCCCGCCTCCTCGGGGACGCCCGCGTGACACGGCCCGTCCTGATCGTCCTCGGCGTGTGCGCGCTCGCGCTCCCGTCCACGCCCCTCTCGGGGCAGGACAGCGGCGGCGAGGTGAGAATCGCGCTTCCGGGCGAACTCCGCACCACCGAGCCGCCGGACGTCCCCTTCGGTCCGGGCGAGGACCTCCTCTACCAGGTGAAGCTCGGAATCTTCAGCGTCGGCGAGGGGCACCTCCGCGTTCTTCCGCGCGACACGATCCGTGGCCGCCGCGTCTATCCGCTCGAGTTGACGCTCGATGGGAGTGCCATGTTCGGCACACTCAAGGTCCGGGATCTCTTCCAGTCCTGGATGGACGTCCATACGCTCTCCTCGCTGCGCTTCCGCAAGGACCAGCACGAGGTGAGCTACAAGAGCAGGAAGTGGTACGAGATCCATCCGGAGGACCGGAGGTGGGAGCGGGGTGAGTCCGAGGTGGACGAGTCGGGGGAGACCCTCACCGACCAGCCGCTCGACGAGATCGGCTTCCTCTTCTTCATCCGGACGCTGGACCTGGAGGTGGGCGAGGAGTACTCCTTCGACCACTACTTCAAGGAGGATGGCAACCCGGTGGTCCTGAAGGTCCTCCGACGCGAGGTGAAGGAGGTGCCGGCCGGGACGTTCCGGACCATCGTGGTGCAGCCGATCATCCAGACCGACGGCCTGTTCTCGGAGGGTGGGGAGGCGGAGGTCTATCTCACCGACGACGACGAGAAGCACATCGTGCATCTTCGGTCGAACATTCCGGTCGTCGGATCGATTTCGCTGAACCTGAAGCAGATCCGCGATCCCTCGTCCCAGGGGTTGGAGAGCCGTGTCACCGGAACGGGTGGATGAGCCTCTCGCTGCGGAGGATCCGACTCAAGGGCGCCTGGCTACTCGTTCTCCCCTTCATCTGGTTCGCGACCCCGACGCTCCAGACGCTCGCGATCGGAGGTGTGATCTCGGCGCTCGGGCTTCTCGTTCGGACGATGTCCGCCGGCTTCATCCACAAGGACGACACGCTCACCACGACAGGCCCGTACGCGCACACCAGAAATCCCCTCTACCTGGGCAGCTTCCTGCTCGGCCTGGGGGTCACCATCGCCGGGGCCAACTGGCTCTTCGTGGCGCTGTTCCTGGTCTTCTTCGGCACGGTCTACACGGCGTCCATCAAGGACGAGGCGGCCCATCTGGCCGACCTGTACGGCGAGAAGTACGAGGCCTACGCCGCGAAGGTACCGATGTTCTTGCCGCGCCCCACCCCGTACCGGGGGTCGGGCGTCGACAGCCGCCCGGAATTCTCGGCGGCCCAGTGGCGCAAGAACCGGGAGTACGAGGCTCTTCTCGGGACGGTCGCGGGCTTCGCCGCGCTGGCCGTCCGAATGTATTTCCGCGGCGGCTGACGTCCGTCAGGACCCTACCGGCGTCCCGGTACCAGGCTCTTCCTCCGTCTCCCACAGGTACAGTACCGGCCCGTCGTGCCACGTGCCCTTCACCTGAATCCGGAAGGTATAGGTGCCGGGTTTCGGGAAGACGACGTCCGTGAGGGGCTCGATGTAGTAGGTCCGCGGAGCCGGCCCGGTCGGGTCGGAGTCCGCCACCTCGGTGTATCCGCTTCCCTCGAGAGACGGATTCCCGTCGGGGTCGAGGAGCTGGACCTTGAAGGTGTATCGCCCATGGTCCTCCCGGTCCCACTCCACGATCGTCACGAGCGTCAGTTCGTGCTTGGCGGGGAATCCGGGGGCGTAGAGGTCGTTGTACTGACCCTCGATGAACAGGCGGCCGTCGGACTGCTGGACGGCACGATCACAGACGCAGGAGAGGAGGAGCTTCATCGGCTCGTGTCGAGAGGTGTGGTGTCGAAGGCGCCCTCGGCCAGGTCGGCATCGAGGTCGACGACCCGATACCGCTCGGTCACCCGCATGATCCCCTGAGGAAATTCGACCCGCTGTCTGCGGACGGTCGGCACGCCCCCCTCGAACTCCAGCGCGAAGGTGCCGGACGGCTGCCCCGCAACGGTGATCGATCGGAATATCGAGGAGGCTTCCGCGCCGCCGGGCGCCTGCTCCATCATCGTGCGATCGTCGGTCGCGGCGACGGTCACCCACTCCGCTGCACCGCCGTCCGCATGATCCGGCGGGGCACCGCCCGTGAGGCGCGCCAGGTTGTGGAGGATGCCCATGCGGGTGAATCCGACGCCCAGCGCTTCGCGAAGCGCCGCGGGCGCGGGGACGCCGCTATCGGCGCCGGTCCGGAACATCCGATCTCCGTCCGAGATCAGTGTCACGTCGATCTGCCGACCCGCGAAGGTCCCCGCGGCCTCGACGCGCGCGCTCCCCGAACGGCCCAGCAGGAGGGTGCCGGTGAGGTCGGCTCCGACCGCCCCCTCCGCCGTCACGTCGAAGACGATGCGCACCGGGGAGGTGCCGGCGGCGAGTTCCTCCTCGAGGGCCGCGAAGGCTTCGTCGGGAGAGGCGTCGGCCAGAGGTGGTTCTCGATCGACGCCACCCTCCGCGCAGCCGGACAGGAGAAGCCCGGTCGCCACCAGCCCGACGGTGAAGGCCGCCGCACGCCCCTGATGCGCAGTCCTCGCCGATGGTGTCGTCCCCGTCGATCGTGCAGTCCTCATGTGTCTCGCTCCTCGCCGGCCTCGATCGTGCCCCATCCCCCGCCACCGGGCGACCGGAGGGACACGACGTCGCCGGACTCGAGGTCCAGTGTGGTCTTGGAGGGAAGTTCGTGCTCGACCCCCTCCGCGTCGATACGTGTGCAGCGCCCGGGTCGGCCCGGCGCCCCACCGGCCGCGCCCGCCGGCCCCTCGATGCGGCGCTCGGTGAGGAGCCCCACGCGAGCGGCCGTGAGCAGACGGACGTCGCGCACGAGCCCGTCTCCGCCGCGGTGCAGCCCGTGTCCGCCGGAGCCCCGACGGATCTCGTACCGCTCCACGCGGAAGGGGTAGGCATGCTCGAGCGCCTCGACCGGTGTGTTGAGCGAGTTGGACATGTGGCTGTGCGCCCCGGAAAGCCCGTCGTGCCGGGGACCGGCGCCGATCCCGCCGCCCATGGTCTCGTAGTAGGCGAACGACCGCCCCGAACGTGGATCGACTCCTCCCACGGTGAGATTGTTCATCGTCCCCTGTGAAAGCGCAGGGACGAGGTCCGGAAGTGCCGGTTGAAGTGCACGGAGGAGCACGTCGGTGATCCGCTGCGAGGTCTCGACGTTCCCCGCTGCGACGCTGGCGGGGGGGAGCGCGTCGACGATCGACCCGGGGCGCGTCAGGAGGTCGACCGCTTCGAGGGAGCCGCCGCCGGCGGGCAGGGGAGTGTCCAGGAGCGCCTCGGCCAGGCATCGGAGCATGTATCGGGTGGCGGATTCGGTGATCGCGCGGACCGCGTTGACGCCGCCCGTCGTCTGGTCCGCCGAATCGCGGAAATCCACCTGCATCGTCTCGCCCGACACCTCGATGCGAACCCGGATCGAGAGCGGCCCCGCCCCGAAGCCGTCGGTCTCGACGACGTCTTCGGCCTTCCACGTACCGTCGGGAATCCGGCCGATCGCCGCGGCGACGAGCCGGTCCGCGTAGTCGAGCAGGGCGGACATCGCGGCACGCGTCTCGGGCGCCCCACGACGTGCGACGATCTCCCGGAAGCGGGCCGATCCGGCGTGGAGCGCGCCCAGCTGCGCATCGAGATCTCCTTCGCGCTCGTCGGGCGTGCGGACGTTCGCCAGCACCAGTCGCCACACGTCGGCATTCCGCTCACCGGAACGCATCAGGCGCACCGGAGGGATGCGGAGACCCTCCTGCACGATCTCCCGCGCGAGCGGCATCGACCCCGGAGCCATGCCGCCCACGTCCGAGTGATGGGCTCGAGCCGCGACCCACGCGGTCGGTTCATCGCGATCCTCCTCGTACACCGGGGCGACCACCGTAATGTCCGGCAGGTGCGTGCCACCTCGGAAGGGGTCGTTCACCATGATCACGTCGTCGGCCGGAATGCGTCCGAAGGTGTCGATCGCCGCTCGCACCGACGCCGGCATCGCCCCCAGGTGAACGGGCATGTGATCGCCGAGCGCGACGGGCCGCACTTCGCGATCGAACAGCGCGCACGAGTAATCCCGGCGTTCCTTGATGTTCGGGCTGAAGGCAGCTCGACGCAGGGCTCCACCCATCTCCTCCGCCAGCGCCGAGAAGAGATTGCGGAAGATCTCCAGCTGGATCGCGTCGAATTCGGGTGGTGGGACGGGTTGGCTCAAAGGGGTCACCTGATTAATCTTGAAGGCTGAACACACTACATATTCGCCGAGGCGTCCGCGACGTCTCCGCTACCGCATACAAAAGGGAGGTGCCACGTGGCCCACGACAAGCTGATGGACCGAGCCCGAGACGAGCTCTTCAGCCACATCAACCGGTGCGGCGTACTTCAGGCCTCCCCCGAGGACCAGAAGACGTGGATGGCCGAGACCCTCGACTATCTGGCCGACCGGTATCCCGATCTTTCCAATCTGCACCTCGACCAGCTTCACGACATCGGGCTGCGGTTCTGCCAGCCGGCGATCGGACACGGCACGGACAACGCGGTCAAGGCCGACGCACCGGAGCCGACCGATGTGGAGGAGGCGGTCGCCGAGGACGCAGCGGCCGAGGAAGAGGTCGCCGAGGAAGAGGTTACCACGGCCGCCTGACGCGGATGCGGACGGGGCGACGGTCTTCGGGCCGCTCGCCGAACGACGACGGGGTGGAGAAGCGATTTCTCCACCCCGTCGTCTTTTTTGTGCGGTGCCGGTGACCGGGTCGCCCACCGGGGCTGGCAGAGTGCGTCGTCCCATGGTATAATTTCGCCCGTTTTTTATCGACCATCCTGGGAATTCCGGGGCTTCTGGAGCAGGGCATGGCAAAGTGGCACACTCAGGAGCCGGCGCGCTTCGAAGGGCAGGAGCTCTCTGCCGGCAAGAAGCTTCTGCGGGACTACTACAAGCGGGCCAGGATCGAGTCGGCCGAGGATGGTCCGCTGAATCCGCTCCTCGTCACGTCGGAGGACGACGGCACGGGGGTCGTCCGGTTCGAGTGTCTCGTGTCGTCGCTCCGCTACTGGGTGCGCATCCCGAAGGCGACGCGGAAGGAGAAGGCCGCGGTCAAGGCGCAGCAGAAGGAGGGCTATTCTCCGACATGCCCGCGATGCACGCCCGCGGACCGACTCGTGCGCAATGCCGGGTACCTGATCTGTCCGCACTGCGGTGTGCGCTACGGCAGTCCGTGACGCGGGGGCGCGGGCGGCGCGCCCCGCGGGCGGCCGGGGGCGACGACAGCTCATTCCCGCGACGGTGACCGGCCCGACTCTGGCAGCCTCGCGCGGGGGCGATTAAGTTCGGGGCACGTCGGGGCCGACGGCCCCTCGCCACTCAGGGATTCACCCACCCGGAGTTCACATGCCCGACTCCTTCCTCAGTTCCGAGGAATACGACGAGCAGGCTCACCAACTCTACAATTCAGGCGACTACGAAGGGGCTCTCCGGATGCTGAAGGAGGGCCTTTCTCTATATCCCGGTTCCGTGGATCTCTGTGTGGGTCTGGGATATGCGCGGCTGGCCCGGGAGGAATTCGCCTGGGCGCGAGCCGCCTTCGAGCGGGCGCTCGTCCTGGATCCGGGCCATGAGGATGGGATGGTCGGGCTCGGGGAGGCGCTCCTGCGGTTTGGAGAGCACGACCGGGCCCTGAAGCTGTTCGACGAAGTCGAGCGGTTGGGGTACGTCGACGATGTGGAGCTCATCCTCACGGTGGGCCGGGCACTCTATCGGGAGCAGATGTACCCCGAGGCCCGTGACGTCTTCGCCCGCGCGGCCGCCGGCTTCCCCGACAATGCCGAGGCGGCCGCATCCATGGGCTACTGCCTGCACCGGCTCGGTGACGAGCTGGGAGCCAGTCGACAGATCCGTCGGGCGCTCCGCCTCGACCCGGACCTCCATGAGGCGCGCATCTACCGCGGGCACCTTCTTCACGATCGTGGCGACTGGGAGGGGGCCCTCCGCGAGTTCGAACGGGTGCCCCCGGTCGAGCACTGGGACCCGATCGCCGTCTGGCGCATCATGGAGCTGAAGCGGGCGCTCTGGCACATGGAGGAGGGCGACGCCCGACTGCGTCCGTGGCGGGAGCGCCTCCGGACGCTGGAGGCGATCGACGATCCGATCGATCGGATGCTCGCGGAGATCGAGGCCGAGGCGAACGGTCGGCCGCTCTTCGCGATCGACCCCTCTCAGCTGGAGCTCTTCCAGGAGGAGCCCGACGACGAGGTACGCGAGGTCCATCTCGTTCGGACCTCGGAGGGCGTGGTTCATCGGGGGAGCTGGAGTCAGATCGTGCGCAGGATGCAGATCGAGGCCGGATTCGGTCACGAGACGCTTCTCGACTACATGCGGCGCGTCGCGGAGGGGTGGCACGAAGGGCACGGGGTGGAAGTCTCCTTTCAGGACCCGGAGTCCTTTATCCGCACCGCGGTCGCGCACCGGCTGCTCTTTCTGGAAGACGATCGCTAGTGTGGTGTCGCCAAAGTTCTGCTGCTATTCGGAGCCGCAGACATCCGCCCCGGACCGCGCCCCACACGGGGCGCTCGTCGTTGGAACTTCTTGCCGTAGCTATGGCTACGCCGCGTCGTTCCGCCTCGCCGGGAC
>JGI12210J13797_10077304_pt1 | contig 20968 bp, 22 predicted proteins | sample ElkSlonscriptome_3_FD_13797 | JGI IMG/M metagenome (IMG submission 13797)
GGCGAGGGCCGGGTCGATATCGAGCCGCTGGAGCAGCAGCGGCAGCAGTGCGCCGGAGAAGGTCGCCGCAAGCAGATTGATGGTGATGGCCACGCCGATGATCAGCGCGATATCGACACTGCCGAACCAGAGCAACGCGACGGCTGCGACCATCACCGCCCAGATCGCGCTGTTGATGACCGACACGGCCATTTCTTTGGCCAATAGCCAGCGTATGTTGTTGGCGGACAACTGCCCCAGGGCAATGCCGCGGATGGCCAGCGTCAAGGTCTGGGTACCGGCGATGCCGCCCATACTCGCCACCACCGGCATCAGTACCGTGAGCGCCACGACCTGCTGGATGGTGGCCTCGAATTGCCCGATGACCCAAGATCCGGGCTCATGACATCGGCGACCGACTCGTCCGGGTCGTGGGCGAGCAGCTCGGTGAGATACAACACGCCCAAGAAGAAAGAGAATTGGTCGAGTGAACCAGCGCAACGCCCTCCCCAAGCCTCCGCTGCTTCTCTTTCATTTGGCTCAGTGTCTCTTTTCCTCTGCGCCTTTGTGTCTCTGCGCGAGATCTCTGTCTCAGAGCTGTAAATGCATCATTCTTCCAAGGCGTTGACGTAGGGAACGATGCCATCCTTCATCAGCACGGCGGCGCAATTAAGCAGCAGACCTCGGTGATGCAAGCGCGGGTCGGGCACTCGGCCGGGGGAGTTGAGCGCTCAGCTCACGGCGAGGGCTTCGACCTGTTGGATCAGTTCTTGGTGGTCGAGTTTGTCAAGGCGCTTCATCAGCGCATCGACGCGCCGCTTTAGCGCCGGCACATCGCAACGCCGGACCCGATCCTTGACCTCGAGCAATGAGCCCGGCTGCATGCTGAACTCGCGCAATCCGAGTCCGAGCAACAAGGCGGTATAGCGCGGATCGCCGGCCATCTCACCGCACATGCTGATGCCGGTCCGGCTGGCCGCGCCGGCGTTGATGATGGCCTTGATCAAGCGCAGCACGGCAGGGTGCAGCGGATCGTAAAGATAGCTGACGGTGTCGTCGACGCGGTCTATCGCAAGCGTGTACTGAATCAAATCGTTGGTGCCGATGGACAGAAAGTCTAGCCGCCGCGCGAGGCCGCCCGCCATCAGCGCCGCAGCGGGCACCTCGACCATGCCACCGATCGGCATCAGTGGGTCGAACTTGACACCGTCGCGGCGGAACTGACGCCGGATGCCGGCGACCAGCTCGAACACCTGGTCGACCTCGCTCATGCTCGAGATCATCGGGATCATGAGCCGGATCGGACCCTCGGCGGAGGCGCGTAGAATCGCTCGTAGCTGCGGCAGGAACAGCGCCGGCTCCTTCAGACACAGGCGGATGGCGCGCAGCCCGAGCGCCGGATTGGTCTGGGTCGAAGCCAGCTGTCCCGGCATCGGNACCTGCTTGTCGACGCCAAGATCCAAGGTTCGAATGGTCAGCGGGATGCCGTCGAGCCCGCGAACGATGTCCAAATAGGTGGCCAGATGCTCCTCTTCATCCGGCAGACCGTCGCGGTTCATGTACAGAAATTCGGTGCGATACAGGCCGACACCGGCGGCACCGTTGTCGCGCGCGGCGATGACGTCCTCGGGCAGTTCCAGATTGGCCAGCAGCACCACCGGCGTACCATCGCGACTGGCGGAGGGCTCGAGCACCAGGCCGCGCAACGCACTGCGGCGAGCATCGGCCCTGGCCAGGCGGGCGCGATAGTGCGCCAGGATCGCGGCATCGGCCTCCGCCAGCACGGTTCCGGTCTCGGCGTTGACCACAAGCAACTCGTCGTGGTGCAGGTAGTGGGTGGCGTCGTGCACGCCCATGACGGTGGGAATGTCCAGACTGCGGGCGAGGATCGCCGTATGCGACATGGGGCCGCCGTGTTCGGTAACGAAGGCCGCGACACCCCGGTGGCGAAGCAGGATAGCGTCCGCCGGGGTGAGGTCGGAGGCGACAATGACGCGCCCGGAGATGTTGGCGGCGCCCAGCGTCTCGGCCGGCGGCCGCCCGGTCAGAAAGACCTGGACCTGGCGCACAACATGGTCGACGTCGTCGCGCCGGGTGCGCAGATAGGCATCTTCCATCTGGTCGAAGATCTCGACCAACGTGTCGCGTTGGAGCTGCAGCGCCCAGCTCGCGTTGACGCAATGCTCGCGGATTAGGTCCCGTGTCGCGTCGACCAGCGCGGAATCGGTCAGCATCAGCAGGTGGGCGTCGATGAACTCGGCGATGTGCACCGGCGTCGCCGCCGGGATCTGCGCACGAACGTCCTCCAGATGCCGACGGGCGCAATCCAGGGCGCTGTCGAGGAGCGTCAGTTCGGCATCGACACGGTCCGGCAAAATTGGCTCGTGTGTCGCCACCGGGTCGCGGGCAAGCACATACGCCGCGCCGAGCGCGACCGGACGTGATCCACCGACGCCGACGCCGAGAAAGGCGGTAGTCACTCGCCCTCCCCGAAGCGGTCCCGCACCAGCGCGGCAAGGGCCGCCGTGGCCGCCTCCTCATCGTCCCCGTCCACCTCCACGACGATACTGGTACCGCAGGCCGCAGCCAGCATCATGACGCCCATGATGCTCTTGCCGTTCACACGGCGACCGCCGCGCTCCACCTGCACGGCGCTGTCGAAACCGCTTGCGCAGGTCACGAACTTGGCCGCGGCGCGGGCGTGCAATCCGAGACGGTTGATGATTTCGAGTTCGGTGCGAATCATGGGATTGGCCGAATCATTGTCGATGTAAAGGGCGGCGGCCTTTGCCGAAGCAACACTCGATGCGCGCGTCCGTACCGGCTGGCAGAGACGACGCCGCGAGTCTGCAGCCTCAGTGCGGACGTGCAGCCGGACAGGCGAAAACGCCATCATGACCGCCGCTCAAGGCCTTATCGGCAAGTGCCGCAAGCCCTAGCCTATGATAGTTCAGGACGCGTACCAACATCGGCAAATTGATACCGCTCAAAATGCGGACGTTGTCTTGATCGCCCAGGCAGGCCGCCACATTAGCAGGCGTAGCGCCGAACAGGTCGGTCATGACCAACACACCGGCGCCGTCGTCGAGGGCGTCGATACAGCGTCGTGCCTCGGCCCGTAGTAGGTCCGGATCATCGCGCTCGGTCACCGCGATCGTCGTGGTAGCCAGGGGGCAGGCGCCGAGCATGCGGGTGGCGGTGCCCAGCAGTTCTGCCCCGATTTGATTGTGGGTGATCAGCAGCAGGCCGACGCTCATGGCAACTCCCGGTGTCGCACCAAGACCCGATGTCCGCTGTCCGCAAGATGGCTGCGCAACGCCTCGACCATGTAGACAGAACGATGTTGCCCGCCGGTGCAGCCGATGGCGATGGTCAGGTAGCTGCGGCCATCGGTTTCGAACCGGGGTATCCAGCGGTCCAAGAAGCCGATCAGGTCGTCCCTCATCTGCGCCACCTCTGGCGATTTCTCTAAGAACGCCGCCACCGGTGCATCCCGTCCGGTCAGCGCCCGCAGCTGATCCTGCCAATGCGGATTGGGCAGGCAGCGCACGTCGAAAACGAAGTCGATGCCCTCCGGTATGCCGTTCTTGAAACCGAATGATTGCAACAATACCGAAGCGCGTGCCGCGCGCGTGCTGGTGAGACGCTCGCGGATCAGGTCCCGCAGTTCATGCACATTGGTGTGTGTCGTGTCGATCTGCGTTTCGGCGACCTGACGGAGCGGCTCCAACAGCCCACGCTCATGGCCAATGGCCTCTTCCAACGAGCGTTCGTCCCTGGTCAGCGGGTGCTTGCGGCGTGTCTCGCTGAAGCGCTTGATGAGAATTTCATCGTCCGCGTCGAGGAAGATCACGCGACATCCGATACCATGCTGACGCAATTCGCCGATCAGCCGGGGCAAGTCGGCGAGATGCTCCGGCTGGTTGCGGGCATCGATGCCCGCCGCGGTGCCGACATACTCACCAGATGGCCCGGGGCCGGTGCTCTTCAGTCCTAATGCCAGCTCCCGTAACAGGAACAGCGGCAGGTTGTCGATGCAGTAGTAGCCGATGTCTTCGAGCGTGCGCAGTGCGACACTCTTGCCGGCGCCGGACAGTCCGCTGACGATGATGAAGTCCATGGCTCGATCCGCTTGCAACTGATTTGTGATTTGGTTTGTTCGTACAGTGTCGAGTGTCGAGTGTCGAGTTGCTAGGTTCTCGTGCTGCAGGTTAGAAGTCGCGACGCCGTTCTGGGCCGTTGTCGTCGTCACCGTGATCGCTCGACGCGACCAACGGCGATGCAGTTCGATGACGACGACGATAGCGATCGAAAACGGAATCGGTAGTTCTGCACTGCTGCACTCGGCGGCGCACCAGATCAACGCGTGTTCGGGGCCGCCTCAACGCAAGGCATCGGGCACGGACCCGGCCACCAGTGGCTCCGGCGCCAGCGGTGCGAGCGGGTTGTCGATCGCCCGTGCCTGGCGCTCGATCAGATCGGCGCCTGCATCATAGCCGCGCTGGCGTAAGATCTGGTTGCGCACCGCAGCTTCCAGCAGGACGGCCAGATTGCGTCCTGGCGCCACCGGCAGCGTGATCTCAGGCACGGCCACGCCAATCAGGGTGCGTGCGGTTAGGCTACCGCGCAGCCGGTCAATTTGCGCCAGCTCGCCGTCGTCGAAGCTGCGCATATTGACGATCAGGCTGAGGGTTTCGCGTTGACGTACGGCGCCTTCGCCGAACATCGCTCGCACGTTGAGCACACCGAGTCCCCGTACCTCCAAAAAATCGCGCAACAGCGGCGGGCAGCTGCCATCCAGGGTCTCCGGCGCGATACGAGCAAACTCCGGCGCGTCGTCGGCGATCAGCTGATGTCCGCGTGCGATCATCTCCAGGGCCAGCTCACTCTTGCCGGCGCCGGCATCGCCCACCAAAAGTACCCCCAAGCCGAGCACCTCCAGAAACACCCCATGCACTGTGGTGCGCTCCGCCAGGGCGTGGGTCAGGAAGTACTGAAGTCGGTCCACCACCTCGGAATCGGTTGCCGACGACCCGAGCAACGGTGTCCCGGATTGATTGGCCAGGGCGTAGAAGATCGACTGGGGCTCGATGTCGGAGGCAAAGATGATGGCCGCCGGTCGCGCGGCAAACAGTCGCTCCACGGTCTCGTCGAAGGCCGGTGCGCTGAGGTCCGCGAGATGTGCCATCTCAGCCTCACCCAGCACCTGAAGCCGGTTAGGATGAATGCAATTCAGCGACCCCACCAGCCGTTGCGTGGCACTGCTGCCAGCACCTCCCAGCAACGGGCTGCACAGCGACGGCGGCGGCGTCAGCCACCGCAACCGCAGTCGCGAACCGATGTGCTCGATCAGTCCTTGCAGCGAGTCGATCGGCTTCACGGCACGCCTTCACGGACATCCCAGGAGGCCAGCGTTGCGAGCAGCTCCGAACTGCTGCGCGCGTTGCGCAAGCGCTGGCGCAACGTCTCCTGATTGAACATTTCCGCCAGCCCAGCAAGCAGTTGCAGATGCCGCTCGTCCGCCTTCTGCGGCACCAGTAATGCAAACGCAAGATCGACGGGACGGTCGTCGATAGCGTCAAACTCAACCCCGGCTCGCAGCTGGATGAATGCGCCAATCGGGACGATGACGTCGTCGACGCGGGCATGCGGCAAGGCGATGCCATGGCCAAGGCCAGTACTACCTAAACGCTCGCGCTCCAGCAGCCGCTCGAATACGGCGTCAGGGTTTAGGCCGGTCGCAGCCTCGGCGAGCAGTTCGCCCAGTGATTCCAGCAGGCGCTTCTTGCTGATCACTTCACAACCGCTGAGGATTCGTGCCTCGGTAATCAGGTCAGGGGGCAGCATCAAACAAAGCTCCCGCGTATTGTTGTCTTTGGTCGGGCAAAGTCCTGTGCGACAGACTCCATCGGCGACGTTGAGGTGCGCGCACGGCGTCGAAGACGAGCACCGGTCGACAGGCCGGGAATTGTACGCCTACCCTAGGCGACAGCACGACTCACAGACTAGTTCATTTCGGCTTCGGCCACCGAGCCGAAGCCCCCTCGCCGAGCATCGCTGCCGGCTGAGCGCCCTGCGCCAAAACCAGCAGGCGCGGGCGCGCCGTCCTCAAAGCAAAAAAGCCGGAGTCGGCGGCGCCAGACTCCGGCATGCCTCGACGACCCGACCCAACCGGTCGGGACGGCGATTCTCTATTGCTGCTGATGCACGTCGGCAGCATCCTCATCCGCCGCCTCGGACGCGACCTCCTCTGGCACGCCCTTTTGACCATTGCCGCGATGGCTCTGGCGCTTTTCTTTGTACTTGATGACCTGACGATCGAGCTTGTCGATCAGCCCGTCGATAGCCGCATACATATCCTCGTGGACCGAGTCGGCGAAGACGTTCGCGCCGTTGATTTGCAATGTGGCCTCGGCCTTTTGACGTAGTTTCTCGACGCTGAGGATGACATGCACATTGATCACTTGGTCGAAATGCCGCTCCAAACGGTCGAACTTGCTGTCCACGTAGTCCTTCAGCGGTTCGGTTATATCGACGTGATGCCCGGTCAGGTTTATTTGCATCGTGTCACTCCCAAAGTGTCACTCTAGTGTATGCAAGCGTCTGGCTCCGGATCTGGCTCCGGAACGGTCCGAGACCGCCATCATGCCAGCCGCTTACGCTCGTTCGAGGGTGGAATACCCATTGCCTCGCGGTACTTTGCGACGGTGCGTCGCGCCACATTGATGCCCTGTTCTGTAAGGATGCCGGCGATCTTGTTGTCACTCAATGGCTTGCTAGGAATTTCTGCCGCAACCAGTTTGCGGATGAAGGCGCGGATGGCGGTTGAAGAGCACTCGCCACCGGCTGCGGTGTTGACATGGCTGGAAAAGAAATACTTGAACTCCAGAGTACCACGAGGGGTGTGCATGTATTTCTGCGTGGTCACCCGGGAGACGGTCGACTCGTGCAACTCCAGGGAATCCGCCACATCGCGCAGCACCAGCGGTTTCATGGCCTCCTCACCATAGTTGAAGAAATCCTGCTGGAGTTCGACGATCTTTGTCGCCACGCGCAAGACCGTGTCGTTTCGGCTCGCAAGGCTCTTGATAAACCACCGCGCCTCTTGCAGGTGGGTCTTCATGCAACTGTTGTCGGGGGCGTCGTCGGCACGCCGGATCAGCTTCGCGTAGCCCGCGTTCACTCTCAGTCTAGGCGTTGTTTCCGGATTCAGCTCAACGGTCCAAGCCCCACTCTGTTTGCGCACGAGCACGTCTGGGACGATGTACTCCGGCTGTATGTCCGCGACCAGGGTACCTGGTCGCGGGTGCATGGAACGGACCAGTATTAATGCCTGCCGCAGCGCATCTGGTTGCAGTTTGGTGTGCCGGCGCAGCTCGTCGAGGTCGTTGCGCGAGAGCGCGTCGAAATGCTGTGCGCAGATCAGGATGGCGTCGTCTCGCGATGCCTGCTCGGGAGGCAGCTGCCGCAGCTGGAGCAGGATGCATTCCTGCGGGCTGCGTGCGCCGATGCCGGCCGGGTCGAAGGACTGAACGCGATGCAAGACCGCCTCGATCTCATCGAGTTCCAGTTCGCCATCACCGAGGGACTCGAGCAGCTCCTCGGGCTCGACGCGCAGATAGCCGTTGGCATCAATGGCGTCGATCAGGGCCTCGGCGACGGCCCGGTCGCGTGGCGCAAGCTTTGCCAAGTTGAGTTGCCATGCGAGATGGTCGTGCAGCGTCTGTGGGCGCGATTGCTGCGCAAGCGGGTCGAATTCCGTGTTGGAGTCACTGCCGTGACCGGAGGAGGGAGCGTAGCTGTCGTAGGTATCGCTCCAGCTGCTGTCTACCGGTAACTCTTGCGGCATCGTCGCCTGCTCTGGATGCAGCTCGTTGTCGACCTGGGCATCGGCTGTGCGGCGACGCTCGTCGGACTCGTCACGTTCCTGGGAAACGTCTGCATCCTCAGCATTCTCCAGCATCAGGTTCGACTCCAGCGCTTCCTGGATTTCCTGCTGCAGATCGAGCGTGGAAAGTTGCAGCAGTTTGATCGCCTGCTGCAGCTGCGGAGTCATGGTCAGCTGCTGACCGAGACGCAGTTGGATGGTCTGTTTCATCGAGACCGATAGAGGGAGTGGTACGTAAATTGAATGCGATAGGCTTCGATTCTAGCCGAAATCGCTGCGCGGATGGCGATTGCCATCACAGACGGGTCACGCCGAGCGATCTGGTACCGCGGCGCCCAGGTTGCCAGCGGCTTGCGGCACCCAATGATGATCAAAGCCGAAAGTCCTCGCCAAGATAGACCGAGCGCACCTGCGCATTTTGCAGCAGCGCGGCTGGCGAGCCGTCCGCGATTACCTTTCCTTCGCTGATGATGTATGCGCGATCACAGATATCCAGGGTCTCGCGCACATTGTGGTCCGTGATCAGCACGCCGATCCGTCGGGCGCGTAGCTGGGCGATAATGGTCTTGATCTCGCCGACCGCGATGGGATCGACCCCGGCAAAGGGTTCATCGAGCAGCATCACCTTCGGCTCGACGGCCAGGGCGCGGGCAATCTCCAACCGACGTCGCTCGCCCCCCGACAAGCTCAGCGCTACCGAATCGGCGACATGCGCAATGCCCAGTTCGTCGAGCAACTGCTCACAGCGCTGGAGCCTATGAGTACGATTGAGATCGCGGCGAGTCTCCAGCACGGCCATCAAATTTTCTCGCGCCTTGAGCTTGCGGAACACAGACGGTTCCTGAGCGAGATAGCTGAGGCCACGGCGCGCCCTTGCGTGCATCGGCCGCTGTGTGATGTCCTCGTTGCCGAGCGTGATGCGTCCGGCGTCTGCCGCCAACAGGCCGACGATCATGTAAAAACTCGTGGTCTTGCCAGCGCCATTGGGTCCGAGCAGGCCGACGACGTCGCCGGCGGCCACAGCCAGACTGACGCCATTGACCACGCGCCGACGGCGGTAGGTCTTGGCGAGTCCTTCCGCAATCAGTGTGGTCATTGTTCCTGAGGTTCGATGCGGATCTTCACGCGCTCCCGGCCTTGAGCGCTGGTGCCGGCCGTGACGCGCTCAGTAACGCGGTTGTAGACAATGCGGTCGCTGGCGAAGCGATCCTCGCCCTGGGTGAGCTCGGCCTCGTTGATGAGCGTGATCTCGTCACGATCGGCGTCGTATTCCATGCGCAGCGCATAGCCTTTGACCTCGTCCGGATCATCGTCGAGCGCCTGACGATAGCGCGCCGGCTTGCCGACCGCGATAATCTTCTGCGGCTGCCGGTTCGGCCGATGGTGCACCAGCACTTCATCGGCAAAGATGCGCATGCTGCCCTGCTCCACCTCGACGTTGCCGATGTAGAGGCTGACGGACTGTTGATCATCGAGTTCGGCGGCATCGGCCTCGATGAACAGCGGCTGCTCCTGATCGTTGTCGAGGGCCGCCAGCGGCGGCGCCATGCCACCCGCGAGCGCTAGTACCGCCAACCAGGCGGCCCTCAAGCGGCGCACGCGCCGCGGGCAGCTGCGAGAATGGGAGACTGGAGAGGTCGGAACTGGCATGGGCGAATTGGTCTGATGGCTGATTCTGCGGCGGCTGGCGCGGGGTTAGTCAATCGGTGCGGGTCGGCGTAGGGTCGGCCGCCGCGTCATCGGGGCCGCTTTCGGGATTGCTGCCGGCATCGTCGGCCGGCCCGTCTCCGAGATTGCGCTCGCGCGCAAGGCGCGTACGGTTGCGGCCGAACAGTTTGACGCGCATCTGCTCGCCGAACCAGACCTGCATGCCATCCATGGCCGTGACCCAGTCATCGCCACGCTCCAACTCGGCAAAGCGGTCGGTCTCGGCATAATCGACTTCCGGCAGCACCAGCATCTCGCTGCTGACGAGCACCACGGGCTCCAGATTCGGGGCTGACGCGCGCTGCGCACGCACAGCGCCCTGCAACAACAACTCGTCCCCGTCGGCCGAGATCCAGCCCCGCTCCGAGTTAATCACCCAGGGCGGCGCATCATCGCTGAAGACCGTCATCACCGGCATTTCCACTTCACTACTGTCGTCGTCCGGGTAATGCCGCAGCAGCGGGGTCGCAAGCAACCGGGCGGGCCTACCACGCGCTCCCATGATGACGCCGTTAAGATTCTCCACCACGTAGTCTGGTCTACGCTGCGAATCAGTCGCGACTACGTCCTCCGGGGCCCGCGAGGCACTGTACCACCAGGCCAGCAAAGCGATCGTGACCAGTAACGCACCGACGCTCAGTTCGCGTCCGGTGGGAAACCATGGCCCAAGCTCCAACGACGGTAATCCGCGCACCACGAATCCGGCTACAGATAGGCGGCGAGCATTGCGTCCAGCTTGCCTTGGGCACGCAAGATAAACTCGCAGACTTCGCGCGCGGCGCCGCGTCCGCCGGGGCTCGGCGTGCGCCAATGCGCGTGCTCGAGCACGAGCGGATGCGCGTCAGCCACCGCCACCGCCAGACCCACCCGGCGCATCACCGGCAGGTCCACCACGTCATCGCCGACATAGGCCACCTGGTGATCGTCGACGCCGAGTTGTTGTTTGAGTTCCTTGTAGGCAGGCAGCTTTTCGCGACGCCCCTGCAGCACATGCTCGATACCTAGGCTCTCCATGCGGATGCGCACAACATCCGAGCGACGTCCAGTGATGATTGCGAGCGTGACGCCGCCATGGGCCAGCATCACCATGCCATGGCCATCGCGGGAATTAAATGCCTTGTACTCCTGACCGTCGTCGCCAAGATAGAGGCTACCGTCGGTGAGCACGCCATCCACATCGAAAATGACTGTCCGGATGGAACTCGCCCGGTCGCTTGGGTCCTGCATCGGTTTCGTCCTCGGCTGTTGTTGTCGCGGCCTGGCCGGCTGCCGGAAGCGCTATGATACCGATAACGCGCCGCCCGGCCAGCGGTGCGACGCAGGGCAAGTTACTAGTTACTAGTTACTTGGGACGGCCAAATGTTTGTAGATGGGTCAAGTTTTCTGGCGACAACGGTTTTGTCTTCCAAAGGGCCGAGCGCCAAGGGCCTGGGGCCAAAATTGCCGAATGATGCTGTATTCGGCGGCCCTTGGCCCTCGGCGCTTGGCGCACTCAGAGCGACGCACTGGCATGACAACATCACGCCATCCGCTGGTCGGTCTGAGGCAACGCCTCGCTAGTTACTTGTGGCTAGCTCCTATTTCCTGGCTCCTGGCTCCTCACCCACCGAATCCCAGCGTTCTGCCCAATCAGCATGCCAACATCCGTCGACGTCGTACCGCAAGGTTGGTGGGCCCTCGCCGATGCCGACTCCTTCTACCCGGATGATCTACCGCGGGAGTGGCAACTGACGTACTTCGCCAATGTCTTCCCGGCCGTGCTGGTGCCGGGCCGGCTGTGGCAGCAACGATCGGAATCCGAACTCACCGATTGGCACGCCGACGTACACGCCGGCTTTCGCTTCTACCTGGAGCTGACCTCAAACACCGATGACCGGGCGCGCTCGCGGGCAACGGCAGCTCTCGGACCAGCACTGATCGCATTCGTCGCCAACGCCCCGGAGCCACGCGGAATCGAGCAGGTCGCAGGCCAGGCGCGCAGCTTGACTGCCCCGAACGCGGGACACTGCATCGGCGCCTCTCGATACTGCCCATCGCACCTCAACGACAACCCGCGCGCCGCGCGCGGCTGGCTCGACGCCCAAGCTGAGCCCCTGCGCCTCGTGATACTGGATCACCCGCGCTCGACCGAATTGGAGGCTTGGCAGGATTTGGTGATGTTGTTGGGGCGGAGCTGACGCGGATGGCACGTCGCCAAGCTGACAAACGGAATGCTGACCGCAGGATTGCGCAGTTCGCCACACCACGCGTCAGCATGACGTCAGAACAGATCGCTTGACGCTTGGCGCGCGTCAAACCCAAAATGCCAGCCTTTTTGCGTACCGACGGGAAACTGTTCCATGAGGCAGGATCGACCTCAGCCAGCGATGCAGGTAGCCAGAAAAAGCCGAGGAGAGACCGACGCCGATTCCGACGCCATGGCCGCGGGTGAACGTCGCTCCGATGCTGGCACCGAGGGCACGGAACCCGTGGTGAAGATCCGCGGACTGAGCTTCAGCCGCGATGGCCGGCGCATCCTCGACGAGGTCGACCTCGACATCGAGCGCGGACAGGTCACCGCCATCATGGGGCCTTCTGGCACCGGCAAGACGACATTGCTGAAACTGATCAGCGGCCAATTGCAGCCCGACAGCGGCAGTGTCGTAGTCGATGGGTTGGACGTGCATCGACTCGGTCGCGGTGAGCTGTATCGGCTACGCACGCGCATGGGCATGCTGTTTCAGACCGGCGCCCTGCTGACCGACCTGGATGTCTACGAGAACGTCGCCTTCCCCCTGCGAGAGCATGCGCGGCTGCCGGAATCGTTGTTGCGCAAACTCGTGCTGATGAAGCTCGAAGCGGTCGGACTACGCGGCGCGGCGCGACTGATGACGAGCCAGCTCTCCGGCGGCATGGCGCGTCGCGTCGCGCTGGCCCGCGCTGTGGCGCTGGACCCGATGATGATCATGTACGACGAGCCGTTCACCGGTCAGGACCCGATTTCCATGGGTGTGCTGGTGGCGCTGATCCGGCAACTGAACGACGCCAGCCGGTTGACCAGCATCGTTGTCTCCCACGATGTGCGCGAGACGGCAAGCATTGCCGACGACATCTACATCATCGCCAATGGCCACGTCGTCTGCCACGGCTCGCCACAAGCGATCGCGGCCGAACGCTCGGAGTGGGTGAGACAGTTCATGGATGGCCTGCCGGACGGCCCCGTGCATTTCCACTACCCGTCCGCACCATTGACGCAGGATATGTTCGAACAAGGCAGTCACGCGCCGCAACAAGGGTCACAGCCGCAATGATCGATGCATTGGCCAGCCTGGGCCGCTCGGGCCTAAGCGCGCTGGCCAACATCGGCCGCGCGCACCTGCTGCTGATCGGCATCCTCGCGGGCGTGCCGTCCATGCTCGCACGACCTCGGCTGCTGATCGCGCAATTGTTCGGCATTGGCGTGCTTTCGCTGTTGATCATCCTGGTGTCGGGCCTGTTCGTCGGTATGGTGCTGGGCCTGCAGGGCTACTATGTGCTGTCGCAGTTTGGCGCCGCGGAGAGCCTCGGGGTGATGGTGTCGACGTCGCTGGTGCGCGAGTTGGGGCCGGTGGTCACCGCGCTGCTGGTGGCTGGACGCGCCGGCTCCGCCCTGACTGCCGAGATCGGCCTGATGAAGGCCACGGAACAGCTCTCGGGACTGGAGATGATGGCCGTTGACCCTGTGCGGCGCATTCTGACCCCACGCTTCTTTGGCGGGCTGGTTAGCATGCCACTGCTGGCCGCCATGTTTAGCGCGGTCGGCGTGCTCGGCGGCTACTTCGTCGGTGTCGGGCTGCTGGGCGTCGACGATGGTGCGTTCTGGAGCCAGATGCAGGCCAAGGTCGACTTCCACGAGGATATCGTCAACGGCGTCGTCAAAAGCGTCGTGTTCGGCATCGTCGTCGCCTGGATCGCCTTGTTCCAGGGTTACGAGGCAACCCCCACTTCCGCCGGGGTCAGCCGCGCGACGACACGTACCGTCGTGCATTCGGCACTGGCGGTGTTGGGGCTCGATTTTGTATTGACGGCACTGATGTTTGGAGAATAACCATGGCGAAGACGCGCACGGTCGAGATTTTGGTCGGCGCCTTCATGGCGGTGGGTTTCGTCGCGCTGTTCTTTCTGGCTATGAAGGTCAGCAACCTGAGCGCCGCCTTGAACGCCGACGGTTACGCACTCACGGCGCGTTTCGACAATGTCGGCAGCCTCAAAGTGCGCTCGCCCGTCAGCATGGCGGGTGTGCGCGTCGGAAGGGTCGAGACCATCCGCTTCGATCAGGAGACTTACCAAGCGGTGGCCACTCTGCGGATCGACCCACGCTTCGACCGCATTCCCGCCGACACCTTCGCCAACATCTTCACGGCAGGTCTGCTTGGCGAGCAGTACATCGGGCTCGATCCCGGCGGCAGCCCGGACTACCTGGCCGACGGCGACCAGATCGAGCACACGCAATCGGCACTGGTGCTAGAACAGATGATCGGCCAGTTTCTATTCAGCAAGGCAGAGGAGGGTTCCGAATGAACGCATCACGACTGATCTGGGCCACCTTGGCCGGCGTTTTACTGCTGCTCAGCGCGCCGCTTGCCTCCGCAAGGGCGGACGACTCGGCAACGCGGCTGGTGGAACGCACGGCGGAGGACATGCTGCGCACGCTGGAGGCGAAGCGAGCACAAATCGACGCCAACCCGCAGTTGATCTACCAACTCGTCGGCAAAAAGTTGGTGCCGCATTTCGACTTCGAGCGGATCACCCGCTCGGCGGTCGGCAGGGACTGGAGCAAGGCGACCCCGGCCCAACAAAGGGTGCTGGTGTCTGAGTTCCAAGAGGTTCTGGTGCGCACTTACGCCAAGGCATTGCTCAAGTACAGCGGCGAAGACATTGTCTACGAATCGGCAAAGCCAGGCACCCGTGACGGCACTGTGATCGTCCCGACCCAGGTGCGCGCACCCGGGGCGCCACCGATTCCGATCGACTATCGCTTGCACAAGCTATCTGGCCAATGGAAGGTCTACGACGTGGTCATCGAGAACGTCAGCCTGATCTCCAACTACCGCGGCCAATTCCGCACCGCCATCGGTCGCAGCGGCATTGATGGATTAATCGCCGAGTTGCAGGCCAAGAACGCCAGCGGCGGCGCGTGAGCACAGCCAGTCTGGAACGGCTTGCAGCCGGACACTGGCGCCTTGACGGCGGGCTGACGCTCGCGAGCGTCGGCGACCTGATCGCCGAGGGTCCGCGCCTTGCCGCCGATGGCGGCGACGTGCAACTTGACCTCGCCGGTGTCGACAAGAGCAGCAGCGCCGGTGTTGCTTTGCTTCTGGAATGGCTGGAGCAGGTCCACCGCGTCGGCGGTAAACTGCGGCTGCACAACAGTCCGGCGGCGCTGGTGCGGATCGCGGAGTTCTCGAATGTGGATGGCTTGCTTGGCCTTGATCGTCGCTAACAGCCTCCCGGCGTGGCCGAAACCAAGAAACGTGGTCGAAGACTTTGCGAATTTTCGTCGGTGGGAGTCGTACGGATACTCGACAACGAGTAACGAGAACGCGATGGAATTTTCTTCGACAGTTCGTTCAAGATTTCCGGAGTCAAGGAACTGGCGATCGAATGACATTGACAAGTTGCGCGCACAAGCCCACGCCCGCGACGTTGCACGGATAACACCCTAGCGATGGACAAGCTCCTGATCACCGGCGGTAATCGCCTCGACGGCGAAGTCCGAGCCTCCGGGGCCAAGAACGCGGCACTGCCGATCCTCGCCGGTACGCTACTGGCCGAAGGCGAGTGCGTGCTGTCTAACGTGCCGCACCTGCGCGACATCACCACCACGATGGAACTGCTCGGGCGCATGGGGGTGGTGCTGACGGTCGATGAGCGCATGCGCATCCACGCCGATGCAACACACGTCGCCCGCTTCGAGGCGCCCTACGATCTGGTCAAGACGATGCGCGCGTCGATCCTGGTGCTCGGGCCGCTGTTGGCCCGCTTCGGCGAGGCCGACGTCTCGCTGCCCGGCGGCTGCGCCATCGGCGCCCGCCCGGTCAATCTGCACATCGACGGCATGCGCGCCATGGGCGCGGACATCAGCGTCGAAAACGGTTACATCCATGCGCGCGCCGGACGTCTGCGCGGTACCCACTTCAGCATGGACGTGGTCACCGTCACCGGCACCGAGAATCTGATGATGGCGGCGACGCTGGCAGACGGCCGCACGGTGCTCGAGAACGCCGCGCGCGAACCGGAGGTCGTGGACCTGGCGGAATTCCTCAACGCCATGGGCGCGCGGATACGAGGCGCGGGCACCGACAGCATCGTGATCGACGGCGTCGAGCGGCTCGGTGGCTGCGAGCATAGCGTTCTGCCGGACCGTATCGAGACTGGCACCTACCTGGTCGCGGCCGCCATGACCGGCGGTCGAGTCCGCGTACGCGATACCCGCGCCGATCTGCTGGAACCGGTGCTGGCCAAGTTGCGGGAGTGTGGCGCCCGGGTCGAGACCGGCGACAGCTGGATCGAAGTAGACATGCAGCGCAAGCGTCCGCGGTCGGTGAACATCCATACCGCGCCGCACCCGGCCTTCCCGACCGATATGCAGGCCCAGTTCTGCGCGCTGAATAGCATCGCCGACGGCGTCGCCACCGTCACCGAGACCGTGTTCGAGAACCGCTTCATGCACGCGCTCGAGATGCAGCGCATGGGCGCCGACATCCAGATCGAAGCGAACGTCGCCATCTGCCGCGGTGTCGACCGCTTGACCGCCGCCCCGGTCATGGCCACCGACCTACGCGCATCGGCAAGTCTGGTGCTGGCCGGGCTGGTGGCCGAAGGCCAGACATTGATCGACCGGATCTACCATATCGATCGCGGCTACGACAACATCGAGGAAAAATTCGCCGCGCTCGGCGGCATGATCCGGCGGGTGAATTATTGAGTTGCTAGGGGTTAGGTACCTCGTCGCCCTGTCTGGGCCTTGCCTCGACTGGGCAGCGGGCCGGGGCCGCTGTGCAGCGCGATCGCGCAATCCGGCCCTTGGTGCTTGGCCCTTGGCCGGCTCGAAGCAACGCAAACGCGTAGCAAACCAGCACCATATGCTCGTCGCCGCTGGTTCGGGGGAGGCATGCTGATGGTTGTCGTGCTTTGAGTGCCAATGCAATGTGCGCTTGAGAGCGTTGATGTGAAGCCACGAAGGGCTCTGAAATCGCGTCGGCGGCGGGAGTGTGGATGACGATGACGACAACGCCAACGACAAATTCGACGCACCTTTGAAGATCCGGCGCTTTCAAACAATCGAGTAAAGCGTAACAAGCAGCTCGTAACTCGTAACTCGTAACTCGTAACTCGTAACTCGTAAATATTGCCTTCACGGACAGTTCAGAAAGACGATGAACATCTCCGCGGACCGAAACAAACGACGAAAACCGCAGACGCAGAATGATTGACATGGCCGACGACGACACATTGACCATCGCGCTGTCGAAGGGACGCATCTTTGAACAAGCAATGCCGCTGTTGGAGGCCGCCGGCATCCGCGCGCTCGACGACCCGGAGCGCAGCCGTAAACTGATCCTGGATACCAACGACGAACGCGTGAAGCTGGTCATCATCCGCGCCAGCGACGTGCCCACCTATGTGCAATACGGCGCCGCCGATGTTGGCGTGGCGGGCAAGGACGTGCTGCTCGAGCATGGCGGCGAGGGCCTGTATGAACCGCTCGATCTGCGCATCGCGCGCTGCCGGCTGATGGTGGCGGGCAGACCCGATGCCAATCCAGATGCGGATCTCCATAGCCAGGGCCGTCGGCGCCTGCGCATCGCCACCAAGTACGTCAGATGCGCCGAGCGCCACTTTGCCGCCAAGGGCAAACAGGTCGAGATCATCAAACTCTATGGCTCCATGGAGCTCGCCCCGCTGGTGGGGCTCGCCGACCTGATCGTAGACCTGGTCGAAAGCGGCAGCACGCTGAAGGCGAACGGTCTGGTGCCTCTAGAGCACATTTGCGACATCAGCTCGCGCCTGGTCGTCAACAAGGCGTCATGGAAGATGAAACACACCCGCGTCACCGGCTTGCTCGGTGCGCTGCGCGAGGCGCTCGATGGCCGCGCCGCCTAGGTTGTTTGCGGGCGCCAGATGTATGTCGATGCGTCAAGTTTCGTTGGGACAACGCGCTTGCCGCGCGAAGGGCCGAGCGGCAAACGACCTCGATTGTATGCGTCGTTTAGCTTACTGATTTAGTCGTTTCTTACCGCGCCGACAACGTCCGACAGATCGCGCCGCAGCCTGATCGAAACCCAGTCGAAATAGGCCGACATCCGTTCATTCGCACCCTTTTCGAGAGCAATCAACATGGCCGACATTGCCCGACTCGCCATCACCGACAACGACTTCCCCGCACAGCTCGACGCGCTGCTGGCGTGGGACTCCGTGTCGAACAAAGAGGTGCAGCAGACGGTCGACGCCATCATCGACGACATCCGCGCCCGCGGTGACGCCGCACTGCTCGACTACACCGCCCGCTTCGACGGCTGGCAGCCATCGTCAGCGACGGCGCTAGAGATCCCCACCGAGCGCCTTCAACAGGCCCTGGATGCCATCCCGTCCGACCAACGCGATGCGCTGGAGACCGCCAGCTCCCGCATCCGCGCCTACGCGCAGCATCAGCGCATGCAGGACTGGGAGTTCCGAGAGGCGGACGGCACCCTACTCGGACAGAAAGTGACCCCCCTGGACCGCGTCGGGCTGTATGTACCGGGCGGCAAGGCCGCCTATCCGTCGTCGGTGCTGATGAATGCCATTCCGGCCAAGGTCGCTGGCGTGGCGGAGCTGATCATGGTGGTGCCGACCCCCGACGGCGCGCTCAACGAACTCGTGCTGGCCGCCGCCTGCATCGCCGGCGTCGATCGCGCCTTTGCCATCGGCGGGGCCCAGGCAGTCGCGGCCCTCGCCTACGGCACCGACACGGTCCCCGCCTGCGACAAGATCGTCGGCCCTGGGAACATCTACGTTGCCACCGCCAAGAGGGCCGTGTTTGGTCAGGTCGGCATCGACATGGTTGCCGGCCCGTCCGAGATCCTGATCCTGTGCGATGGCGAGACCGACCCCGACTGGATCGCGATGGACCTGTTTTCCCAAGCCGAGCATGACGAAGACGCCCAGTCCATCCTAATTTCTTGGAACGCGGCATTCCTCGACCGTGTCGCGGCCAGCATCGACGCATTGCTGCCGACAATGGAGCGCCAGCCCATCATCGCCACCGCGCTGAAAGAGCGCGGTGCGCTGATCCTGGCCCGTGACCAAGACGACGCCGTCGCAATCGCCAACCATATCGCCCCCGAGCACCTAGAGCTGTCGGTCGCCGAACCGGAGCTGCTGGCCGAAGCGATTCGCCATGCAGGCGCCATCTTCATGGGCCGCCATACCGCCGAGGCATTGGGCGACTACTGCGCTGGGCCCAACCACGTCCTGCCCACGTCGCGCACCGCGCGCTTCTCCTCGCCGCTCGGCGTCTATGACTTCCAAAAGCGATCCAGCATGATCATGGCATCGCCGAAGGGTGCCGCCGAGTTGGCCACAACGGCGTCGGTGCTCGCGCGGGGAGAGGGACTAACGGCGCATGCGCGTTCCGCGGAATACAGGGCCGAGGGCCTAGGTCCGAGGGCCGAGGGGGTGTGATGCATCACTCATCGCCCAAGTTCGCAGCAGGTGACGGCGGCCTTTGGCGGCCGTCCTTTGCCCTTGGCCCTCGGCGCTTGGCCCTGTGCGCAACCGTCGCTCTCGTAGGCTGATCCGTGACAATAGACTTTCTCATCGAAACCCTGATCCGCCCCGAGATCCGCGCGCTCAACGCCTACCACGTTCCCGACAGCGCCGGGCTGGTCAAGCTCGACGCGATGGAGAATCCCTACGCGTGGCCTGACGCGCTGCGGGAGGGCTGGCTCGCGACGCTGCGCGCTGTCACGCTAAATCGCTATCCGGACCCGCAAGGGATGGAGCTGCAACTGGCGCTGCGCGAGGCCATGGGCATCCCGGCGGACATGGCGCTATTGCTCGGCAACGGCTCCGACGAACTGATCCAGATGCTGGCCATGGCGGTCGCGGCACCCGGCGCCGACGGACCGCGCAAGGTGCTGTCGCTCGAGCCGGGCTTTGTCATGTACCGAATGATCGCGCTATTCGCCGGGCTCGATTACGTCGGCGTGCCACTGCGCGCGGACGACTTCTCGCTGGACCTGGACGCCACCTTGGCCGCCATGGCCCGCGAGCAACCGGCACTTGTCTTCATCGCCTATCCCAACAACCCCACCGGTAATCTGTTCGACCCAGCCGCCATCGAGCAGATCATCCAGGCCAGCCCCGGCCTGGTCATCGTCGATGAGGCCTATGCGCCGTTCACCGATCACAGCTTCCTGCCTCGGCTCGGCGACTGGCCCAACCTGCTGGTCTTGCGCACCGTTTCAAAGATGGGACTGGCCGGGCTGCGACTGGGCTACCTGGCCGGTCCAAGCGCGTGGCTGACGCAAATCGACAAGCTGCGGTTACCCTACAACATCAACATCCTGACCCAGGCCAGCGCCGCCTTTGCTCTGCGTCATCGCGCCACGCTCGACGAGCAGACCGAGCGCATCCGCAGCGACCGCACTGAGCTGTTCGACGCGCTGGCCAGCATGGATGGCATCACCCCATACCCCAGCGACGCCAACTTCATCCTGGTGCGCACCGAACCCGGTCGTGCCGGGGTCCTCTTCGACGGTCTGCGCCAACGCGGCGTACTTATCAAGCTCCTCGACGGCGCCCACCCGCTGCTCGCCGACGGTCTGCGCATCACTGTCGGCAGCCCGGATGAGAACGACTCCCTGCTCAACGCACTACGCGCGGCGATGACGGACTGACGCCAGACCCAGGTTGTATTTCGCCAACATATCAGGCGACCGTCGTCCGAATCCGGGCGAGCTCCGATCCGAGCAACAGCGATGATCATGGCCACCAGGCTCGGCCCCAACAAGGCCACACTCACCTGGGATACAATTTGCGGCTAAACAGCCACCACAAAAACGGCCCCGATCAACGTTCCATGTCCAAGAAACCGAAGCGACGCGTCGGCCGCAACAGTGCTAAGACGGCCAAACTCTCCCCCGCGGCGCTCGAGCAAAAGGCCCGCGCGGACCTCGACAGCCACCATTACCGAGACGCGATCAGCGGTTTCAAGGAACTACTGAAGGTCGAACCGCGTGCGGACTGGCAGGCCGCGCTTGCCGATGCTTACGCGGGTCGCGCGCGCGAACTCAACGGCAAGGGCATGCTGAAGGAGGCGCTGGTGATGTGGGAAAACCGCGCCGGCTTGGGTCAGACCAACGCGATCCACCCGGATCACGCGGCGCTGCT
>JGI12210J13797_10120196_pt1 | contig 20944 bp, 10 predicted proteins | sample ElkSlonscriptome_3_FD_13797 | JGI IMG/M metagenome (IMG submission 13797)
AGCTGTTCGAGTCCGGGGCATTGTTTGGCTCAGCAGGGACTCCGGCAGGTGAACCAACGATAAGCCAGCGCTGCTCAAGAATTGTCAAATCCAGGATCGTCGGAGCCTCTGACAGCCGCCGTAGGGTGGAGGCCCCAAACGATAGTTCGGCATCATCCCTGTCGTCATGGGCTCCCTGCTCAGTGAAAACAATCGCCCCCTCCGTCAAGCGATACTGCTGTTGAATCGCCATATCAAGCTGCCAGTCGCGGCTACGACCCACTTGGTTGTTGATATCCACAGCCCAATCTATACGGTTGACCCCCTGACGCCGCAAAAACGGCAGTAGATCGTACGCCAGAGCTGACCCATGGGCATCGCCGATCACGCCAACTAGCCCTCGCTCCTGCACCACCACCACCGGCGATCGCCCCGCCAGCACCGTCACCTGAACGAGGTGTCGCTGCGCCCACCACCCCGGAAGCAGTAGCAACACCACAACTAAAACGCTCAGCCCAAGCCGCTGCCGCAAACGAGCCCGATGGATAAGGCCAAATACACCATAGATCAAACCCACCTGAACCAGCGATTGGCCCAAGGCAATGGTCTGTCCCGGCAGCTGATTGACCCAGGTGACGCTAGCCATCAAAATCTGAATTGGCAAGCGCAGACCCTGGGCAGTGACGCTGGCTAGGTCCGGAAACACCAAAGCGATCGCCCCATCTGCCATGCCTACCAAGCCAATCAGGGAGATCAGCGGTGTCATCACTATATTGAGCGGCAAACTATAGAGGGACAGCGTGCTGAAGGCCCACAGCTGAATGGGTAAAGTCCAGGCGATCGCGGCTAGGGGAACGGCTATTGCTGTGGCGACAGGCGTGGGGAGCCAGTCGAGCCACTGGATCAGGGGCCGGGTGGTGACCAGCAGCCCCAGCGTAGCCATAAAACTGAGCTGAAACCCCAAGTCCCAAATCCAGATGGGGTTGACCAGCAAAATTAGAGTGGCGATCGCCAGCAGCAGCCCCACGGGACGGGTTTTCCGGCCAAGGGTACCGCCCAGCAGCCCTGCCATCCCCATCAGCACCGCCCGACAAATGGAAGGCTGCAGCCCCGTCAACCCGGCATACCCCAGCAGCACCACAGTCCCCAGCCCCAACCGCAGCGACGCCGACAGCCGCTGGGTCACGGCCAAAAAGAGCCCCAGCAGTAGCGACAGGTGAAACCCAGATGCCGCCAAGGTGTGGGCCAAGCCCGCCTGGCTAAACAAATCGCGCACATCATGGGGCAAATCCACCGCCCGACGGCCCAGAACCATGGCACTCAGCAGCACGCCTTCGGGACTGCCGAGGGAACGAACAAAGGCATGGACAATACGCTGGCGCAGTTGCCATAGCAGCGGAGGGGGTGGGAGACCTATAGCCTCTACGGCTGTAGCCTGGAGCCCAGCAAAGATCCCCTGCCGTCCTAGATATGCCGCAAAGTCGAAGCCACTGGGGTTTTGTGCTGGTCGAGGAGCATAGAGTGTGCCGCAGGCGCGGATGGGCTGAGTGGGATAGAGTCCAGTACCCTGCAGCAGTGGCAGAGTAACGTAAAGATGACCTTCTACGGCCACTGGATCGGAGAGCAGCCGGGCCACAGGATTGGGCTTATTGAGAGGCCTGGTGTCCTCCTCCGCGCCAGAAATCTCAATTTGAGTGGCGGCGAGCTGCGCGTTGAGCTGGCCACGCCGGGTAAGCTGGGGTGAATTTTCCAGGACGCCGCTGATACAGTTAACCTCGGCGTTCGCGCTGACCCACTGGCTGATGTCGTAGAGCGTGGGGGCCGGGGTGCGCCACTGTAGGTAAGCTCCGGCGGCAAGGCTAGCGAGGGTTGCCGCTGCCAGGGTAGGCCGTCGGGGACCATAGCGCCAGATCCAGGGGGAGGTGACGGTGGCGATCGCCCCAACCACGAGTCCCCAGACCCAGCTGTGGGAGAAGCCGCTGAGGAGTAGCCCTGCCAGATAGGCGACACAGACGATGTACCCCGGATTGACCATAGGAGCGCCAGTTTATTTTGGCCCGTTGTGGGTTCCGGCTTAGAGTACCCAGTCTGAAAGCCAGCTCATGGTCGAGTCGCGTTGGATAAGGCCTTCCTGTTGCCCTATGACTTGGTGCCCTATGACTTGGTAATGACGCTAGCTCTCTAGCCACCCCTCGCTGCGATCTGTCGGGCAATGGTCAATGCAGCGTAGCTCACCCCGGCGGTCCCCTCCCCAGGATGGGTCGAGTCTCCCACAAGCCAGAGGCGATCAATAGGGGTCCGGTTGGCCAGCCCAAACGGACCAAAGGTACTCACCCGCTGCCCTACGCCACCGACAATGCCTTGATCACGGGCCGTAAAGTGGGCAAAGGTTCTGGGGGTAGCCGCCTCACAATGGACAATGGTGCTCTCGTTAAGGGTAAAGAACCGACCCAGTTTTGCGATGGCCTCTTGGGTGTAGCGCTGCTTCAAACCATCATAGTCATGGGTGTTCCACCAGGGTGTCGGGTCCACAAACGACGACGCAATAACCGTAGCGTGGCCCTCGGGGGCTCGGCCATCCCCTGGGCGACTGACCGATACGAAGAGTGAGTTATTGTTTCCAATGGGGCCGTCATAGTCATATAAGAACTGCAGATGGGGGGGACAGTCAGCAGGTACGGCATCTTGGGTGACCCCAAGATAGATGACAAAGGCCCCAGAAGCGGCAGGAAGCTGATCGATGCGCTGCTGATACCCAGAGGGCGTTTGACTATCTAAAAGCTGGGTAAGATTGTGAGCTGTGACATTGGCTACTACGTGGTCTGCAGCTTCCGTCCACACGTTGCCGGTCTTTTGGTCCCGGATCTCTACAGCGGCGGCTTGATTATCCCTAGTGTAAATATGCTCCACGGTGTGGCGCATGTACAGGGTGCCACCGTCTCGCTCTAGGGCCGCCACAAGGCCATCGCTCAAGGCCTGCATGCTGCCCTGGAGATGATACAGCCCTTGGGGAAGCTGAGAAACGCCCAGGGCTGTGGCGGCGTAGAGTAGAGCCGTCTCGTCAGCATCCACTTGAGAGTAAAGCTTCAGCTGCAGGTCTAAAAAAGTATGCAGACGGCGATCGCCGTCTAGTCCATACCGCCGCAGCAGCTGGCCCACGGTCAACAGCGCATAGGGCAAGGTTTTTAGGGTGTCGGGGCGGACGGCAGTAGCCAGCTGCCACAAGTCCCAAATGCTGCGGGGAGGCAGCACAGGCTCCCGGCTTTGAAAGCGCCAGCTGATGTCGAACAGACGCCCTAGGCACTGCCAGAAAGGTTCGCTGCCGGGGAACTGCCGCTGCCGCTCGGCTTGCCAGCGAAGGGGGTCGCGCCAGACGCTGATGGGATCGGTTTCACCGGGTAGATACACGGCACAGGCCGGATCGCAGGGATGGGCCTCGGGGAGAGGAATACTGAGGTGGTTGAAGATCTGGTGGTGGATGCCGCCAGGCTCAAGACCCGCGACCTGGGTGGCTCCCACATCGAACGTGAAGCCACGCCGCTTGAACGTCGATGCACAGCCGCCTGGAACAAGAGCTTGGTCATAGACCGTGACCTGGTGGCCTTGATGAGCAAGAAGGGCAGCGGCGGTGAGCCCACCAATGCCTGCCCCCACAACGACAATCCGCTCGCCGGTTGCCTTTACAGGAGCCTGAGCCTGAGATCCAGCCAACATAGCCACTCATAAAAGATACAAAAGTTAATATCTTCATTATAGTTGATTCCGGGGGTGCCCTCTGGCTATGGGGATTTGCCCCAGAATCAGCTATCGGCAGATGCTGTGATGTCTACCCCCGCAGGTTTTGCGCCCATACCCTTGTGGGCAATCCCCAAACGTAAATAAATCCTTCTGCTGCCTTATGGTCAAATTCATCATCTGAGCCATAGGTGGCTAGGTCAGGGGTGTAGAGCGACAGCTCGGACTGCCGCGCTACGACGGTGGCATTGCCCTTGAAAAGCTTGACCCGCACCGTACCCGAAACACGCTGCTGTGTATCTTGAATAAAGGCATCGAGGGCAGACTTCAAAGGGCTATACCAAAGGCCGTTGTAAACCAGCTGGGAATAGGTCTCCTCTATGCCCCGCTTATAGTGGGTGACATCTGCGGTCAGGGTGAGGCTTTCTAGATCACGGTGGGCTTCAATCAGCACCAGCAGGGCCGGAGCTTCATAAATTTCGCGGGACTTGATGCCCACTAGGCGGTTTTCGACCATGTCGATGCGACCATAGCCGTTGCGGCCAGCAGATTCGTTGAGCTGGGTGATCAGCTCAATGGCGGGTAGCGCTTTACCGTTGAGAGAGACAGGACGTCCCTTCTCGAATCCGATGTCCACAAATTCTGGTTCGTTGGGGGTATCGGCGATCGCCGCTGTCATGGCGAAAACTTCTTCTAGCGGCGAATTCCAAGGGTCTTCTAGAGGGCCAGCTTCGATAGAGCGCCCTAGCAAATTGCGATCGATGCTGTAGGGCGATGATTTCTTCACCGGGGATTCAATCCCGTAGCGCTCCCCATAGGCAATGGTCTCCTCTCGGCTCATGCCCCACTCCCGCGCAGGGGTGAGCACTGTCAAATCGGGGTTGAGGGCGGCGATCGCCACATCGAAGCGCACCTGATCGTTTCCCTTTCCGGTACAGCCATGGGCCACGGCGTCAGCGCCATATTCCTGGGCGACTTCCACCAGCCGCTTGGCAATCAGAGGCCGGGCTAGGGCAGTAGAAAGTGGGTAGCGGTTCTCATACAGAGCGTTGGCCTGTATCGCGGGAAACGCGTAGTCCTTGACAAATTCCTCTTGGAGGTTGGCCACCAGGGACTCACTTGCCCCTGAAGCAAGGGCCTTTTTCTGGACGCTATCCAATTCGTCACCCTGGCCCAAGTCAGCGGCTAAAGTAATAACGTCGTCAACACCCCACTCATGCTTAAGGTAGGGGATGCAGACGGACGTATCAACGCCGCCGGAATAGGCTAAAACAGCTTTTTTTGCACGGCTCATAGGTATCTATCTTGATTTCATGTTGCACAACAGTTCTCCATTATCTAGGGAATTGGCGCACCATCAGATAGTGACGGGCTATGATTCGATGACAGTTAGGCCAAAACGCAGCCCTGGTTTCTCTCTATCGGACGGTGACAAGTAAAGATAAAGTTTGGCGATGGGATTTCACGCAGAAAATATATTGAGTACCATTGATTCGGAGGGTTAACGGCCAGCGCTCTACAAAAACCATCACTGGTTGGTATTATGCTGTCCCGTCCCCGGTCTATCAGTTCCTATTCATGCTGACGTGAGAAGAATAGTACAACAGCTTCGCGCTAATCAGGTCACGCTGCGCTCCCCAACATTGACCCAGAAAATTCTGCTCAGATTTCTGGCGATCGCGACGGCTACCGCAATCCTCGCCGGGGGCTTAGCCACCATTACGGCGGGGCACTTTTTACAGCAGCAAATTTTATTGCTGCAGAGAACACGCGCTGAAAACGTCGGCCACGGCATCGACGAGTTCATCGAGAGCATCCACGCCAACCTCGAGTATCTCAATCGCTTTCCTCAATTCACGACGCTGCCGCAAACGATACAGCAGGGCCTCGTCACCGCTCTCATCAGCCAAGACTCTGCTATTGAAGCTACCGCCATCTTTGATGGAGATGGGAAGCTGCAGTTTGCTCAGCACAGTACATTTCAGGAGACGCCCCAGTCCAGCCTAGACATTGATTACGAGGCCCGTTGGCAAGCCGCCCGCGTGACAGACACGGCGGCAGCGCTGCGGCAAACATCCCGGCGTCAGCATTTCTTTGGCGTTGTAAAAGCTACCCAGCCTCAGTCTCTCATCATGACGATGGCAGTACCGCTCTACGGAGAGGGGGAGCGAGTTGATGGAGCCCTAGTGGCGAAGGTAAATCTCTCTAAGCTTTGGACAATCATCGCTGAGAATGATCTGGGTCACTCGGGATATGTCTACCTCATTGATGATCACAATCGACTCATTGCTCGGTCTGGGCAGATTCGGCGGGGAACCGTATTTCCAGATATATCCGACCAGACTCTTGTTCAAGATAATGGGCTAAGGGGTCTCACGCCCCCCCCTGCCGCCGTTAAACGGACCTACGTTGGCCTTCATGGCAAAAAAACCATCGGAACTCAGGTGGCGCTCACCCACCTAAATTGGACCGCTGTCGTCGAGCTGCCGGTCTCTGAAGCCTACAGACCCATCAAAGTATTGGTCCTGGTGATGGGTGGCTCAATGGTGCTCGCCATGGCAGGAGCGATCGCGGTCAGCCTACTGCTCTCCCGTCAAATTGTTCGCCCGCTCAAAGACCTAACCCGCGTCGCGTTGAATCTAAAACAGGGGAGATTTGAGGCCGCGCGCCGAGTCACGCTGCCGAAAACGGGAGAGCTTGCCAACCTAGCCGCAACGCTCAAACAGATGGCGGCGCAAATGAAAGTGTCCTTTGAAGCCGTGCGGGACAGTGAAGAAAAGCTATCGCTGCTGTTGGAGCATATTCCGGCGGGGGTCTGCGTTGTCGACGCCATGGGCCAGCATGTGTTGGTCAACCGAGCAGGACGCAATATTCTGGCTAAGGGGGCTGAGGATATCCCAACCCACCTCAAAAATCCATTCCAGCTCTGGTGTCTATATTATCCAGGCAGTGAGACTGCCTATAGCGCCGATGAGTTTCCCATTGCCCGAGCCCTTCGAGGTGAGCTGGTGCAAATCAGCCATGCCGAGGTGCACCGTAGCGACGGCCAGATCATCCCCATCGAAATTCAGGCCATTCCAGTTTCGGACGACAATGGTCACGTGCGCTATGTCATTAGCGCGTTTCGTGATATTTCAGCACGGTGTGAGATAGAGCAGTTGCGGTCTCAATACCAGCATGACTTAGAGCGTCAAGTTGCCGAGCGGACTGACGCGCTGGCCGAGAGCGAACTGCGCCAGCGCGCCATGCTGCAGGGAATCCCCGATTTAATCTTTTTGCTCAATCGAGATGGCACCTATCTCGATAGCGTCAGGCCCAACACTGACTTTGACTTTGACGGTGGAGCTGACCTAGAGAGCCAGTCTATCTTGGGAAGTGATGCCGATGCTGTTGCCCAGCGGCATTTGAAAGCTGTGGAGCGGGCGATGGAGACAGGGGATATCCAGGTGTATGAGCAGACCGCAATCCGCCAGGGCAAACTGGGTTACGAAGAGGTGCGCATTGCCCCCTGCGGCAGGGACAAAGCGCTTCTGATTGTGCGGGATATCAGCGATCGCAAACAGGTCGAGGCCACCTTGCAAAAGAGCGAAGCCGACTTTCGCGCGATGTTTGAGCAGGCGGCGGTGGGCATCAATCAGGCCAGTCTGGAAACAGGACGGTTCACCATGGCGAACCAGGTATTCTGCGAGCTGCTGGGCTACACCGAAGCTGAGCTGCTGGAGAAAACCTATATCGATGTTACCTATCCCGGCGATGTCGCGGTGACGCCAGACAATGTCAAGCGCCTCTACCGGCAAGAAGTGCCATCTCTATCCTTCGAAAAGCGCTATCTGAGCAAAGCAGGAGAACCAGTATGGACTCAGGTGACGCTATCGCTCATTTTTAATGAAGAGGGGCAAAGCATCTCTAGCCTGGCCATCGTGCGCGATATCCGCGATCGCAAGCAGGCCGAGCTTGCCCTCAACCAAAGCGAAGCGACCAATCGAGCAATGCTGCAGGCCATTCCTGACCTATTGCTCCGCCTCAATCGAGACGGCAGCCTGCTTGAGCTGTTCGGAGGCCGCTGGCCCCATGGCGATCGCATCTTGGTGCCTGAAACCGCGCAGCAATCTCTCTCGGTCGATTTGCTAGAGCAGCAGCGGCAAGCTATTGAGCGCGCTATTGTCACAAATCAGCTACAGGTCTATGATTACGCTGTTTCGACCGAGGGCGGCACGCGCTATGAAGAGGCCCGCATCGTGCCTATTGAACATGACGAAGTGCTAGTGATGCTCCGGGACATCACGCCCCAGAAGCAGGCTGAAATTGATCTAGAAAACCAGCGACGCTTTCTGAATCAGGTGATTGATACGGTCCCCAGCGCCATCTTCTTAAAAGACCAAGAGGGCCGATTTATTATGGCGAACCAGGCCTGCGCCATGATGCACCTCACCTCTGTTCAAGAGCTGATTGGGCGACGGGTTTCGGACTTTACGCCGAATGCAACACGGAGCGGTCGCGAGGCACAAACCAATCGACAGGTGATTCAATCACGGCAGGCTATCATCGACCCTGAAGATGCCTTGACCAACGCCTTGGGAGAAACGCGGTACTACTATACGACCATTGGACCATTCGTAGATTCAGATGGTCAGGTCAAAGAAGTGATCGGCAACAGCATCGATATCACAGACCGGAAAGCCGCCGAGCTCGCTCGCCGCCGTAGCGAGGCCGTCAACCAGGCCATCAAAGAGGCATTTCCCGATTTAATTATCTGCATGGACCGGCAGGGGATTTGCTTAGACGTCAAGCCGGCCAACAATTTTGAGATGCCCTTGCCCGTAAATGCCATGGTGGGGGCAAATATCAGGCAATATTTACCTGAGGGTGCAGCCCAGCTTCAGCTCGATATGGCGCAGCAGGTTTTGGACACCGGGACAACGGGAGTCTATGACTTTTCGGTTGTAATCGACGGCGATCGCTACTGGCGAGAGGCCCGGACTGCACCCCTCGGAACCGATGAAGTGTTAGTCGTCATTCGAGATGTGACCGAGCGCCGCCTAGCGCAGCATAGTCTACAGCGTAATCTCGAGCGAGAACAGGCCACCAGCCGAATTGTTGACCGCATGCGCCGTAGTCTAGCCCTCGATAAAATCCTGGAGATCACGGTGCAGGAGCTGCGGCGGGTTCTAAATTGCGATCGCATTGCCGTCTATCGGTTCAACCCAGACTGGAGCGGTGCGTTCATTGCCGAATCGATGGAGCCAGGCTGGACGCCACTCGTTGGCGATACGGCCCGCAATATTCAGCAGTCCGTTCGCGAAGACCGATGTGCCGTCAAAGGCATTGTCGATCTCACCACCACAGCAGACTACACCGACACCTATCTCCAAGATACTCAGGGCGGGTCCTATCAAAGCTCCAGAGATTGCCTACAGGTCAACGACATCTATGAGCAGGGATTTGAGCCCTGCTATCTCGATCTGCTAGAGCAGTTTCAGGCCAGAGCCTATCTGACAACGCCTATTTTTCAAGGGGATACACTCTGGGGGCTGCTTGCCGCCTATCAAAACGACGGTCCAAGAGACTGGGAAAACTGGGAAGTCAATCTTTTGATGCAGATTGGGGCTCAGCTAGCGATCGCGACTCAACAAGCCCAGCTGATCGAGCAATTTAAGCAGGCGAAAGAAGATGCTGAATCGGCCAACCAGGCCAAGAGTACTTTCCTGGCTAACATGAGCCATGAGCTACGAACGCCAATGAACGCCATTCTCGGGTTTGCCCAAGTGCTAGACCGAGAACCGATGCTGCCAGATGAACAGCAAGGCTATGTCCGCACCATCATTCGCAGTGGAGATCATCTTCTGCAGCTGATCAACAGCGTTTTAGACCTATCCAAGATTGAGGCAGGTCACGTCAGCGTCAATGACAGCGAATTTGATCTCCACGAGCTTTTGCAATCTCTCCAGTCGATGCTGCTGCTGCGAGCCCGAGATAAGGGGCTATCGTTTGTTTTGGAGACAGAGCCTGGCTTGCCCCAATACATTTGCACAGACCAAAACAAGCTACGGCAGATTTTGATCAATCTGCTGGGGAACGCCATCAAGTTTACGCAGCAGGGGTACGTCAGGCTGCACGTCTGTGTTGATGATAGGCCGGATTCAGCAGATACCTTAGACACCGGCCAGCATCTGCCGAAAATTCTGCGCATTGACGTTGAAGACACCGGCATCGGCATTCCAGCCGCCGATCAGCTGGAGATTTTTGGGGCATTTGAGCAAGGCAAGACAGGACAAAACATCCCCGACGGCACTGGATTGGGCCTGACGATCAGTCAAAAATTCATTGAGCTAATGCAGGGCTGGCTGATATGCTGCAGTGCTCCCAGCATGGGAACGACTTTTCGGATGTCGCTTCCCATTCAGGCGACGCCAACCGCCTTCTCAGATGTGAGCCCCAGCGATGATGATGCGGTTGTCCAGCCCAACGGACTTATGCCCAATAATGGCGTAACCCATCGGCTTCTCGTCGTGGATGACCAGCCGGAGAATCGACAATTCCTTAAAGCACTGCTCTCTAGGGCTGGCTTTGAGGTCAAAGAGGCCAGTGGTGGGGCAGAGGCGATCGCCCAATGGCGAACCTGGCATCCCCAGCTGATCATCATGGATTTGCGCATGCCCGATATGGATGGCTACGAAGCCACTCGAGCCATCCGTGCCGCTGTCCAGGCTGACCCCCGGCGCAATTGCCCTAAAATTATTGCCCTGACGGCAAGTGCCTTTGGCGATGACAGGGACAAGGCCATCGCAGCAGGATGCGATGAGTTCTTGCACAAACCCGTTTACAAAAAGCACCTCCTCCAGGCGATCGCGGCGCTTCTCAATATTGAATACGGCGAGGCAATCGTCGCCAGCCGCACCCCATCGCTAGAGGTTACCGATCTCGAAATGATGCCCAAGTCCTGGCTAGAGCAGCTCCAAAATGCTGCCACATTATGTGACGATACTCTGATTCAGTCTTTGATTGCTCAGATTCCCCAGGACTACAGCGAGCTGAAACAGGCGCTGACGCACTATAATCAGCATCTTTTGATGGAGACCATTTTGGAGACCACCAGCCGCTGCTTGGCACAATGTCAACCGCTCTAGCTTCATTGACCCAAACTTTGGGATCTAAGCTCTGGCGAAATCTTGCCCTAAGGCATCAGGGCGATTGCAGCAGCAGTGCTGTGCTGGACAACAGCGCCAACGCAGGTAGCCCAGAGGCCGTGTCATCAGCCATCAAGAAGCAGATCCAAAACCACTGCTGCCGTCCAGGCGAAGTTGTTGGTCCCCAACCCCTGTCCCGTATTGGCATCGAAGTACTCATATAGGCCACCTTGCTTCGACAGAATCAGTGAGGCCTGACGCAGCTGCTCAGCTTCAACAGCATAGCCATAGGCTTTGAGGCCCTGATACAGCACCCAATTGAGGTTTAGCCAAATCGGCCCGCGCCAGTGCTTACGGGCGTTAAAGCTCGCCTCGTGACGGCTACAGCTCGGGACACCGCAGGTTCTCACAAGGGGTGAATAGAACGCTGCGCTCATGAGATGCTGCACCATTTGGTGGGCCTGTGACAGTCCTGGAACTTGGGCACAGAGGGGCGCAAAGCCAGTGGCCACGCAAGTCGACTCATGGGTGCGGCCCACCAAATCATAGTTTTGGTAGTATCCGGCCTCACCATTCCACAAAGACTCGTTCATGGCGATCGCCGTTTGCTCTGCCCAGCGCTCGAAGGGGGTGGGGTCAAAGCTCAGGAGTCGGGCGATCGCGGCCAGGTCGCGGTTCGCTTTGACCAGCAAGCTGTTGAACAGCACATCTTGAACCAAGAACGGACAGTCTGAGCGAATTTCAGCCTCGTCGTAGTCATGGCGGCGAGCTTGGGTGAGGAGATAAATATGGCGGTCATCTTCAGCCCCAGCCCCGTGATGACGATGTAGATACTGAAGGTCTGCCCGCTGATACGCCTGAATTTGGTCGGGGGTGACGGTAATCTGCCGCAGAACAGCATCCCAGAGCGGAGAGTCATCCTGCCCAGATTCCCAAGGGTGGCGAATATAGATCAAACCATCGTTATTATAGTTGCGCTCCCGGTAAAGGTAGTGGTGCCAGGCCACCAGCTTAGGAAACAATTCCACCAAAAACCCATAGGCTGCCGGGCGGTCTGTGGCGTGCTGATACAGGTGCAAAGCTGCAGTGGCATGGACTGGGGGCTGAACAATACCCGAGGTGGACACATGCCTCGGGGCATAGGGCGATCGCTCCGCCTGCCACATGTCGGGGCCGGGGAAGTCGTGCAGATGGCCAGGACGCCACTGGTGAAACGCGACATGGGGCAAGAGTCCATTGCGCCACTGCCCTTCAAATAGCGATCGCAGCTCCTCCATGGCCCGAGGCTGGCTATAGTGGGCGTATCCCATAGCGATGAAGCCCGAATCCCAGCTCCATTGATAGGGATACTTGTTCTGGATAGCAGTTGTGCCGTTATGCAACCAATGCCGGTCTAGAACAGCCGTCGCAGCGCGAATCAGCGCTAGGTCTGACGAAGATAGATCCAGTCCAGAACTGGCGGAGCAAAGACTAGTCGAAGGTTGAAGAGAAATCATGGTGCGTCGAGTAAGTAGAGGTATGCGGCTCTCTAGCCCAAGCTAGCGACGGCTTCAGCGAACTCCTGTATGCAAAACAAGCGGCGCTGACGGCACCCGTATGGCTCAAAGTTTACTCGCGCACCACAGTCTGATGGTGTCGGATAGAGAGACTTTCACCGTAGTCTCACGTAATGCGTGGATTCCGCCAAGGTTCACTGGAGCTGGGAACTTCCTTAGAAAGCAGGCGATCGATATTACCTCAGCTTTATACCCTGCCCTAGAGGGTCATGCTGGCAGGCCAGGGGCGCTAGCTAGCGCCATCAGCCCCCATCCGCTGGCACCCCTACATCCGCTGGGAGGGCTTCTACTGCAGGCGGTTCAGTCCCGGTGCCTTGGCCAGCCTCTGGGGAGGTCTCTGGAGAGTTTGCTGGGGGCAATTCCTCCGCAGGACTAGTTTCCAACGCGGGCTCAGCAGCAGGGTCAGAGAGCGTTTCTGTGGGCACGGTGTTGATTCCCGCCTCCGCATCTTGGGGTGGCACTGTCTCCTCAAGGTCAGCAGGGTCTGGTTCCAGGACGGCAGGCGGATCTGCCGTTGGCTGACCCAGGACAGTCGGCGATCCATTGTCAAATACCCCAGCGACACAGGCAATCATCAGCGTTGCCAGCGTCCCCACAAACAGCGCTTTCCAGCCCATCTCGGCAATATCACGGCGGCGGGACGGAATCAGGGCAGCAGTGCCACCGACAAAAATACCCACCGAAGCCAAATGGGCAAATCCTGACAGGGCGTAGCTGACAATCAGAATGGTGCGATCGGTAACGGCTCCTGACTCGCCTAATGCACCCAAGGCCTGATAAGAGGGAATGGCGGTTTCAAAAAGTCGGCGTCCAATCAGCACAGACGCTTGCCACAGCTCGGGCCAGTCGAGGCTCACGCCCGTTAGCACAGTTAAGGGTAAAAACAAAGCCCCCATAATGTTTTGCAGCGTGACGTACTGAAACACCATGCCCACCGGACCGGGAACAGCAGCAAGGCCATCAAACACCTGATTGACCAGAGCCACAAGACCCAAGATCAAAATCAGCACGGCGGCAATTCCCACCGCCATCCGCACCCCGTCCAGCGCTCCGGCGATCGCCGCATCTAGGGGGCTCTCTTTCGATATGGGCTCTCCCATGACGGTTTGAGGAGAGTCCTCTGGCGTACCGTCTGCAGAGAAATCCCGCAGGTCCTCCTCCTGGGGAATACCGCCTGCCGTCAGAGGAACCTCGGTTTCGGGCACTAGAATTTTGGACAGGACAAAGCAAGCGGGAATGCCAATGATGGAAGCAGAGACCAAATGGGCCAAGATATTGGGGAACACCGGACGCAGAAAGCTGACGTAAATGGCCAGCACCGAGGAAGCTGATGTGCCAAAGCAGCAGGCCAAAATCGCGCATAGCTCACTGCGGGTCATCTTGGCCAAAAAAGGCTTCACCACGATAGCGGCCTCAATACCCACAAAAATATTGGCCGCGCCGCTAAGGGATTCTGCGCCGCTGAGACGCATGGTGGAGTAAAAGATTTTGGCGAAGAAATCCGTGACGATTTGGATGATGCCGATGTTGTAGAGCAGGGCCATCAAACCGCCGAAGAAAATCACCGTGGGCAGAGCGCGGAAGGCGAAAATATAGCCCAGATCAACGGCTGGCGCTGTGCCTACTGGGGGCACAATGTTGGGGCCAAAGACAAAACGGGCTCCAACATCCGCCGCGTCAAAGACGCTGTTGAGAATATTGCTGAAAACCTGTAGCCCCTCCCGAGCCCCAGGGACAACAAACACCAGCGCCCCCAGCAGTAGCTGCAGCCCAATGCCTCCGATGACCACACGCCAGGGAAAGTATTTGAGGCGGCGATTCTCTGAAAATATCCAGGCGATCGCGCAAAGCCCGAACATTCCCAAAAGAGAGATGATATTGAGAATGGGCAGACCGAAAACCTCCATACCACACCGTTTCCATCTGAGTTGACGACCGAGGCGGTGCAGCGGACTTAACGCGCTGTGACCACGCCATCATACTAATCGCTAACGGGACTTAATCGCTAGAATAAACACGATATCTGACAGCCTGTAGAGTAACCCATGGACGCATTTGCGCCAACGCCACCAGCGTGGACCCAAACCGCAATCCACGCCCAGACCTTCTCCTGCCCCCAGTGCCGTGCGTCATCCCAGCAGGCGACGGCGGTCTGGATCAATCGGCGATCGCCGGTCTATACCTTTGAGCGACAGAGAAAGTGGCAGGAGTTCTATCACTGTGAATGCGGCACGCCCTGGTGGGCCTGGAGCAGCGATCGCCCTCCGACCAAAGCGGCATCAGAGCAGCAAGCGCCTGACGAATAGAAATGATTACCATGATGTCAATCCTCAATAACGACGTTGGAGTGGCGTTATGCATCGATGGCTATCAGGATCCCTCAGTACCGAAACCGTAACCGTCTTGATTCAGGGACTGCCCAGCGCGTTGAGCGGTCTGACCATTGTCCAGCTCTCTGACCTGCATTACGATGGCGTCCGCCTGTCTACGGCCTTGCTGACAGAGGCAATCGACCTCAGCAATCGCTACAGCCCTGACCTGGTGGTGCTCACTGGAGACCATATCACCAACGATCCAGCCCCTGCAGCCCAGCTTGCTGGCCATCTCAAACGGCTACAGGCAAAGGCTGGAGTCTATGCCATTTTGGGCAACCACGACATCTACTACCCAGAAACTGCCCCCGCTTTGACGCGGGCCTTTGAAGGCGTCGGGATTCGGGTGTTGTGGAACCAGGTGTGCTACCCCTGGGGGGATGGACTGGCCCTAGTGGGATTAGCGGACTACTGGTCGCGGGAGTTTCGGACAGCACCTTTAGACAGCATTCCTGCCGACACGCCCCGTTTGGTGCTGTCCCACAACCCAGACAGCGCTGTGCCCTTGCAGCGTCACCGGGTTGACCTACAGCTATCAGGCCACACCCACGGCGGCCAAATTGTGCTTCCTGGCCTAGGGCCAGTCCCCCAGTGGTATCAGCAGCTGCGGAACCGCACGCCGCCATGGCTGCGGTCCTATGTGCCCTACATGCGCCAGGACTGTCATAAGGTTGTCAAGCATTGGGAGTGGGCCCAGGGGCTACATCAGGTGGGTGAGAACAGACTCTACGTGAATCGCGGGCTGGGCACCTTTCCCCCAGGGCGGCTGTGGTGTCCGCCGGAGTTGACGGTGATTCGGCTGATGGCGGCTCCCAGCAAGCCTACCGCTGCAAGAATGGCGATCGCCGCCGTATGATCGCCGCCGTATGAGGGGGGCTGCGCCATCGCCCGTAACGCAGCCCCTGATTTCCAGTAGGGCTACCGCTGCATAACGGCTCGGGTCTTGGCCCGGTCAAGCTTCAGCATCAGTACCGCCGCCGGGGGCAAACACAGGTCAATAGAGTAAGGCTGGTTGTGGTAGGCCCACTCTTCGGCCCATTTCCCACCCAGGTTGCCCATATTGCTGCCGCCAAACTCCCCTGCGTCCGAGTTCATCAGCTCGCTGTAGAAACCCAACTCCGGGACGCCGACGCGGTAGTGGGCATGGGGCTGGGGCGTGAAGTTGCAAACGGTGATGATGCACTCATCCGGATTGTCTTTGGCCCGTCGAATGAAGGACACCACACTGTGGCGGTTGTCGTTGCAGTCAATCCACTGGAATCCCGCTTCAGAGAAGTCCTGCGTATACAGCGCAGGCTGGCTCTTGTACAGCTCATTGAGCTTGCTGATAAAGTAGCGCAGCTTCTTGTGGGGCTCAAACTGCAGCAGCTGCCAGTCCAAATCTCCCCACACGTTCCACTCGCTCCATTGGCCAAACTCCATGCTCATAAACAGGGTCTTCTTGCCAGGATGGGCATACATGTAGGCATAGAGCGATCGCATTGCGGCCATCTTCTGCCAAGTGTCGCCATGCATCTTGCCGATGATGTTGCTCTTTCCATGGACCACCTCATCATGGGAGAGGGCCAGCATAAAGTTTTCGCTGAACGCGTACATCATGCTGAAGGTGATGTTGTTTTGATGGAACTGGCGGAACCAAGGGTCCATGTTGAAATAGTCCAACATGTCGTGCATCCAGCCCATGTTCCATTTGAGATTAAAGCCAAGACCCCCCATATAGGTCGGCCAAGACACCATAGGCCAAGAGGTAGACTCTTCAGCAATCGACAGCGTGCCCGGATAGTAGCTAAACAGCAGGTGATTGGTCTGCCGCAGGAAATCTGCCGCCTCAATGTAGCCGTCGCCGCCGTACTGGTTGGCGACCCATTCGCCGTCTTTGCGGTTGTAGTTGCGGTAGATCATGGAGGCCACTGCATCTACCCGAACGCCGTCGATGTGGTATTTGTCGAACCAAAACAAGGCGTTGGAGACCAAGAAGTTACGCACCTCGTTGCGCCCATAGTCGAACACCAAAGTGCCCCACTCCTTATGTTCACCAAGGCGAATGTCAGGGTGCTCATATAGATGGCTTCCGTCAAAGAAAGCTAAGCCATGGCCATCTTTGGGAAAGTGGCCGGGGACCCAGTCCACAATCACGCCGATATCATTGTTGTGGCATTGATCCACAAAGTACATGAAGTCATCCGGGGTGCCATAGCGGCTCGTGGCGGCATAGTAGCCCGTCACCTGATATCCCCAGGAGCCATCAAACGGATGCTCTGCCACGGGGAGCATCTCAATATGGGTGAATCCCATCTCCTTGACATAGGGAATCAGCTTCTCCGCCATCTCCCGATAGGTGAGGTAGCGGGCACCCTTGTTGTAGTCATTTGGATGGACCAACGGATAGGTGCTGCCATCCGGCTGAACAGCAGGACTATCTGCAGCACCATGTTGCCAAGAGCCGAGATGAACCTCATAGACCGACACGGGCTGGTCCAGCATTTCGGACTGCCGCCGTCGCTCTAGCCAGTCGGCGTCCTGCCAGTCATAGCTGTCAAGGTCGGTGACGATGGAGGCTGTCTTGGGCCGAATTTCCTGCTGGAAGCCATAGGGATCAGATTTTTCGTAGATATGGCCGTTGTGGTTTTTGATTTCATATTTGTAGGCCGTGCCTACGGCAACCTCAGGAATGAAGAGTTCCCAAATGCCACCCCCAGCGCTGCGCATCTGGTGGTTACGGCCATCCCAGCTGTTGAAATCCCCCAGGACAGAGGCGTTGCGGGCATTGGGTGCCCATACCGCGAAGCAAACGCCGCTAACGCCATTGATGCTGGTGTGGTGGGCACCCATCTTCTCGTAGATGCGGTGATGGTTTCCTTCCCCAAATAAGTGCACATCAAAGTCAGTGATTTGCGGCGACCGGAAAGCATAGGGGTCATGAATCACCCGTTCGCGATCGCCCTCTTTGATGCGCAGCTGGTAGCTTGAGATATCTGGCGTCTCAAGCTGACATTCAAAGAAGCTGGGATGATGTACTGATGTCATGGGGTGGTCTTCCACCGACTCGGGGCGGACAACCCAAACAGACTCTGCGTTGGGCAAATACGCTCGAATGACCCATGTGGCTTTTCCGTTGTCTTCTAATTTGTGGGGTCCCAGAACCTCGAACGGATCGTGGTGCTGATTCCAGACAATTCTGTCAATTTGATCTGGCGCAACTGTCATGGTCATACCGATACCTACTCCCAGGACCTAACCTACTAGACCCATCAAACCAGAACGTGCGAGGGTTGTACATGGCGTAGACGCAAGCTGTAGCTGCCAGAGAACGTCCCCGCATATCTCGGGCTGATGCATTCTCTACACAGTATAGAAGCATGACGAAAAGTAGCCCCCTATGCCAGCCGGTAACGCAATAAATTGTCAGTAGATTCCTCTGTTGGGAGCGATCGCGATGACCCAAACCCGTCCTGCCCTGAAAACCGCATGGCCCTTCTGGCCCGTTGTGCCCCTCTATCCCTATGGTCAGCGACGCACTATTCGCCGTGAAGCGGTGGAGGGCACCATCTGGACCTTTGATCAACAGCAGGGCATTTTCTATGTGGTGGTGCCGATTCGGATGACGGTGGTGCGGCTGAAGGCGGGCGGTCTTTTAGTCTATGCTCCGGTTGCGCCCACAGAAGAATGCGTTCAGCTGGTGCGAGAGCTAGAGGCGGCCCATGGGCCGGTGCGCTACATCATTTTGCCGACGGTGTCAGGGATAGAGCACAAGGTGTTTGTGGGGCCATTCGCTCGCCAGTTTACCGAGGCTGAGGTGTTCGTCATCCCCAACCAGTGGAGCTTTCCCATCAATCTGCCCCTGAGCTGGCTGGGCTTTCCGGCGAAGCGCACCCATGTTTTGCCAGCCAACAGCGCCGACGCTCCCTTTGGCGATGATTTTGACTATGCCCTGCTCGGCCCCATCCGGCTTGGGCTGGGCTCTTTTGAAGAAGTGGCCTTTTTCCATCGCTCTTCAAGGACTCTGCTGGTGACCGACACCCTGCTGGCAATTCCTGAAACGCCCCCCGAAATTGTGCAGCTCGATCCCTATCCACTGCTGTTTCACGCCCGCGATCGCGCCTCGGATCCCATGGTTGATACCCCAGAGCGCCGTATCGAGGGGTGGCAGCGGATTGCGCTGTTTTCCTTTTACTTTAGTCCCAGCGCTCTGGAGGTGCCAGAGCTGGGGGAACTGCTGCAGGATGCGCGTCAGGCGAGCGATCGCTCCAAAAAGGGCTATTTTGGCCTGTTTCCGTTTCGCTGGACGTCAGGCTGGCGGGAGTCGTTTCGGTCTATCTATCGCGACGGGCGGCTTCTGGTGGCTCCTGTGCTGCAGGTGCTGATTCTCAATCGCGCGCCTGAGGCTGTCAGCCGCTGGGTTGAGCAGATCACGGCTTGGGATATCCAGCGCGTTATTCCGGCCCATTTGGCTGCGCCCGTTGCCGCTACGGCGGATGATGTGGCGCGGGCGTTTCGCTGTGTTTGCGAGGGAAAGGCTGAGCTGCCTGCTGAGGATCTAGAAACGCTTAAGGGACTAAATGAGGCGCTGATGGCGTGGCGTGCCGTGCCGCCCCCAAAGCAGCCGTAGCCCAGCAATTTCTCCAATACGCTTGCACCAGAGCCAAAACTCCGCTAATATCTCAAGCCATGGACGCAAAATGCCGTCCTAGATTCTGACACCCAAATATTTAGCACCACCTGGTCGTGTTACGAGCACTTCCAGGCGGCTAACCCCCGCTGACGGAACCAGCGAGCGCTACTGGGAATTTTATCCCAGACTAGCCACCTCGCCTCATGCTTGCGGGGTGGCTAAATTTTGGGTTGTCTTTCCTACCTCTAAAACCAAACTAGGAGACAACCCCAAAATGACATACCCCTCTTGCAACCTCGACAGCCGTCGAGACAATGCCCTGCGCCTAAATATCAGCCCTCAAACCGGCGACTACCTCATCGGCGACAAGAGCGAAACCGGCTACAACACCCTACGCCTGATTGCCATTGGCTCCCGCTATGCCGTCGATGACTGCCGCAACCGGCTGCACCTCCTCGGCTACGCGGAACCCCGAGAATGGTCCCAAATTCTGCCTCTGGGCAACCCCAATGGCGTCCTGCGCGGCCTCACCCCCACCGATGTCATGCGTATCCTCACTAAGCGGATAGCGCTGCCACCCCAGTAGACTAGCGGAGAAAAGGCCAGCGGAGAGGAAACCAGCGCGAATTTACGCCTGGAGGAGCTTAGGGGGCTACAGATCTAGCCCCCTCACCGGACATCAAATCTCAGCGGCCTTAAAATAAACTCAGTGAACCTACTTCTGCCGTCGCGCATTCTTTTGCCTATGCTGACCCAACTTGTTCGGCCCTTGGTCCGCACCCAGATCCAAATCCTCGCCAGCTCAGAAGCAGCAGGCAGCAGGCTGGTCACCACCATCGCGCGGTGGCTGGGATATTTGGGCGTTCAGGCAGAAGTCAAGCACCTGAAAACCGACGGCGATCGCATTCAAGTGTCTCTCTCCGTTGGCAAGCCAGAGCAATGTAGCGAAGCAGAATGGAAAAAGATTTTAAGCAACCTCAATAGCGCTGAATCGTCCCAGTCTAGCGGGCTCGAATTCACCTATCAGACCATGAGCGCCCCGCAGCAGCGGAAAGCCTCTCGGCTGTTGGCGCATATCATCCAGGTTGGCAACCCCGAGGCCCTGCAGCAGTGGGAGACCTTAAAGCCTCAGCTTGCCAGCTTGTCTATGGATGCCGACCTGTTAAAGAGTATCCACGTGGCCCTAAAAGTCCCTCAAAGCCTCGAGTCACTGCTCGATAACCTCGATCCAGACATCACGGCCTTTGTCCTATCACGGGCAATCGGAATCACGCTGATCGACAGAATGATCACTGTCGATGAAGATAGCGCCCTGAAGGCCATCTATTCTGCTCTCAGTGCCGAAAGCCAAACGCTTGCTTAACATGCGATCGCTCAGCCACCATATGGGCTAAAATACGGATATACTACGCTATATGTAGTCCTTCCCCAGAGCCGCACCCCCATGGACGTCCCTCGCCTCCACCCCGACACCATCGAGCAGGTCAAACAGCGGGCCGACATTGTCGATATCGTCTCCGAGCATGTCGTGCTCAAAAAGCAGGGGAAAGATCTCGTCGGTCT
>JGI12210J13797_10013169_pt1 | contig 20942 bp, 11 predicted proteins | sample ElkSlonscriptome_3_FD_13797 | JGI IMG/M metagenome (IMG submission 13797)
CTACAGCGGCTTCGCGGGGGCGCTGGCCGGCGCCTGCGTCGACGCCGAGGGCACCGCCACCGAGGGGGGCACCGCCGAGACCGGGCCGCTGCCCGACTCGTGCGACGGCGTGGACTGCAGCGGGCTGGGCACGTGCGTGATGGTCGACGACCAGCCCACCTGCGCGTGCGACCCGGGGCTTTACCCCGTGGGGCTGGCCTGCCGCGAGGATCCCTGCGAGGTGGCCCGCTGCCGCTTCGTCGACGTGGACGAGGGCGACGACGCCAACGAGGGCACCCGCGAGGCGCCCTGGCGCACGATCGGCCGGCTGGTCGAGGGCATCGCCGAGGCCGAGCCCGGCGAGCACTTCCTGCTGCGGCGCGGCCGGGAGTGGGAGGGCCCCGGCGGCAACTTCGACATCGAGGCGGTCAGCGGCACCGCGGCCCGGCCGGTGGTCGTGGGGGCCTACGGCCCGGTGAGCGACCCCGCCCCCCGCCTGCTGTCGACCGCCGTGAAGATCGACCAGACCGACCACCTCGTGCTCCGCGACCTGTGGATCGAAGACAGCAGCGGGCCGTGCATCCGGGTCAGCGATTCCGACTACGTGATCCTCCAGGGCAACGTGGCCCTGCGCTGCGGGGTCCGGGGCATCCGGGTCGACTCCGACTCCGGCTACTCGGTCATCGTGGACAACGTGGTGTCCGACCCGGTCTCGCACTCCGGCATCTTCGTGGCCGACACGCACTGGGAGAACAAGGAGGAGATCGAGTCCCACCACTGGATCATCGACAACGTCGTGATCCGCCCGAAGACCGACGGCATCGCCGTCAACGACTCCAGCGAGCCCGGCATGGAGCGGACCACGACCGACGTGAAGATCGTGGGCAACCGCCTGGCCGACGTCCCCGACCTCGGCATCCGCCTGAGCATCTGGGGCGAGGGCTGGGTGGTGGGCAACACCATCGCCCGGGCCGGCTCCCCCGAGATCGGCTCGAGCGGGGCGATCGGCATGTTCAGCGACGGGGTGGTCAGCGGCAACGTGGTGCTGAGCTCGCACGAGGGCATCGAGCTGCGCAACACGGGGCGCGCCTCCCACAACACCCTCGTGCACGACGGCGCGCTGTCGGCCTTGGTGGTGCACAACAGCGCCGAGGCCTACGAGCTCACCCACAACCTGGTGCTCGCCCGCGGCGGCGCGTCGTGGCTGAGCCTGTCGGGCAGCGACCCCGACGACGACGTCGCCGCCCTCGGGGCCGAGTGGTACGCCACCGAGGGCGAGCCCTGCCGGCTGGAGGCGCTGGGCTCCAGCTGGGACCTGCCCGGCTTCATCGACGCCACCGGCCTGGGCGACGCGGTGGTCTGCGGCCCGGTCCCGGACTTCGGCTCCGTCCCCGCGGGGCTTGGGCCCGACGCCTGGGACGAGGCCTTCTGGGCCTCGCTGCGGCCCGGGCCGGGGTGGGAGCGCTGCGACGACCCCGCGGGCGCCTTCGACTGCGAGGGCCGCCCGCTGGCCGAGATCGTGCCCCTGCCCCAGCTCTCCGACGGCGGAGGCCTGGGCTGGGCGGGGCCCTTGGTGGTCCGCCAGCGCTACGACACCTCCCCGTGACCGTCGGGTTCGCGCTGGGGCGCCCCCCTGGTGCACCATGGGGTCGATGCGAGAAGCGGCGACCCGCCCTCATGTCCTGAGCGTCGTGCTCGCTGGCGGCGAGGGCAATCGCCTGATGCCCTTGACCACCGACCGGGCCAAGCCGGCCGTGCCCTTCGGGGGCCAGTACCGCCTCATCGACTTCGCGCTGTCGAACCTCGCCAACGGAGGCTACCGGCGCGTGGTGGTGCTCACCCAGTACAAGAGTCACTCGCTGGACGTGCACCTCGCCCGCACCTGGCGGCTGGCCAGCTTCCTGGGCAACTACGTGACCTCGGTGCCGGCCCAGATGCGCAAGGGGCCCACCTGGTTCCGCGGCTCGGCCGATGCGCTCTACCAAAACCTCAACATCGTCGACGACGAGCGGCCGCAGTACGTGTTCGTGTTCGGGGCCGACCACGTCTACCGCATCGACCCGCGGCAGATGCTCGACCAGCACATCGAGTCGGGGGCTGGGGTCACCATCGCCGCGCTGCGGGTGCCGTGCGAGCAGTCCGACCAGTTCGGGGTGATCGAGCGCGGCCACGGCACCAAGATCACCGCCTTCCGAGAGAAGCCCAGCACCGTGGAGGGGCTCGACGACGACCCCAACTCCATCCTGGCCTCGATGGGCAACTACGTGTTCAGCACCCGGGTGCTGCTCGACGCCCTGCACCGCGACGCGGGCGAGGACGGCAGCCGGCACGACATCGGCGGCAACCTCATCCCTGCGCTGGTGCGCGACGGTGAGGCTCATGTCTACGACTTCACCACCAACGAGGTGCCCGGCGAGAACCCCTCGCAGCACTACTGGCGCGACGTGGGCACCCTCGATGCCTACCACGAGGCCCACATGGATCTCGTGGCCCCGCTGCCCGGGTTCGACCTCTACAACAACGAGTGGCCCATCCACACCATGGTGCGCACCATGCCGCCGCCCAAGATCGTGGCCATCGGCAAGTACGGGGCCGGGCACGTGGCCGACGCCATGCTGTGCAACGGCGTGGTGCTCAGCGGCGCCACCGTGCACCGCTCGGTGCTCTCGCCGGGCGTGCGGGTGGGCGGCGGCGCCACGGTCGAGGACTCCATCCTCCTCGACGACGTGGAGGTGGGCGAGGGCGCCATCATCCGTGGCGCCGTGCTCGACAAGGGGGTGGTGATCCCCCCGGGCGCGACCGTGGGCATCGACCACGAGGCCGACCGCGCCCGCGGGCTGCACGTGTCGGCCGGCGGCGTGGTGGCCATGGGCAAGCGGCAGCCCTTCGAGCCCGACCCGTCCGGCGAGCCCGGCCACCACGACCAGGCCGGCCAGGCCGAGGGCTGAGCCCCGGGCTCGTCCGCCGCGGGGCTCTCAGCGGCCCAGCCCCCAGTTCCCGTCGTCTTCGGGCTGCGTCCAGCGGCGCGCGTCGTGCTGGGTGACCGCCCCCGCCGAGGTCACCACCACCGTGCGGTCGACCCCATGGCCCTCCTCCTCGATGAGGGTCAGCGCCACCTCCACCCGATCGTCGAACACCTCCACTTGGGGCGGCCGCGCGCTCACCCCCGGAACGTCCGAGCACTCGCCCACCAAGGTGGGCTCGAACACGAAGCGCTCCACCCCGGTGAGCACCGCGACCAGCTCGAACCACGCCGCCTCGCTCAGCTCGTGGAGCGAGCGGACGTGATCGCCCACGAAGCGCTCCAGCGGCTCCGTGGTGCCGTCGGGGCAGTACACCGCCGCGTCGGTGACCAGGCAGTGGGCATGGGCCCAGCCCATCATGCAGCCGCTCTCGGTCGACGACGACACCACCAGGCGCACGCCCGGCCGCTCGAGGTGGTCGCGCAGCAGCAGCACCTCGGTGGGCTGCACGTTCCACCGCGTCTGGCCCAGCCCGTCGAGGTGCCGGCTCACCCGATCGAACGTGTCGCCGGCGGTGAGCTCGGGGGACAGGGTGCCGAACACCACCGTCGGGCAGGGCTCGGAGACCGGGGTGCGCCACAGCGACGACGTCCGCGGCGCTCGCCGCTGGCGCTCGACCAGCTCGGGGTCGGGGTCCCGTGGCCACGGGACGGGGTCGCGATCGGAGCGCACAGGCGGCGTCCCGACGCCCACGTCGTCGGAGGATACGGTCTCGGACCTCATCAGCTCGTGGCGCTCCACGACCACCCCGTCGCCCTCGTGCTCGACGCGGACCGTCGTCAGCATCGTGGACGCATCGTCGATCTCCAGCAGCTCCACGAAGGTCAGCCGTTCCTTGCCGTCCTTCGTGCGCCGACCCAGGGGCGGCAGACTCGCGCGGATCTTCGCGGGCAACCCCGGCAGGCAGCGATCGAGCGCCATCTCGCTGGGGAACACCGCCCGCGCCTGGTCCAGCGTGCCCACCAGCGCCGCCCACGACGCGACCCCCCGCGGCTGCGACTGCGGCGGCGTTTCGAACACGAGGGCGCTCAGCGACCGGCATTCGAATGCATAGGGATCGTCGGGCCCGGCATCGTGGGGCACGTAGCAGGGCTGCCGAGCCGAAGGGGCGTGCTCCACCTCCACCTCCAGCGTGTCGAACCCCGGGATGGGCTGCGGCACGTCGACGCGGCGGATCGCCACCGGCCGGCCGTACTCCGCCCGCGGGTGCCAGCTATCGAGCACGCGGTCGAACACCTCCCCCGAGCGCTCCCAGGGCCCGGTCGGCTTCAGCTCCAGCTCACCGCACGCCGCCTCCAGCTCCGCGAGGGCGGCCGTGGGCGCGGGAGGCGGGCCGGGCTCGCCGGGCTCGCCGGGCTCGACGGGCGAATCCGGCCGCGGTTCGCCCGCGGGGGCCGGAGCGTCCGGCACGGGCGTGCAGCCCAGCGCAGACACCAGCGCCAGCGAAAGCGCCCCCCTCCCCGCCCGTCGATCCCCCCGGTGCATCGAGGGCCTGGACGCCTCACCCTCCGCCGAAGTTCCCGGCTCACTTCGACGTGGCCAGCTTGGCCAGCACCCGCAGGTGCTGCACCGCCGCCCGCAGCTGGAGATCCTCGCCCGCCGCCCGCACCGCGGGGGACTCGTCGACCCGCGAGGGGTTGGGGCGCCCGAAGTCCTCCGGCTCGAGGTGCCCCGGGTTCTCGCGCTCGGCCGGCAGCTCGGGCCGGCTGTCTTGGTTGGGCACCGCCCCCACCTCGGCCGCCGTCGCCCCCACGTACACGTCGGGGGTGATCCCGCTGGCCTGGATCAGCCGATCGGCGGGCGTGTAGTAGAGCGCGATCGTGATCTTGAGCAGGCTGCCGTCCTCCAGCTCGTACGGCGCCTGCACCGAGCCCTTGCCGTAGCTGCGCTCGCCCACGATCACCGCCCGGCCGTGGTCTTGCAGCGCCCCCGCGAGGATCTCCGACGCGCTCGCCGAGCCCTTGTTGATGAGCACCGCCAGCGGCAGGTCCCGCTCGGTGCCCACCCGCCGCGCCCGCAGCTCGTCCAGCAGCACCCCCCGGCGCCCCCGCGTGCGCACGATCGGCCCCTCCTCCACGAACATGTCGACGATCCCCGCCGCCTCGTCCAGCAGCCCCCCGCCGTTATCGCGCAGGTCGATCACCACCCCCTGAAGACCCCGCTTGCCCGACTGCTCGCGCAGCGACGCCAGCCCCTCGACCATCTCCTCGGTGGCCCGCTCGGGGAAGTCGCGCAGCCGCAGCACCCCGATGCCCTCGCCGAGGTAGTCCACCTCCACCGCCGGCGGGTCGATGATGGCGCGGGTGAGCCGGTGAGTGGTGAGGATCCCGCGCTCCGGGTCCTCGATCGTGATCGCGATCTTCGTGCCCTCCTTGCCGCGGATCTTCACGATCGCCTGCTCGAGGTCGGAGAAGTCCGCGATGGGCTGACCCGCGATCCGGACCACCCAGTGCCCCACCTCGATCCCCGCAAGCTCCGCCGGGCCGCCCGGGATCACGTCGCGCACCTCCAGGTAGCGCTCGCCGCCCTCCTTGCGCCCGAGCACCACCACCATCCCGATCCCCCCGAACGTGCCCTCGATGTCCTCGCGCAGCAGCTTGGCCTCGCGCGGGGGCAGGAACGAGGTGTGGGGGTCGAGCTGCGAGACCATCCCGGTGAGCGCGGCGTGGATGAGCGCGCGGTCGTCGACCGGGCGCACGTAGTACTGCTCCACGATGGCCAGCGCGCGCGCGAACACGTCGAGCTTCTGGTAGCGGGAGTACTCGGCCGGAGCCGCTCCCACCCCGGGACCGGCCCACGACGGCAGGCTCACGCCGATCCCCACCCCAGACGCCACACACGCCAAGCAGAGCGCCGACAGGCCGAGCCGAGATCGAGTGGAGCGACGCATTGCCCGGCAGTCTACGCCATCCCGGCCGGCGCAGCCGTGCTCACCGTGCTCACCGTGCTCACCGAGCTCACCGTGCTCACCGAGCTCACCGTGCTCACCGTGCTCACCGAGCTCACCGTGCTCACCGTGCTCACCGTGCCCACGTGCCCACCGAGCTCAGGGCTCGGTCTTCCCGCTCGCGACCGTCTCCGCGTACACCCGGTCGCGCGCCGTCCCGGCCGCGACCTTCGCCCGGGCCTTGGTCATCTCCTCGTCGATGAGCTTCTTGAACGCCTCGAACGGCTGCGCCCCCGACAGGAACCGGCCGTTCACGAAGAACGCCGGGGTGCCCCGCGCGCCGATCGCCACGCCGTCCCGCTGCTGGCGGTCGATCCGGTCGGCGATGGTCGAGCGGTTCAGATCCTTCTGGAACCGCTTCACGTCCAGCCTCAGCTCGCGCGCCCACGCCACGAAGTTCTTCTCGGTCAGGTCGCGCTGGTTTTCGAACAGCTTGTCGTGCATCTCCCAGAACTTGCCCTGCTCCCCCGCCGCCTCGGCCGCGATGGCAGCCGGCTTGGCGTTGGTGTGGAACGCCAGCGGGTTGTGCTTGAACACGTAGCGCACGTCCTTGCCGTACTCCTTGCGGACCTGCTCCATCGTCGACGTGACCCGCCCGCAGAACGGGCACTGGAAGTCCGACCACGTCACCACCGTGACCAGGGCGTCCTTCGGCCCGATCGCCTGCGCGTCTCCCACCTCGACCTTGTAGGTGGCCGCCGGATCGGGCCGCCCCGCCATCACCGTGGGTGCGGTCGGCGGCTCGACCTTCTTCATCGCCTCGATCGACACCTGCGCCTCGGCCACGTCCGACTCCAGCGACACCACCGTCGCGGTCAGGCTGGCCAGCTGCTTCTCCAGCTCGTCCACCCGGCGCCCCTGCGCCTCGCTGGCCTTCGACAGCTCCTGCTGCGTCGCCGACAGCGTCGCCGTCTTCGCCTCCACCACCTCGGTCGCCACCTCCGACATCGTCGAGCGGGTCTCTTCTTCGGAGGGCAGGTCGCAGGCGACCAGCAACAACGAAACGGCGAGCCAGGAGCACGGGCGCTGCATGCCCGGATGATATAGCCCCGGCCCCCAACCCCCCCCGCCCCGGCCGCGAAACACGGTTGCCACCCGATCCACCTCGCCTCGCGCGGCCCCCCCGCAAGGCCCGATCCATCCCGCGTCCCGCGTCCCCGTCGTCGTTCCGTGGTCTCACGGATCGGTCCCGCGCCGTCCCATCCGCGGGCCACCGTCGCGCATCTCCTCCGCGCTCGACCGCTCCCCGCTCGCGATCGATCCACTTCGTTCCACCGTCCCGCCCCGCGCTCCCCCTGGTCGAAATGGACCAGGTGACGCCCGCATGGTCGCGATCCACGGTCGAGACATGAGCGACTCCCCCCGACCTCCCTTCATCGCCGAGGGCCCACCTCCCCCCGAGCTGGTGCGCAACATCGAGGCCCTGCGCCAGTGCCTGATCGACGCCACCGAGTTCTCCGAGGCCTACCTGTGCTTCGACGATCAGGTCGCCTCCGATCCCGCCTTGTTCTCCTACAGCGACGCGGGCCACCACCGCCCGCTGTCGGGTGCGCTCCAGGTCTGCGCCACCCAGACCCAGCCCCCAAGCGAGCTGTGCGTCGCGATCATGTTCGAGGTGCGGGGCACCGGCTTCTGGCACGGCATGGCGCACGGCATCCACCAGCACTTCATCTACTTCTTCTTCGAGGACATCGGCATGGGCCTGGTGATCATCCGCGACCCGCGGGATCTCCAGGGTCCCACCACCTTCATGCGCATCTCGGCCGTCACCCCGCCGGCCGCGACCACGCCGAGCCCCGCGGCCCGAGGCACGGCCTGAGCGGTCGTGAACCGTTCCCCTACGCCGCCGCTGGGCGCCTACCGCCGGCGCGTCCGTCGGTTCGCCCGCGGCAGCAGGGGCGCGGGGTCGACCGGCTCGTCGCCGTGTCGCAGCTCCAGGTACGCGGTGGTGCCCAGCCCGTCGTCGACCGCCTTGGGGGCCACCGAGGCGAGCACGTCTCCGGCCTCCACCACGTCGCCCTCGCTCACCTGCACCTTCCACAGCCGGCCCAGCATCGACATGCGGCCGTCTCCGTGGTCCACCACCACCACGTGGTCGAAGCCGGGCAGCTCGGCCACCATCACCACGCGCCCGCCCGCCGGCGCGTGCACGCTCTCGTCGCGCCGGGCGGCCAGCTCCACCCCGTTGCGGGTCATGGGCAGGCGCAGCACCGGGTCCTCGTAGGCGCCAAAGGCCCCCACCAGCGCGCCCTTCACCGGGCGCACCAGCGTGTCGTCGGCCCCCTCGGGCACCGATTGCAGCGCCTCCCACCGCGCGCTCAGCTCGGCCAGCCGGTCGCGGTGGGCCCGTCGCACCCGCCGCGACGACGTCCGCGACCACAGCGAGCGCCGCGTGTCGTGGGCCCGCTGCAGCGCCGGGTGGGTCGCCCGCCGGGCCATCGTGAACAGCTCGCCCTCCACGTCGTGCAGCGTGGTCAGCCCCGACAGCGCCTGCAGCTGCCGCTCGGCGTCCAGCAGCTCCGCCCGGGCCCGCCGCTCCGCCCGCTGGTAGGCCGAAAGCTCCTTCAGGTCGCGCCGCACCAGCCACCGCAGGTCGCGGCCCCGGCTCAGTCGCTCCGCCGTGGCCGATCTCGCCTCGCCCACGTCCTCCAGCACCAGCCGCGCCACGCCGCCGCGCGCCGCCTTCACCATCGCTCGCGCCCGTCGCCGGGTGATCCCCTCGCGCTGCTCGGCCCCCGCTCGGTACACCCCCAGCCGCCGCAGGCCCTCGCGGGCCGCGTGGTCGAGCATCGCCGCGCCGTACTCCGCCCCCGCCTGCTCCCGCTCCAGCGCCTCCATCGCGCGCTGAAGCTCCGCCGCCTGGTGGGTCAGCCGCAGCTCCGCCTCGATCGCCGCCCCCACCCGCTCGCTGGCCTCCCGCCAGCCGCCCCACGCCGGCAGCGGCGTCACCAGCAGGGCCAGCAGCGAGGCCGTGATCATCCAGCGCGTGCGTCGTCGTGCCACCGCGCCTCAGACCTCGGCGTAGTGCGCCACCGCGGCGCGCGAGCCCACCAGGCCCAGGCCAGCCCCAAAGGCCACGCCCACGCCCAGCTCCACCGGCTCGAAGAAGTGCAGCGCACCGGCTGCGAACACCATCGAAAGCCCCCGCTCGAGGAACGGATGCACCGCGTCGAAGCCCAGCCACAGAAGCCCCAGCGCGAGCGAGGCGCCCAGGGCCCCCTGCACCATCCCCTCGAACACGAACGGCCCGTGCACGAACCGCGCCGTGCCTCCCACCAGCCGCAAGATCTGGATCTCGGCCCGCCGCGCGTACACCCCCAGCCGGATCGTGCTCCACACGATGGCCATGCACGCCAGGCCCACCAGCATCCCCGCCCCCAGCGCGAGCCGCTCCACCGTCTCCAGCAGGTCGTGGGCCCGGCCCGCCCACGCCCCCACCACCGCCACCTCGTCCACCACCGGCAGCTCCGACAGCCGCTCGGCGAGCACGTGGCCGAAGTCCGGATCGGTCCCCGGCGCCAGGCCGATCTCCAGCGACTGCGGCAGCACCTCCGGGTCGAGCCCGTCGAGCATCGACCCGTCCGCGCCCAAACCATCCGACAGCCGCTGCATCGCCTGCTCCGCCGTCACGTGCTCGATCGTCGCGATCTCGGGCAGGCTCCCCAGCCGCTGGGCCACCGCGTCCACCTGCCCTGGCTCCACGCCATCCACCAGGTACACCGTGACCGGCACGTCCAGCCCCCAGGCCCGGACCATGCCCTGCGCGTTGCTCCACACCAGCATCACCAGCCCCAGCAGCAGCATGCACACCGCCATGGTGCCCACCGCCAGCAGCTGCACCGCCGGCGCCTGGGCCATGCCCCGCACCCCGCGGGTCACCACGTAGGTCAGCGAGTAGAACGGACGCAGCCAGCGCATCACGCCACCGCCCCCGCCGGCTCGGGCCACGCCGCCGGCAGGATCGCCGGAATGTCATCGTCGTCCTCGAACTCCGGGTGGGCCGACAGCGTCACCAGCCGCCCGTGCTCGAGGTGGATCGTCTGGGTGAGCGACACGTGGTCGAGCACCAGCGGATCGTGGGTCGCCACCAGCACCGTCGTGCCGCGGTCCCGAATGCCCGCCAGCAGGTCCAAGATCTCCCGCGACAGCCGGGGGTCGAGGTTCCCCGTGGGCTCGTCGGCCAGCAAGATCGCCGGCTCTCCCGCCAGCGCCCGGGCGATCGCCACCCGCTGCTGCTCCCCGCCCGACAAACACCGGGCCGGTCGCGCCATCGTCGGGTCCAGCTCCACCTGGTGCAGCGCCCACGCGGCCCGCTGCCGCACCTCCCGGCGCGGCATGCCCAGCACGTGCAGCGCCAGCGCCACGTTCTCCATGGGGGTCGCGTCTTGCAGCAGCTTGAAGTCCTGGAACACCGCGCCCACGTTCCGGCGCAGGTACGGGATGCTCGCCCGCCGCAGCCGGTGGATGTCGCGGCCGGCCACCCGGATCGTGCCCTGATCGGGTCGCTCCATCGCCAGCACCAGCTTCAGCAGCGTGCTCTTGCCCGCCCCCGAGGGCCCCATCAGCACCGCGAAGGCGCCCTCGTCCACGGCCAGGCTCACCCCGCGCAGTGCGGCGGCTCGCTTGCGGCCGCGGCCGTAGGTCATCGTCACGTCACTGAACTCGATGATGGCCATGGGGGTCCCCTCGTCGACCTACCAAGCACGCCCCTTCGCCGAGGTCCAAAAACCTGCACATCCACTCCCGGGTCCCCCCCCCTGCGCATCCCCCACACCTCCCCAGCGCGCGCCCACGCTCCGGTCCAGCGCCGGCCCTCGCGTGGAGATCGGCTCGGTCTCGAAGCCCCGAGCGCGACGATCCGCGCCGTCCCGTCGCCGCCCCCGACCACACGACCCGAGCAAGAAACATCACGACCGCGTGAAACCCGCTGCCCCCGCGGGAGTCGACACGTAGGCATGGGTAACGATTCGCGATTGACATCGTGTCATGCGAACTGTGCGCAATGGTCCGCCGTGCCCGCCCAACCCCCGAGATCCCTTCGATCGAGGCTCCACCCTGCAATGGGCACGGACCTTGCGAGGTAGGGAGACGACCATGACCGATGTCGCCGCAACCGTTCGTCGCCGCCGAATGCCTTCGGCTCCGCGACCGCGCGCGACTCCAGCACCGCATCGCACCGCGTCCCCGGCCGCGGCCGCGCCGTCCCCCGGGGCGCGGCCTCGGCTCGGGTCGCCCATGAGCCTCGCGCTTCCCGAGCGGGTGGGGCCCTACCAGGTCTTCGGCCAGCTCGGCGCGGGCGGGGTGGGCGTGGTCTACGAGGCCGAGGACGAGCACCTCGGTCGCCGCGTGGCGGTGAAGGTGCTGTGCGATCCGTCGCCGACCAGCCTGGCTCGGTTCCGCCGCGAGGCTCGCTCCATGAGCCGGATCAACCACCCCAACGTGGCCACCGTGTACGACGTGGGCGAGGCCGACGGCCGGAGCTACATCGCCATGGAGCTGGTCCGGGGCCAGACCCTGCGCCAGTGGCTCGAGGCCGCCCCCGCCTGGACCGACGTGATCGCCATGCTGCGCCAGGCCGGCCAGGGCCTGGCCGCGGCCCACGACGCCGGCCTCATCCATCGCGACTTCAAGCCCGACAACGTGCTGGTGGGCGACGACGGCCGCGCTCGCGTGGTCGACTTCGGCCTGGCCAAGCACCACGCCGAGCTGAGCGAGGCCTCGGGGGCCGCCTTCGACCGCGAGGCGCTCGCCCGCGAGCTGGCCGACGGCGGGATCACCCGCACCGGCTCGCTGATGGGCACCCCCGCCTATATGGCGCCCGAGCAGTTCCGCGGCCAGGGCGACGCCCGCACCGACCAGTTCGGGTTCTGCGTGGTGCTCTACGAGGCCCTGTTCGGCGGCCGCATGCCCTTCGCGGGCCAGACCGCCGAGGAGCTGTTCGAGGCCACCCGTCGCGGTCGGCTGCGCGCCTGGCCCAAGCAGACCGACGTGCCCGCGAGCGTTCGGGCCGTGCTCCGCCGCGGTCTCCAGTCCCGCCCCGCCGATCGCCACCCCTCCATGACCGCCCTGCTCACCGCGCTCGACCGCGCGATCGAGGCGGGCCACGACGCGCCTCCGGCTCGTCACCGCACCCGCGGCACCCGGAGCTGGCGGTGGAAGATCGTGGGCGGAGCCACCGGCCTGCTGCTGGCCCTCGGCGGCGCCGCGCTGGGCTCCCGATCGCCCGAGCCGGCCCCCTCCGCTCCGGTCGCCGACGCCACCCCCGGGCCCGACTCCGAGCCCGATCGAGCCCAGCGCACGCGCCCGTCCGACGACGACACCGTCCACGCCGCGTCCGCTCGCTCCGCCGCGCCGCCACGCCTCCCCGCCCGGCCGCCCGCCCAGAGCTAGCCGCTCGGAGGCGAGCCGGCTCGCCAACGACCCGGTCTACGTCACGCTCGGGACGGCGCAAACGAGAAGGGGGCACGACGACCATTCGCCGTGCCCCCCCTCGAAGATGCCGATGTTTGGGAAACTCTTGGTTGCCACCTACAGCCTAGCTACACCCGGACGTTCCGCCACAAGTGTTGCACTTGAGGCACGATCCATTCCGAACCATGGTGAAGCTCTGGCAGCTGGGACACATGTCCCCGGTGTAGCCCTGGGCACGGGCCTTGGACACCTCGATGCTGAGCGCGGCGGCCTTCATCTGCGCGCTTTGCTCGCTCTTGCGCCCGTTGTCGCCGTTGGCCGGCGCCACCCCGGCCGAGGCCTGGGTGCGATCCTCGAACTCGATGGCCTTGCGCTGCTTGCGGTCGGCCTCGATCACCGCCGCGCTCGGCGGGGCCACCGCGAGCTTGAGCGGCCCGGGCGTGACCACCCGCTGCTCGAGGACCTCCTCGGTCTCGCGAACCTCCACCACCCGCTCGTCCACGACCTCCTCGTCGCGGTAGTCGACCCCCCGCTCCATGTTGTCGTCGTCGCCGGTGGTGTCGGGCGAGAGATCGTCGGGCGGCACATGGGCCAGGTCGTGCCGGCCGAGGTAGCTGATGGCCAGCTCGCGGAAGATGTAGTCGATGATGCTCGTCGACATCTTGATGTGCGGGTGACCCTGCACCGGCCCGTTGGGCTCGAAGCGCGTGAAGGTAAAGGCCTCCACGTACTCCTCGAGCGGCACGCCGTACTGCATGCCCAAGCTGATCGCGATGGCGAAGCAGTTCATCAGGCTGCGGAAGGCGGCGCCCTCCTTGTGCATGTCGATGAAGATCTCGCCCAGCGAGCCATCGGCGTACTCGCCGGTGTGGATGTAGACCTTGTGGCCGCCGATGGTCGCCTTCTGCGTGTAGCCGCCTCTCCGATCGGGCATCTTGCGACGCTTGGCGAGGTAGCGATAGACCATCTTCTCGGAGATCTTCTCGACGATCTTCGGGCTGGAGGTCGCCGCGGCCACGCCCGGCAGCTCGTCGTCGTCCTCCATGTCGTCGGTCAGCTCGCCGAGCAGGGCGGTCGACAGCGGCTGGCTGAGCTTGGAGCCGTCGCGGTACAGCGCAATCGCCTTCAGCCCGAGCTTCCACGACTGCATGTAGACCTCCTCCACCTCCTGCACGGTGGCCTCACCGGGCATGTTGATGGTCTTGGAGATCGCCCCCGACAAGAACGGCTGGGCCGCCGCCATCATGTGCACGTGGGCCATGGGGGCGATGAAGCGCTTGCCGTAGCGGCCGCACCGGTTGGCGCAGTCGAACGCGGGCATGTGCTCGTCGCGCAGGCCGGGCGCGCCCTCGAGGGTCATGGTGCCGCACACGTAGTCGTTGGCGATCCGCACGTCCTCGGCGGTGAAGCCCAGCTCCGCGAGCATGTCGAAGGTGGGGTCGGACAGCTGCTGCTCGCTGAACCCGAGCACCTCGGTGCAGAACTCGTCGCCCAGGGTCCAGCGGTTGAACACGAACCCGATCTCGAACGCCTGCGGCAGCTCCTGCTCGATCTTCGCGAGCAGCGCGTCGGTGAAGCCGCGGGCCTCGAGCTGCGCGTGGGTCAGCCGGGGGCTGCCCACCAAGCTGCCCGCGCCCCGGCAGTAGCGCACGATGTCGTCGATCTGCGCCTCGTCGTAGCCCATGCCGCGCAGGGCCCGGGGCACCGACTGGTTGATGATCTTGAAGTAGCCGCCGCCGGCGAGCTTCTTGAACTTCACCAGGGCGAAGTCGGGCTCGATGCCGGTGGTGTCGCAATCCATCAGCAGCCCGATGGTGCCGGTGGGCGCGATGACGGTGACCTGCGCGTTGCGGTAGCCGTGGGCCTGGCCCAGCTCGAGCGCCTCGTCCCAGGCGCCCCGCGCCGCCTTCAGCAGGTAGCTGGGGCACACGCTGGGGTCGATGCCCACCGGGGTGACGGCCAGGCCCTCGTACTCGCCCGTGGGCGCGTCGTAGGCGGCCCGCCGGTGGTTTCGCATCACCCGCAGCATCGAGTCGGCGTTGGGCGCGTAGCCGGGGAAGGTGCCCAGCTCGGCCGCCATCTGGGCCGAGGTCTCGTAGCAGACGCCGGTCATCAGCGCGGTGATGGCCCCGCAGATCGACACCGCCTTCGCCGAGTCGTAGGGCAGGCCCGAGACCATGAAGTAGGTGCCGAGATTGGCGTAGCCCAGGCCCAGCGTGCGGTAGCGGTATGAAAGCTCCGCGATGGTCTTGGACGGGAACTGGGCCATCAGCACGGAGATCTCCAGCGCGATGGTCCAGATCCGGCAGGCGTGCCGCACGGCCTCGATGTCGATCGAGCCGTCGGTGCCCACGAACTTCATGAGGTTCAGCGACGCCAGGTTGCAGGCCGTGTCGTCGAGGAACATGTACTCCGAGCACGGGTTGCTGGCGTTGATCCGCCCCGAGGCCGGGCACGTGTGCCACTCGTTGATGGTGGTGTCGAACTGCAGGCCGGGGTCGGCGCAGCTCCAGGCCCCGAACGCGACCTTGTTCCACAGGTCGCGCGCGCGCAGGGTCTTGGCCGTCTTGCCGCTGACCCGCCGGATGAGCTTCCAGTCGGCGTCGCTCTCGACCGCCTCGAGGAAGGCGTTGGACAGCCGCACCGAGTTGTTGGAGTTCTGCCCGGCGACCGAGCCGTAGGCCGCGGAATCCCAGCCGGTGTCGTACTCCTCGAACTCGATGAGGGTGACGCCCTGCTTTCCCAGCTGGAGCGCGCGCTGGATGTAGTTCTCGGGCACGTGGCCCCGGCGAGCCTCGCGGATGGCCCGGCGCAGCACCCGGTTGTGCCGCGCGTCGAAGCGCTCGTCGTCGGGAAGATCGGTGGCGTCGTGGGCGGCGCGCAGCACCGCGTTGAGGTGCTGGTTGCACGCCTTGGAGCCGGCGACCAGCGCGGCCACCTTCTGCTCCTCGACCACCTTCCAGTCGATGAACTTCTCGATGTCGGGATGATCGATGTCGACCACGACCATCTTGGCCGCGCGCCGCGTGGTGCCGCCGCTCTTGATCGCCCCCGCCGCCCGGTCACCGATGCGCAAGAAGCTCATCAGCCCGCTGCTGCGGCCGCCGCCCGACAGGGGCTCGCCCTCGGCGCGGATGTTGGAGAAGTTGGTGCCGGTGCCCGAGCCGTACTTGAACAGCCGCGCCTCGCGGACCCACAGATCCATGATGCCGCCGTCGGCGACCAGGTCGTCGCCCACCGACTGGATGAAGCACGCGTGGGGCTGGGGCCGGGTGTACGCGTCGGTCGAGCGCCGCACGTGGCCGGTCTGCGGCTCGCAGTAGTAGTGGCCCTGCGCCGGCCCCTTGATGCCGTAGGCCCAGTTCAGCCCGGTGTTGAACCACTGGGGGCTGTTGGGCGCCGCCATCTGCGTGGCGAGCATGTGCACCATCTCGTCGTGGAACGCCCGGGCGGACGCCTCGTCGCTGAAGTAGCCGTGGCGCCAACCCCAGTACGTCCAGCAGCCCGCGAGCCGACCGAACACCTCGCGGCTGTCTCGCTCGCCGCGGCTGCGCTGCTCGACCGGCAGCTCGGCCAGCTCCTCTTCGTCGGGCTCGGAGCGCCACAGCCACTGCGGCACGTCGGGCTCGGGCACCCGCCGCAGGCGCGTGGGCACGCCGGCCTTGCGGAAGTACTTCTGCGCCAGGATGTCCACCGCCACCTGCGACCAGCCCCTGGGCACCGCGATGTCCTTGGCCTCGAACACCACCGATCCATCCGGGTTGGCGATGCGAGAGCTTCGACTCTCGAATTCGATGCCGTCGAACGACGGGGCGCGGTCGGAGGTAAAGAGGTGAGCGACCTTCATAGGGGGGTGACTCCAGGAGCGAACGAGCGGGAGAGGGAGAGAGGAGCGGAGAACGGGAGTGAGCGCGACGAAGACCGTGCGGCCCAGGGGGGACGGGCCGTTCGACGGAGGACCGGAGGACGAGGGGCGTCCGTGTCGTCTGAACGAAGGATCAGGGTCGGAGCGCGACGGTTGTCGCACGGCCCAGGGCCGCACCCCAACGACGAAGTCGCCGGGTCACGTGTCTCATCGAGGCCGAGCCGGAGTTTGGGGTGTGGGCTCGGCGCATGGGCAGCGAATGCCGCGGGTCCCCCCGGAGCGATGCTGCCCCCAACCCCTTGGGGCGAGGGACCTATAAACCACAACATATGGGGGCACGCAAGAACTCGACCCCAACCGAAGTCGGCGCGTCATCCACAGTTTCGGCCCGATAGCCGGTGGGCCTCCACCGACTCGTCCACAGAGTTGTCCCCAAGGATTGTCCTTGTTTTTCGCGGTCTCGGGCTTTTGCGGAAGTCGCGCAAATTTGGCGGGGCGCTCCGCGATCGCTGTCCTCGGGGGGCGGCGAGAACCGTGCCATTCGTCCGCCTCGGGGCCGCTCACGGGGGGGTCTGCGGCCCTTTCGGTCCGTCCGTCCACCACCCATCCCCACCGCCGGATGAGGCGCCGACCCAACTCACTCGCCGAAGTTCACGAGGAGATCTCCTCCCCGCCGCCAAGCCGTGACAGACCTGAGACCGAGGGAATCCCGCACGAGGGAAAGACTGACACTTGCGCGGGCCCGGGTCGTTGTCGCATGCTCTTGGTCGAGTCGGACCGTCCCGGGTTCGAGAGCATCGGTCAGTGGCACGATGCTCCAAACCCCCGCGATTCGGCTCGACGATCATCTCGTCCCGGCCTCGATCCAGCGGATGATGCCCGAAGGTGGCGGACGCGGCTCGGACGACGATCCACGCAACGAGAACTCGATGCCCAAGGACGCGAGCGCGATCTTTCAGTCCCAGGCCGGCACCTATGACGAGCTCGAGCGCCTCAGCGCCCTCGAGACGCTCAAGGGCCTGCGAAGCCCCGAGAGCGTCAGCCTCGGCGATCTGGTGGGCTACCTCGACTCGCGCGGGCTGTGGGCCCAGTTCGCGAAGATCACCCTGGGCGATCTCCGCGATGCCTTTGCCGCGGCGCCGGCCGAGGCCGAGGCCAACGGTCGCCGCCGCAAGCGGAGGATCCTCGAGGACGAGCTCGAGGACGCCTACGCCCAGAAGGCCGAGAAGGAAGCCGAGGCCAAGGCCAAGGAGCCCGAGGACGGCGGCATCGACTCCGACGAGTTCGCCCGCCTGGTGATGCCCTTCGTCGAGGGCAACGGCGAGGTCACCCTCGACGACATCGAGGACTACAGCCGCCTGGACCGCAAGGTGCTGCGCCACCACCTGTCGGCGCTGGTCAAGGAAGGCCGGCTCGAGCGCATCGGCGTGGGCCGGCACGCGGTCTACTCGTCGCTGTGAGCCCCGCTGAAGCCCCGGCCTACTGGGGCTCCGGCTCCGGCTCCGGCTCCGGCTCCGGGTGCACCTTCCGCTGCAGCCGCTCGATGACCACCTCGAGGTCGTCGAGATCGACCGGCTTGGTCAGGTGCGCGTCGAAGCCCGCATCGCGGGCGCGGACCTTGTCTTCGGGCCGGCCGTAGCCGGTGACCGCAGCCAGGGCCATGTCCCGGGTCTCGGGGTCGGCGCGGATGGCCCGGGCCACGTCGTAGCCGGTGACCCCGTCGGGCAGCCCCAGGTCGCACAGCACGATGTCGGGGCGCCACTGCTGGGCCAGCGCAATGCCCTCGTCGCCGCGGGTGGCGATCTGGACCTCGTGGCCGTTGGCCTCGAGCAACCGCCGGATCACGCGGGCCAGATCGGCCTCGTCCTCCACGATCAGCACCCGCACCCCCCCCGGCCGCACGCTGACCGCCGGGGTCTCGGGCGGCGGAGCGGTGGGCGACAGCGGCAGCTCGATGACCAGCTCCGCCCCGCGCCCCACCCCCCCGCTGCTGGCCCGCACCTGCCCGCCGTGCAGCTGGACCAGCGAGCGCACCAGCGCCAGCCCCAGCCCCAGCCCGCCCCGCGCCCGGTGCAGGCTCTGCTGGGCCTGCCGGAAGCTGTCGAAGATGTGGGGCATCAGCTCGGGCTCGATCCCCACCCCGGTGTCGCGCACGGTGAGCACGGCCCGCTCGCCCTGGCGAGCCAGGCTCACGAAGATCGACCCCTCGTCGGTGTACTTGATGGCGTTCGAAAGCAGGTTGTCGACCACCTGGGTCAGCCGGACCGGGTCCCCCTCGATCCACAGCGGGTCGCCGTCGAGCTGCTGCTCGAGCGCCAGGCCCCGGTCGCGCACCTTCGGCACGTTGTCCCGCACCACCTCCACCACCACCGCCCGCAGATCGACGAACTGCTCGTCGAGGGTGATCTTGCCCCGGATGATCCGCGACACGTCGAGCAGCCCGTCGAGCAGCTTGCTCATGTGGGAGGTCTGGCGGGTGAGGATGGCGTGGGCCTCGCGCAGCTCCGGATCCCGGGCCCCCCGCAGCGAGGGCAGCCGCGCCGCGCCGTGGACCGCCGCGAGCGGGTTGCGCAGCTCGTGGCCGAGCATGGCGAGGAACTCGTCCTTCTGCCGGCTGGCCTCGAGCAGCTCGCGCTCGGCCTGCTTTTGCGGGGTCACGTCGGCCGCGGCGCAGATCCGCAGGCTCCGCCCCTCGGCCGGCCGGCCCAGCGACGCACCGCTGAGCAGCAGGGTGCGGAACGACCCGTCGCGGCACCGCGCGTCGATGTCGGGGACCGCGGGCGTCGCCTCGCCGCCCGCCCACAGCCGGTCCATGTAGTCCAGCATGTCGGAGGCCCGCTCGCCGTACACCCGCTCGGCCCAGCGCGCGAAGGTGGGCAGCTCCTCGGCGGTGTACCCGAACATCTCCTGCCACGAGTCGGAGATCACGACGATCTCGCCGTCGCTGTCGCACACGAGCATGGGCACGGGCGAGCTGACGAGGATCTGCCGGAAGCGCCACTCCGATTCCTGGAGCCGCTGCTCGGTGCGCTTGCGAGCCGAGATGTCCTGCACCACCACGATCGCGTAGTCGGGCTGCCCGTCGGCGGTGCGCGCCAGCGAGGCGGTGAGGTTCACCCACACCGGGCTGCCGTTGCGATGCACGTAGCGCTTCTCGAGCCGGAAATCGGGGATCTCCCCGCCGAACAGCTCGCGGAACATGTCGCGGTCGCGGGTGCGCTCGTCGGGGTGCGAGACGTCTTCGAGCGTGCGGGTCGCCATCTCCTCGCGGCTGTAGCCCAGGATCTGCAGCAGCCGGTCGTTGATCCGACGGAACGACAGCCGCGAGCCGGGCTCGACATGCGCAATGCCGACCGCGGCGTTGTCGAAGGTGCCGCGGAAGCGCCGCTCGCTGGCCGACAACGCCTCGGCCGCCCGGCGCTCGTCGGTGATGTCGCGGTCGAACTTCGAGATCCCGATGATCTGCCCGTTCCCGGCCCGGATGGGCGACAGCCGGGTGGACACGTGCACCATGCTGCCGTCCTTGCGCTGCGCCTTCAGCTCGGTGGGATCGACCTGGGCCCCGCTCCGCACGCGGCGGATCATCCTCCGCAGCACGGCCTGTTGATCGGTGGCCACGATCTGCTCGATGGAGGTGCCGCGCATCTCGGCCGCCGTGTAGCCATACAGCCGCTCCGCCCCCTGCAGCCACGTGCCCACCGTGCCGTCGAAGTCGAGGCTCATGATGGCGTCCTCGGCCGCCTCGGCGATGGCGGCGAGGCGGCGCAGCTCGTCCTCGGCCGCCGCTCGCCGCACCGACTCGCCGATCGAGCGCCCGATCGACTCGAGCGCGCGCAGCAGGGAGGGCCCCGCGTACAGCCGGCGGGTGGTGTAGACGGCCACCACCGCGATGGCCTCGTCGGCGACCATGATGGGGAACACCAGCGCCCCGCTCAGGCCCAGGGCCAGGGCCGCCTCGAGCTGCACGAACATGGTGCCGGGATCGAGCATCGACACCCACTGGGCCGCCCGACGCTCGTACACCCGGCCCACCACCCCCTGCCCCGCCCCGAGCAGCTCGTCGACCAGCGCCTCCTCCACCGTCTCGCGCCGGTGGGGCGCGAAGGTCGACAGCAGGGTCCGCCGCATCATGCCCCCCGCGGTGGGCAGCCACAGCTCCCCGACCGACACGCCCACCGTGCGCGCAAAGGCGTCGAAGATCAGCCGCACCGCGTCGCTCAGCTCGGCGGTGTTCGTGAGGGTCTCCAGGCACGCGGTCTCGAGGCTCTGGCGCAGGCGGGCCTGGCTGCGACCGACCGCGGCCGCCACCACCGTGGCCACGCCCTGCACGAAGTTCACGTCTTCGTGGGTGAACACCCGGGCCTCGGTGGTGTGGGCCCCCAGCACGCCGTAGTGCCCGTCGGAACCCCGGATCACACACGAAAGCCCGCTGACAACCGCGTGGTCGCGCAGCAGCTGCGGGCCGCTGAAGCGCCGCTCGGTGGCGAGGTCGTCGACCACCACCGGCCCCGACGCGTGCAGGGTGAACCCGGCCTGCGAGTCCATGCCCGCGTCGACCAGCACCTGGCCGAGCCCCTCCGGGCCCCAGCCCACCCCCGCGCGCAGCAGCAGGGCCTGCTGGGAGGGCTCCAGCTCGAGGATCTTGCACATGGTGGTGCGCAGGGTCTGCTGCACCTCGCGCACCGCCTGGTCGAGGAAGGTCTGCAGGCTCGCCTCC
>JGI12210J13797_10018415_pt1 | contig 20908 bp, 15 predicted proteins | sample ElkSlonscriptome_3_FD_13797 | JGI IMG/M metagenome (IMG submission 13797)
CAAAATATGAGATGATAAGACGACTATCTACTTTACTACTCAGTTTATTTCTTAGCTGCGAACTCTTTGGGCAGGTTTCCCTAGAGGCAGGCCAAAATATTTTGCAGGGTGATGGCTCCGGCGACCAGCAGTGGGGGCCCGACATTGTTTTGAACGCACGAAAGATCAACGGCCAGCCGGGGCGTGTAGCATACGAGAACCAGTTTACCGACGATGGTTTTGGTGTGGCTGGTGGTCGCTGGCTACAAATTGATTATTATCAAGACTACCAAGGACAAGCCATTAATGCCAGCGAGCAGTTTATTATCAATTTCCATACCCCAGTAACGAACGTTATTCTGGAGGTAGGGCAACTAGATCCCAGAGAGGGTTGGCGACGTGCTCCCAATCGAGCGTGTAATGAAACCACGGGGCGACAAAAAGTAGATGAATCGGGCAAGTACACTGCTTACGATCAGAATGGTGAGGTGGTTGATAGTGGAGCATTACTTCCTGAAGAATCTATCGGGGGGCAAATTACCGGCTCAGCCGGAGGGTTCAAGTTTGCTATTGCACCTGGGAGTCAGCCCATAACGAAAATCGTATTGGAAGCAACGCAGTGGGGTGGGGATGAATTTGGCTGTCCAAGGTACCGGAACAACTATCCTGACGAGCCTACTAACGATAGTGGTAACAAAGAAAATAACTCAGATTTTAGCGTTGCTGGAATTAGCTACGAGCGAGCGAGTACAACGACTAATAACCCACCTCAAGCGGTTGATGACAGCCAATTTGAAATTAGAGAAGATATAGGCTTAACGGGTATTGATTACGCAACGCTGCTTCGCAATGATACTGATGCTGATGGCGACCCGCTACGTATTGTGGGGTTTGATTTTAGCGGTTTTCCTGGTACGATAGAAAATAGAGCGAGTAGAGAAGATATACTATTTACTACGGCTACTAATTTCAACGGTCAAATTCAGTTCTCATATACGATTACCGATGGTCAAGCTACGGATGTAGGAACCGTTACGCTTACCATCACCGATGTGCCAGATGATCTGACAATCGGTCAGGATGGACCATTTGATACTGATAAAAATACGCCTATTACTATAGCGAAGAGCGACTTGTTATTTAACGATAGTTCTATTCCCTACCTTGGTAGTCCCGTAGAACTGGTAATAGATGCTGTAGGAGATGCCGTGAACGGTACGGTCGCTTTACAAGATGAGAATGTGGTATTCACTCCTAGTACCAATTTTGCAGGTTCAGCATCTTTTACCTATACAGTTTTAGTGCTAAACGATGGTTTTGGCGATCCTCGACCGGTAGATGAAGGTGTCTCATCAGCTATCGTTGTAAATGTTTTGGGAGATGATTCCCCTCAGCCCTCTATTAACCAAAAAGCGGTCATTGTGTCGAAGGTTGATCCGAACTTTATTCTTCAAGTGAACAATACTAGTAACCGAACCAGTGCGGTAGTAGAAGCATGTGATGATGAAGGACAGGTGTGGACTATCTCGGATCGTGGTAACGGATTCCACAAAATCATCAACGACTTCGCTAACAAAGCACTGGAAGCCTGGCAGCGAAATCCAGCCAACGGGGATAACGTTACTATCTATAAATCCAACAATAAAGACTGGCAGCAATGGAAGTTCATTGGTGCTGGAGACGGATATTTTAAAATAGAGGGGAAGTATAACCCTCGTCTGATAACCTTATCCAATGGTAACGCCGTTATGCTGAATGAAAGCGGTCAGGATGAGCAGCTTTGGCAGTTAGTAAATACTAGCTCAATAGATTGCAATGAGGCATCTGAAAATAGCCCTCCGGTGGCGGTATTAGATGGAGATTTTTCTGCCCCTAATCCGGGACTTACGGTAGCTGAAGGCGAAACGTTAGTGATTCCTTTTTCGCTCTTATTGGCAAATGACTCTGATCCTGACGGCGATCCATTAACAATTATATCGGTAGAATCCTCTCGGGGAGGGATTCCGACTATTGTGGGTAACACAGTAGAGTTTGCAGCCGAATCATTGTCGGCATCAGTGTTCATCTACACCATTAGTGATGGTAGAGGTGGTACCGCTAGCACGACGGTGAGTGTTAGTGTCTTGCCAGTCCCTCCGGAAAACACTTTCCCAGTGGCGGTAGATGATGGCGACTTCTTCAATGATCCTGACTTCACGGCGGTTGTAAATGAGCCACTCGTAATTCCTTTTTCTCTTCTGTTGGCTAACGATTCTGATCCTGATGGTGACCCTCTAACTATCATCGCTGTGGAGTCTCAACGGAATGGGGTTCCTGCTATCGTTGGTAATACAGTAGAGTTTACCGGAGTAGATGTAGGGCCTGGGGCACTGTTTGGCTATACTGTTAGCGATGGTCGGGGTGGTACAGCGAGTGCTAATGTAGCTCTTAATATTATAGATGCTCCGGTAGGACAGGAACAAGTTGTACTGGACGCAGCTAGTATTCAACCTAGCGGGAATACTGATCCGGTAGCCTGGGGAAGTTGTGTAGAGCTAACTGCTGAATCAGCTTCTGGCAACCCTACCGTAATCACGCTTAGAAGAGGTCGGATAGGTATACAGGGAACTAGGTTTGACGATCAGTTAGATTACGATCCGGCCACTGATGCTTCTGAAAAGTTAACTATAGACTTTAACCAATCTGTTGGATAGGTATCTTTTACCCTAGGAAACTTAGAGGCCAACGAGTGGCAAGGTGCCGATGAAACTGGCCAATGGAAGCTACTGGATAATAGTAATAATGTGCTCGATCAGGGGGTTATTTCACCGACCAAAGGTACTGTATTAGGCAGTAGTGTGTATGAGTTTACGGTAGATTACGAGGACGGATCGGCTACCAAACTGGTACTGGAAGCAACTGCTTACGATAGCGGAAACGGACCTAACAGAACTAGCAACAATTCTGATTATAGTATCGTGGCGCTGAAATTTACTCCTCAACAGTCTAATTGCGCTCCGACAAATGCTCGGGTTGAACGCCAGGCATCTGTTTTATCTTTAGACAGTCCGGCGCTACTTCCTGAGTTTCAGACAACCCTCTTTCCTAACCCCGCGCAAGAATCCGTAACGTTAATCATGAGTTCGGCTACTAGTAGTGAGCGGGATATCTCGGTCTACGATATACGAGGAGTGTTAAAGATTCAGAAAACGATACCCTCTTTAGTGGAAAGTATGGAGCTGCCTTTAGAGCAACTGGAGCCTGGTTTATACTTCATTCAAATACAGGGTATTCCTAACGTTCAGCGACTCATTAAAAGGTAGTCCACAAAAATAGAAAGCAAGAGTTTTACTCTTGCTTTCTTCGTTTAGACTCATTCCATTAATAGACTATTAGGCGTTCAATGCAGCTTTTAACTGTCCCATCAATCCCATGCCGAATTGGGATATCACCCGGTACCCATTTTCCTGAAGAACTTCCCCGCCCCGGTTAATCTGCGAAACCTGCGTAAGGAAACCATCGGGGGCAAGATATTCCTCTAAAGTTTGATAAGTAGATTTGGCGGAACGTAGGTAGCGATTAGGTAGTATATCTAACTGAGCACCCCAAGCAAACGCGGCAGCAATGACCGCACTAGCCGAAGTATCTACCCCCGTTTCTGATTGATCCAGAAAACTGTACCAAACTCCTTGTTGGGTCTGCCACTGGTCTACCAACTCAGCTGCCGAAACAAATGCTTCGTAAACGATATCGATGTTAGCGGTAGTGAAGGGAAGTTTTTGCAAAACCGCCAAAGTTTTAACGATACCTAGTAAGTACCAGGCTGCCCCTCGCCCCCAATTACGGTAGGCAGTTTGGCCGTCAAGGGTAGCCCGTTGGTAAATAGCCAATTCATCGGATAGGTACTGAATTCGAGCACGTAATTAAAGCAGAGCCATCTGCGCTAAACTGGTATCTCGTCGTTCTAAAGCAATAGCGGCGGTGATACGAAAATATAGTGTGTCATCCTTAGCGTTGACGGGAAGGAATCGCAAATGGGTTGCCTGAGTTGCGTTGGCTTCAGGAACCGGAAAGGCGGTTAGCTCTAGCGGCACGCGCTTATCTGGGGAAAAGATTGGGTAGGATAGTCAATCTTTTGAGCGACGTAACGGGTATACTTTTTTCTACTCGGAGAAGCTAGTGATAGTTTTGGAAACAAACTGGAGGCAGCAGTCAATAGGGGAAGGCGATGAACAAAGGTTCGTCGGTTCATTATACTCTTTTTTCAAGTCGGTGGATACCCGCTAAATGTAGAGAATTAAACCTTCAATCACCACTTTTTCCGGCATTATGCAAATTTACACCGACAGTAGAGAAAATACTTAAATGCCAGCAAAGCATACAGAAATAGGGGGTTGTCGTTGGAATTATTCAAAATAAAAAATGGATTATGTGTAAATAATTTATTGAGTGTTCAAGCTATCTACCTAAAAATAATTTAGTAGGCGAGTATAAAAGAAGGGTAATCTCCTCTATATAGTTACCAACCTAAAACTTTTATCCTATGAAAAAGATCTTTTACCGAGCACTAGCTCGCTGTAGCTTGATTGCGCTCCTGCTAAGCCAAGCAGGATTAACTATTTCTCATGCAAGAGCTTCTTCCTACCAAGCTTGGCCAAGTGAGACTATTTCTCATTTATCTTCGGTGCCAATTGGTAATCAAGAAATATCTTCCAGACGGCAGGCCTCGCTTGCTTTAGAGACAGGAAGTACTCCTTTGATTGTTGACCAGATCATTACCGGACAGGTAGTTGACGAAGATGATCAGTCTCCTTTACCGGGAGTTAACGTTTTAGTAAAAGGGACAACCATCGGAACCGTAACGGATATTGGCGGAAATTACTCGCTAAGTGCACCTGACGATGCTGCTACGCTCGTATTTTCTCAAGTGGGTTATCGTAGCCAGGAAGTACCTATCAACGGACGGTCATCTATCACTGTGAACATGGTGGTTGATGTACAGGAATTAGGCGAAGTAGTAGTAACCGCTTTAGGTATCAAAAAGGAAACCAAAAAGCTAGGGTACGCTACCGCTAAAGTAGAACCGGAAGAAATGACGGTAAACCGTACCACTAACTTTATGAATTCACTAACTGGTAAGGTAGCCGGGGTTAACATTTCGTCACTAGGTACAGGAGCGGCAGGTACTAGTAAGATTCGTATCCGAGGGCAGTCATCCTTCGGAGGGCAGAATACACCTTTGTTTGTAGTAAATGGAGTGCCTATTAATAATACCAACTTTGGAATTGCTTCCGATAATACTAATCGTACCGGAGGTAATACCGACGGAGGAGATGGGCTGACCAGTATTAATCCCGATGATATAGAATCCATGACCGTACTGAAAGGAGCAGCAGCAGCGGCACTGTACGGTTCCCGAGCCAAAGATGGAGTCATTATGATTACTACGAAAACCCGAGGTTCTGGAGAGGGATTGGGAGTAGAATGGAATACCAACTATACTGTTGACACTCCGTTGGACTTTACCGATTATCAGTACGAATACGGACAGGGCGAAAACGGTGTGCGCCCTACTAGCCCAAGTCCTACTTCAGGTGTTTGGAGCTTTGGGGAAAAGTTTGAGCCAGGAATGACCCAGATACTCTTTGATGGAGTAGAAGTTCCGTATGAGCCGGTAAGAAATCGTATAAAAGACTTTTACCGTAATGGTGATACCTGGACGAATACCTTATCATTGTCTTCAGGAGGCGAGAACGGTGGATTCAATCTCTCATTATCTAATTTGGATAGCCGAAGTATCGTGCCTAATTCGAGTTTTAATCGTAAGACCATCAACTTAGGATTTACGCAAGACCTATCGTCCAAATTAAATGTTTCAGGAAATGTTAACTATTCTATTGAGGAGAATACAAATCCTCCGGTAGTAGTTGGCCAAGATGTAAGTACGCCCGTAGTCATCTACTCTATGTCTAATTCAATGCCGCTGGATGTACTGGATGCTAACAAGTTTAATGATGAGGGGGGTGAGTTTATCTGGTCACGGTTCCGAAATCGGACGAACCCTTACTTTGCTCTAAGCCAGCGGTTTGAAAATGTTAAGCGAAACCGAATCTTTGGTAATGTGAATCTGCGCTATAAACTGACTGATTGGCTTTATATCCAAGGACGAATTGGGCAGGACTATTATTCACGGGATCAAGAATACAATTTGCCTACCGGTTTGGCTTTTTTGCCTGCTGCCCCGGAGGGCTTTGTTAATGGAAGATATGTACAGGAAAACCGACGGTTTAGCGAGGTTAATGCTGACTTTTTGATAGGAGCTAATCGAGAGTTTGGTAATTTCGGAATTGACGTCACCTTTGGAGGTAACCGAATGGATCGGCGTACCGACCGTAATAGTACCCGAGTGGATAACTTTATAGTTAGGGATTTGTATACCGTCAGAAACGGAGTTATTAAAGATCCAATTTATGACTTGAACGAATGGCGGATAAATTCTTTGTACGGTGCCGCTGAGTTTTCGTATAAAGGCTTTCTCTTCTTGAATGCTACCGCTCGCAACGATTGGTTTTCTACTCTCTCTCCCGCTAATAGAAGTATTCTCTATCCTTCCATTACGGGTAGTTTCGTATTCTCACAGGCCTTTGCCAATCTGCCTGACTGGGTTTCTTTCGGAAAAGTGAGAGCGGGATATGCCGAAGTGGGTAGCGATCTGGATGTGAATCCTTACTCTAATAGTCTGTTCTACGGAGTAAATAATAATCTTTTTCCATTGCCCTCCGGAGAGCTACAACCGGTAGGCTCAATTAGCAACTCCACTGTTCCTAATGAGAATCTTCGCCCAATGTCGGTAGAAGAAATAGAGGTGGGTTTTGATGTTCGCTTGTTTGATAGTCGAGTAGGCATTGATCTGGCGTACTATACCAAGACTACTACTGACCAGATTCTGGAGGCTCAGATTACGGATGCTTCGGGATACACCCAAAGCTTGATTAATGTGGGCGAAAGCCGGAATAATGGAGTAGAGCTACTACTAAATGTAGTACCCATTCAAACCGATAATTTTAGCTGGGATTTAACGTTTAACTACGCTTATAATAATACCAAGGTGCTGAAGCTAGGGCTGAATCCGGGTGATACTATTATTAGTGTAGGTCGAGGTATTCGGGGCGAGCTAATCACCCAGGTTGTAGGAAAACCAATGGGGCAAATTTTTGGTTTTGGCTTCCAGTACGACGACCAAGGACGGCAAATATTTAGTGGCAACAATGGAAGACCGTTAAGAACAGCTAACCAGCAGGCCTTTGGCAGTGCTATTCCTACTGACGTAGGCGGGATCATCAACTCGTTTCGCTACAAAGACTTAAGTTTCTCATTCTTGGTTGACTTCAAGTTAGGCCACAAAATGGCTTCGGGTACCAATTTTAATCTGGTGCGGCACGGTCTGCACCAGAGAACCTTAGTTGGTCGGGAAGATGGCTTTGTAGTCGGGGACGGAGTGAACGAAAACGGGGAAGTTAATGAGGTAGAGACACCTATTCAGACGTACTACGAAACGGCTGGGGCATCTAATATTGTAGAAGACTATCTATACAACGCTGGATTCTGGTCGTTGCGTCAGATAACGTTAGGCTATGATTTTACCCGAATGATTCCCGAGGATTTCTTCATTAAAGGAGCCCGGCTGAATATTGTGGCGAATAATGTGGCGGTATTGAAGAAGTGGGTAGATAATATTCACCCAGAACAGTTTCCTAGCGCATCGGATAATACCGTTGGACTGGAACAGACCAGTCTTCCGGTTACCCGAAGCATCGGATTCAATCTTAACGTGAAATTCTAATAATCTGTGGATATAAAAATATTGATCATGAAAAATATAAAAGCATACATCTTAAGTCTTTCGATCGTGTTAGGATTGACTACTGGCTGTGATGAGGAATTTGATGAAATAAATACGAACGAGACCTTAGCCACCTCGCTGGATCCGTCTTACTCAATGAACGATGCCATTATTACGGCTTCTTTTCCTACCTCAATCTTCATCTACGAGCTAGCCATTGTTCAGCAGATTATCACTCCTAACGGGAGTTCATTAGCCGGAGCAAATTTCAACCAAGACAATCAGACCCGTTCTGGTATCTGGCAAAACCACTATCGGAATGTGCTGAAATCTACTATAGATGTATTGGATAAAACCCGAGAAGACCCTCAGTATTTTAACCTGTATCATATGGCGAGAATTTGGCGGGCATACGCTGGAATGCTACTCACCGATACCTTTGGGGACGTACCATTTTCCGAAGCCGGATTGGCCTTTCTGGAAGGAAATACCCTCCCAGTCTATGATCGTCAGCAAGATATTTATAACGAAATACTGAGTGAGTTAGAAGAAGCTTCAGCAGCCTTGGATGCTTCTCAACCTCAGGTACTGGAAGTGCTGTTCGGAGGTGATGTTGCCAAGTGGAAAAGTTTTGGTTATTCTCTCATGCTGCGGGCTGCTATGCGATTGTCTAAAGTAGACCCAAATTTGGCGCAGGAATACGTAGCTAAAGCAGTAGCTGGCGGATTAATTCAATCGAACGAAGGTAACGCTTTGATTCGGCATACGGTATTATATACTAACCGGAGCGGGTCTTGGTTGAATGGCTCGGAAGCTAACAACTACTTCTTGACTGCAAATTTTGTAGACTACTTGCAAGAGAATAATGATCCGAGATTAGCCTCTATTGCTGTGCGGTACGCTGGTGCCCAGAGTGGGTCAGACCAAACGGCAGCATTTGCGACTACTGACCCTTCGGTACAAATAGGTATGCCGGTCGGTTACGATAATAGTACCATTGAACCCATATGGCAAAGTGCTGGATTAGCTAGTTTTTACGACTACTCTCAGATGGATAGAACCCGCATGGGGGCTCAGACTGCCCCAGTATTTCTACTTACCTACGGGCAAACCCAACTGCTACTAGCCGAAGCAGCTTTCCGCGGTTGGGTTGCGGGCGATCCTGCCGAATTTTTTGCAAATGGCATCCGAGGACACATGGAAGAATTAGCCGCTTATGGTGATGATACCGCAGTTCCTGAAGAGGAAATTACGACTTACCTTCAAGCTAATCCTTTACAGGCTGGTCAAGAGTTGGAGCAAATTAATACGCAGTACTGGGTGGCTACTTTTATGAATGGACCGGAGACATTTGCCAACTTTCGGCGATCAGGCTTCCCTGATTTAGCTCCTAACCCTTATCCGGGTAGTGAAATCGACGGGGATTTTATCCGTCGCCTTACTTACCCCGATGCCGAAGATGCTGTCAATTCAGCTAACGTAAATGAAGCGGTTAGTCGGCAAGGTCCTGACTTACTAGATACCCGTATTTGGTGGGATTTGGAGTAGCAAGATATAAAAACAATAGCTTTTTTATGAGCTAGGAATGTCAGGTCAGACTTGCAAATTATAGAAAAGCCCAGTCTGGTAAGAGCCACGCTTGCCAGATTGGGCTTCTTTCTTTTACTGATAAGCAAATATTATCGCTTAGACCAGCATTCCGTGGGGATCGATGACAAACTTAGTAGCTGCACCTTTATCAAAATCTTTGTAGCCCTGAGGAGCTTCGTCCAGAGTAATAGTTTGAACATTAACCGCCTTAGCGATATGCACCTTATCATAGAGTATGGCTTGCATCAGCTGACGATGGTACTGCATAACCGGGCACTGACCAGTATGGAAAGAGTGCGACTTGGCCCAGCCTAATCCAATTCTAATATTCAGATTACCCTGTTTAGCAGCTTCAGTAGAAGCACCCGGGTCCCCCGTTACGTAAAGTCCTGGAATTCCGATAGCACCTCCAGCGCGAGTTACCTGCATGGCCGCATTTAATACCGTGGCTGGATGTTCCTCGTGAGCGCAGTTTCCGTGGCCGTGCGCCTCAAAACCCACGCAGTCTACCGCAGAATCTACTTCATTAACTCCTAGAATCTGCTCAATTTGCTCCTCTAAGCTAGCATCTTTTCTCAAATCTATCGTTTCGCAACCGAAGCTTCGGGCTTGATCTAGCCGCTCAGGAATCATATCACCTACGATTACCGCTGCTGCTCCTAATAAATGAGCCGAAGCCGCGCAGGCTAATCCAACGGGGCCAGCTCCCGCTACATATACGGTAGAGCCAGGGCCCACTCCGGCGGTAACCGCTCCATGGTAACCAGTAGGAAATATATCGGATAGCAGTGTGAGATCTCTAATTTTCTCCATTGCCTGATCTTTATCTGGAAACTTGAGCAGGTTGAAATCTGCATAAGGCACCATTACGTATTCCGCTTGGCCGCCTACCCAGCCGCCCATATCTACGTAGCCGTAGGCTGCTCCGGGTCGGGCGGGGTTCACGTTCAGACAAATACCGGTTTTACCCTCTTTGCAGTTTCGGCATCGGCCGCAGGCAATGTTGAAGGGAACCGATACAATGTCACCTTCTTGAATATACTCTACATCGCGACCTGCCTCAACTACTTCGCCAGTAATTTCGTGGCCTAACACTAGTCCCTCGGGAGCGGTGGTTCGCCCTCTAACCATGTGCTGGTCGCTACCGCAAATATTGGTAGAAACAATTTTGAGAATTACGCCGTGGTGGCATTGTCGGTTGCCGATCGCCAATTCGGGGAAGTCGATATTCTGTACTTCCACTACGCCGGGTTTAATGTAAGCTACGCCTCGGTTGTTCGCCATTTGTTAAATAGTTTAGGTTGTGTGTCCTATTAAGTTAACAAAAGAATTGTATTAAAAAAACTAGCAATAGAAGGTGCTTCTAAAGCCATTTGAACAATGGATTATAACGGACAAAACCGCCAAATTCTATTTACTGAAGCGAGTATGCCCTATACGTAAACAGTAATTACCTGAGAAAAATTTTATACGACATCCCCGGACCTGTTCCGGGTTTTCCCCCTTAGAACGACGGAAGCCTCAGAACAGGTCTGGAATGTTGCAGCATCAGTTTATAGCATCAGAGGTATCAGATTGCCCGGCTGCTTGAAAGTAGCGCGCTTCTTTAATCGTTTTTTCTTGTTGACTTTCTGGATCTGGGTAGGTACGTTCGTGTACGTCAATTGATATTTCTTTACCGACCAGTTCTTGGGTGTCTACTTCTTGCTCTTCAATACCCACCGCTTGGAAAAATTCAGCCATAATTGGCTGACCCGGTTCGCTCAGATAAAAGCGGTTGTTGACAAATCCGTCTTTGTTCTCAAATCGACAGTTAAAAAAAGGAACACCCTTGTTTTCACTCTTACCTTCCGTTACTTCGGTAATGGTGGTAGTATGGCGCCCGTTCGCTAAAAATGGTTTTTCTTCTACTTGTACTTTCATAGTTATATTGTTTAGTAGTAGAACCAGTAAAAATATTCTTTGTTTAAGTTTTTTATTCTTTATTAGAGAATAACTGATGAATCAAAAGAATGCTTTAATACATAGAATTTTGATGCATTAAAAAACTTTCTATATTTGTGCTATGAACTCTACCGAACTGCTAAAGGGCACACTGAATACAATTATCCTCAAATTGCTAGCCGACCACGGCAAAATGTATGGCTATGAAATCACACAGAAGGTGAAAGAGTTAACCGACGATAAAATTCTTATTAAGGAAGGCTCGCTTTATCCGGCTTTGCACAAGCTATTAAAGGATGGAATGGTAGAAGTAGAAACGGTAAATATTGGCAAGCGGGTGCGTAAATACTACGCGATTACCCAACAGGGGCAAACTAAAAAGCAGTTGCAGTTTGACGAACTCAAAGACTTCATGCAAACTATTCAACAACTAATTTTTCCCCAACCGAAGCAGTTGTCTGCCTATGCTAAAAGATGAGCAACTGGAACAGATTCGGCAAGATATTGAACGGAGCAATCTATCCATACCAATGGTGAAGGATGATCTGCTTGACCATTTCTGCTGTACGGTAGAAAGTAAAATGGGGGAGGGGCATACGTTTGAAAGTGCCTATCACTCAGCTTGGAAGAAGATTTGCCCTAATGGTCTGGATGAAATTCAAGAAGAAACTTTGTATCTGCTAAACGCACCAAAGATAATTATCATGAAGAAAGTTATGTATTCCATCGGGCTAATTGCTTCCATCTGCATCAGCATTGGTTGGCTGTTTACCCTGATGCGCTGGCCGAACGGTAGCGAACTGTTTACCGCTGGTTTCCTCGGATTTGCTATGCTCTTTCTGCCGATGTTTGCTCTTGACCGCTATAAAGCCAGTGTTGGTAAAGTAATCTCGGAGAGATTGAAAATTATCATTGGTTTTGCCAGCGCTATGATCACCGGATTTTCGGTGTTATTTAAGTTGATGCACTGGCCCGGTGCTAATGTGATGTTAGTAATAGGGGTTATTTTGTTCAGTATCGGCTTTTTACCCTTTCTATTTTTTGGAATGTATAAGAAGGCAGTTAGGTAGCTATACTCCATCGTTAGACTCAATTCCCTCCAGGTTGCGAAACCCGATGTAAAGCATGAAAATAAAGCTAGCGCTGATAAACCTGTCACTCATCATTTTTGTAGTCGGACTATTCTCAACGGTTGGAATTGGGATGCAGTCCGGAGCCGTTATTGTTTTAGTGTCCTCCGCTCTAATCCTGGCTGTTTACGTAATTCAAATTATCCAGTCCATCGGGCAAGATAGATTATGGAGATTTCGTAATCTGCTTTATACATTGGCTATTCCTGTTTTGACCGTGATATTTATTCATGGCTTTGGGGTTTCAATAGATATGCCCTTTTTGGGTAATGTGCCTGGCTTCAGCTCGGCGTACTTAGCATCAGGGCTACTATTAGTCTCTCTTTTTCTGGCGGGCAGCATTCGAGCAGTAAGTAAACTCGATAGCCGCAAGAAACGCCTTCTCCTAATTACTATACTTTCAATAGTCGCCGGAGTTTCGGCTTTAGGGCTTTTCGGCATGGCTGGGATAGTTCCTTTTTCCGGTTGGGTTATTACTTATGGCTTGCTGTTTCTGGCCTTATTCTATCTGATATTCTTTGCTACGATGGTTTTCTCGAGCCCAAAAGAAAACAAAGCCGAAAGTTTGGCGCTAGTGATCCTTAGTGGAGTAATGACATTTTTTCTAATAGCAAGAATCTACTTCCCGCATATGCTGCCTCTAGGTCTTGCTAGCGCAATTATTACTTTTGGATTTGTGCCGGTTCTCATCCTGCCTCTATCAATATCGTATACCAACAAGTTTCACTTTTTTACGGTCTTCGTTCTTTACTTCCTGCTCCTTGACGTATACTTTATTCATTATGATAGAAGTTTTAGTTATCTGGTAGATGTAGGAGTAAATGATTGTGTGGGGTACGAGGATGCAACTACCTATCCAATTAATCCCGATCCGGGCATCGCGATGGAAGAGTTGCTTAAGGAGCCCACTGCGAATGAGTTGAATGCTATTTTGACAGAATGGCGAGAAAAGGATTTCACACCCAGTCAAATACAAATAGAATTTTCTGAAGTACGGCCCAATGGGGATACGCTTAAGGTTATATCTCACTTGGTTAATGGACGGAAACACTACGGCCTGATTCGAATCCCCAAAGGCGTTAATATTTCTCAAGCCCCCATCTTGCTAGGTCTTATGGGAGGTGGAACAGGAATTGATGTGTTGAAAACAAGTGATATAAATCGTTTGTCGAGCGGAAAGTGTCGTAAACTTTTAGATAACTACATTTCGATCATGCCATCCTTCCGGGGCAATATAGTGAGAGGGGAAGATTTTTGCTTCCGTTCTGAAGGATATGCAGGAGATGTCTGGATGGGCGCAGCCGAAGATGCTGTGGCATTTCTGGAGGTTGTAAAATTGATGTATAACAAAACCACGAATGTCAAAACGTTGACAATGGGCACCAGTAGAGGCGCAACTGTTGCATTGATCATAGGTGGGCTAACGAATAAATCTGATTACATCATAGCCACTTCGACGCACACGAAATTTTTAGACCGGTATGTGGTAGATAACGAAATAGTGGGTAATTCTTATAGCCGGGCTTTTTATACACCAAAAGCCAGTCCTGAAGAAATCAAGAAACGTCTCATTACCAGCTCCCCTTACTACTTTTTAAATAATCTACCTGCATTTGAAGTTCATCAAGGCACAGAGGATCAAAAAACCACTATCTGGCACGCAAGAGCTTTAGAAAATCGATTGAGCGAAATCAGAAGACACGATAGCACTAATCATGTTTACATTTATGAAGGTAAAGGACATGCTTATGATGATGATAATATTGTTTGTGCTAGCCTTAGCAGGTTTTTGAAAGAATAAAAAAGAATCTAATTAGATGAGATTCAGTAGGAGACAATGCACTTACTAAATGCTCCAAAGATAATTATCATGAAGAAAGTTATGTATTCCATTGGGCTAATTGCCTCTATTTGCCTTAGTGTAGGTTGATTGTTTACGCTATTACGCTGGCCGGGTGGTGGTAACTTATCCATTATGGGTTTCTCGGTTTTACTATAATATTTCTCCCCATGTTTGCCCTCGATCGCTACAAGGCCAGTGTAGGTAAAGTACTGTCAGAAAGGTTGAAGATCATTCTTGATTTTGGCAGTGCGATCATTACCGGACTATCGTTATTATTCAAGATGATGCACTTGCAAGGAGCAGCCTTGCTGCTAGCAATAGGAGTCATCCTGTTTAATATCGGATTTCTGCCTTTTCTGTTCTTCGGTATGTATAAAAAGGCAGTTAAATAGAGTTAATGTAATGATCTGGGAAAGATGCAGCGTAGATGGGTCCAAATAATTCATACACTATTTATTCTGCTGGCACTATCAATTATACTCGATTTTGCCTGGCCTGGTGCAAACTATACCGATAAAGTTATTGACGTTGAAAAAGAATTACAGCAGTACTACAATGCTGCTCGTAACTACCACTATTCGTACCGAATACTCACGACTAACTACCGATTTTCTGTTTCCGAAGAGTTTGCCCAAACGGTACAAGAAGGCCAGGAAATCCAGTATCAAGTATCTCTACTATTCAAAGAAATTAACGGCTATGGCCTAATTACTTCTGAAAGCAAGAGCCTTTATTCCCTGCGAGTTCTGTCCGGCTTGGTAGTACCATTATTGGCAATTATTATACTGGTGCTGGGATTTAAATATGCAGATAATATGAGCATCTTGATCTTTGTTATCCAGATTTCGTTGGTGGCAGATTTGATATTTTTGATAATCTGAATTAATAGTATTCTACTCGCTCTGCTTTCAGATCACTTATTTTTTCATCCAACATTTGCCGATACACAGCTACTCTTTTTTGTTGCGACGGATCGTCAATCAGATTAACTAACTCTAACGGGTCTTCGGCAAGATTGTAAAGTTCTTCAGCTTCTGAATGGTCAATGTATCGGAAGTATTTCCACTCTTCGGTACGGATACCTTCACTTTTAGGAATCCAGGGACGGTCGTAGAGGTGTTCGCACAGAAATTCAGTTCGCCAATCTGCTACTTCGTCCTGCGCAAACTTACGAAGACTACGCCCTTGCATTTGCTTAGGAATAGCTATACCCGCGTAATCTAGCACGGTGGGAGCGATATCAATGTTGAGCGCTATTTCCTCTACGGTTCGTGCATTGCTAGTCGTAGGATCGTAGATGATAAGTGGCACTCGTAGAGAGTTTTCGTACATCAGCCATTTTCCGGCCAATCCTCTTTCTCCCATAAAATAGCCATTATCACCCATGAATATGATAATGGTATTGTCAGCGATTCCCTGCTTATTTAAAAGACTTCTTAATCGGCCCAAGTTATCGTCGATGGTAGAGATTAAGCGATAGTGTCCTTTCACCATTTGTTGATATTTTTCGGGCGTATTGTAGCGCCATTGGTAGCGATAGACACCCATAAATAAGCTGTCCTGCAAAAATTCCGGAAGCTGCTTAAAGTACTTATTCTGGTGCAACTCAGTTCGGGGAATCTCAATATTCTGGTACAGATGATCGTTACGTTCTGGCCAGAAATACTGTTGAGGATGAGAGTCATCAGCGTGAGCGGCATTGTAGCTGAGCGAAAGACAAAAAGGCTTGTCTGCTGGATTGTTCTGAATAAAATTCAGTGCTTTATCAGTAGTGAGATCAGTAAGGTGCACAATATCTTTGGCTCCGTAGCCTTGTAACCGGAAGTACCCACTGGTTCCGGTATTGTAAAATTCATCAAATACTAGCGTATCCAATTTATCCTCAAAGGTCATCCCAAATTTCCCAAATAAGCCTGTTCGATAACCTGCATCTTTCATTAATTTAGGGTAAGACATATTGACGTATTCTTTCTGCAAGGGTGGAGTAAAGAATGTATGTTGATGGGTACGTTCGTACAGACCGGTCATAACACTGGCTCGACTAGCCATACAAATAGGCGTAGTGACGAAAGCGTTCTTGAAGTATAGTCCCTGCTGCGCTAGCGAGTCCATATGCGGCGTATGAATAATATCGTTACCCGCGTAGCCTAACGCATCTCCGCGCTGATCATCAGTCAGAATGAAAATAATATTGGGAGGCCGATTATTTTGGGCCAAGGTATTTACCGAAAGCAGAAATGAGAGATACAGCAGAATAGGCAGGATGCGGGAGTAGGTCATAGTAGGTATATGGTTAGTAGTAATTTAAATTTATCGATTGAGCCATAAGTTAATGACTTGGTTAATTTCATCGCGATAATTCACCTTCCAAACGTTAGCGGCTATGGCTATCACCAGGTTGCTTCCGGGGTATATTTTAATACTGCCTTTTCCTCCAATGGCGGTGCCCCCGTGCCCGTAATCAGGATCAGAAGAATCGGCTGATCTAGCCCAGCCGAGTGCATACGCGTGGTATTCGCCACTATTGAATTGAATAGGTTGGGTAAAGCGTTGTTTAGTACTTTCGCTCACAATCTGGTTGTTGTGGAAAGCCCAGGCAAACGTGGCCATATCTTCGGTGGTAGAAAGCAAGCCGCCGCCAGCCCACTTATAGCTATTATCCACAAAATCGGTATTGATGATTGAACCTGAAATGGTATCGTATTGGTAGGGTTCACTACGGCCTACGATGATGCTGTCGGTAAAATCCGCAATGGTATGGTGCATACCCAACGGGGTGAATATCGCTTCATCCAGATAGCTCAGGTAATCGCTACCTGATGCTCCTTCAATAACTGCGGAAAGTGTGTTGTACCCGAAGCTGGAATAGCGGAACTTCTCACCCGGTTCGAACAACAGCGAATCATCCTGAAACATCGTGAGACTTTCTTTTACCGAACCAAAAAACTTCTGATTCCAATACTCCTCGGGCTCACCGCTGTAGTGACGAATACCACTGGTGTGACTGGCTAGGTGATGTATTGTTATAGGATGCTTCTTTTTAGGAAAGTAGGGAACGTGTTGATGAATTTCGTCGTCTAGGTTCAGTTGCTTCTGCTCGTATAATTTAGCCACTGCGGTAGAAGTAAACGGCTTAGATACACTGCCTACTCGGAATAAGGTGGTGGCTGGGTTTACCTTCGTTTGGCTTTCCAGGTCGGCGAAGCCGAAGCCCTCGCTCCATACTGTATCCCCATTTTGAATGATTGTGATAGCCATTCCGACCACGTGCTTCTCGGCCATCATGTCCTTAATGATTGATTGGCTTTCCGCAATTTTGTCACCGTTAGTAGCTTGACTAAAGCTAGTAAAAGGAAAGATGCCTACCACAATAGCTGTCAGTAGAAGTCTGATTGCTGTTTTATTTTCTGTTGGTTGTTGCATGAGTGTAGTGTAATTCTGTGAGCGTTAAAGTTACTTTAGCGTACTCAAATATCCCACTAAATCCACGAGCTGCTCTTCGCTCATGGCAGTAGCCAGATTGGGCATGAGTGACTGCTCTAACCGCTCTCGAGACTGAATATCACTCTTGGGGTAGGTTTTTCGGCTGCCGCCCATTTGGCGTAGTACTACAGTTTCGTTGTTCTCACTTTCTACGATGCCCATCGCCCGGCTACCATCCGCTAGTAGCAGGTTAACGCCTTCGTAGTCATAGTTTACCCCTTCGTTAGGATAGATAATCGCTCGGTACAGCCCTTCTTTGGGTAATTTGTTACCAATCAGACTAAGAGCGGGACCGAAGTTGATCCCTTCGCCTTCTGCCTGATGACAGGAGGTGCATAAGTTTTGAAATACTATTTGCCCTTGCTGAGGATTGCCCGCTCGACTCACCATATCCCGAATAGGCGGCAGTGGTTTTCCTTCGCGACCACCGGGGGCAGGCAGATGTTTAGCAGCTGCCTGACGAATTCCACTACGGTATACGTTGAACAATACGCTGGCCGCTACTGGTTTTAAGCTTTCGGGAAAAGATGCCTTCTTAACGCAGTCCAGTAGGTAGTTTTCTCCTGTCCAAGAGTTCCCTAATCCCTGAATAGCTTCTTTGCGGTGTACTTCGGCTAACTGGTCAGAAAACACAAAATCGGTTAGCAGATCTAGAGCCGACTTTTCATTGATCTGCGCTAGTAGTGGCACAATAGCCGCAGCCTCGGCGGTATCCTGATACACCCGCTGTCGTACTTGAGCACTTGCTGAAAATGGCTCCTTCAGTAAAACGTTTCCGGCTAATAAAGCTACGTCAGGATTGTCGGATGAAAGTAGTTTTAGTAGTTCGGAGGTATAATCGGTAAGCTTGAATTGATCTACGATAGTTACGTAATCCATCGTGCCTGGATTCTGCTCCAGCGTTTCGCGAACAACGGCCATGAATCCTGGGGTGGGCTGAATTTGATCCGTATCCAAGTGACGCAGTACTAGCCGGTTGATCGCTTCTTGACGTTGTGGTTTATCACTAGTAAGCAGTTGCATCAAAACTTCGTTTTTCTGCTTACCCTGATGAAAGTCAAACGCCCGGAAGTAGCGGGGAATTTCATCTACCGAAGTAGTAGTATTGGTGATAATGGTTGCTAGAGGTTCAAGTGCCTCGTTGGTACGAGCTCGCCAGATGAGGTCTTTGTCCTTTTCTTCTATTGATTCTGACGCTGACGCTCGCCAGGCATCGAAGGCATGATCCCAGTTATCCATTGCACCAATGCCTAAGGCTTCCAGCATCCAGCGGTCGCCCGATTGGTAGTTATCGGCTAATGTAGCCCAAGCTTGCCCTGCTTCCTTAGAGGTTTCGTAGCGCAGCGCAATCGCTAATTCTTGCTGCACTTCTGGCGATGGATCATTGGCCATCTTCATAACCAACTTAGGCAAATCCATGCTTTGCTGGCGAGCTACTCGTATGCCTGTGATTCGCAGATTGGGATCATCGTCGTCCAATGCTTCTTTCACGTATTTTTCTGCATTAATAAATCCTAATAACCAGAGTGCTCTAGCCCGATGAACTGAATGATCACTCTGCCACAGATCTGCCAGAGCCTGCTCAGCGGAAGCACCCTGCTGATGAAGGAATGTCCACCCCTCATAACGCATAGCCATGTTCGGGTTTTTTAGCGCGTCAATAGCTGCATCAATACGCTCAATTTTCTGGTAGTGAGCGACGTATTTAGTATTGGGCGGAGCCACTCGGAAGATACGCCCTTTCTCTGCATCACCGGCTGCTCCACCACCTACGCCGGGATCGTACCAGTCGGCCACAAGTAGTGAACCATCAGGAGCCACGCATACGTCAATTGGGCGAAACCATTGGTCACCCATACTCTGCACAATGGGTATGGTAGCCGCCTGACCATCACCGGAAGCTGGTGATTGTACTGTCCAGACCACGTTAGGCCCAGCATCGGTGTGTACAATCTGGTTACGGAAGGCTTCGGGAAGTAAATCACCTTCATAAAAAGCCATTCCCGCAGGAGAACCTGCTCCAGTAACTAGTAGGTTAGGTACCACACCGGGGTCGTTCTGATGCCAATGCTGTTCGGGAACAGTTTCTTCCAGATTAGTACGCGGAGTACGCCATCCGGCCTGAGTTATCTCGTCGCGGTAGCCGTAGTTGCCATACTCCATCACCCGATTGATCCGGCAGCTTTGGTTGCCATCGTCGTCATTATCCGACTGCCAGATAGTGCCGAAAGAATCTAGTGCTAGCTCGTAGTTATTACGAAAGTTGTGGCCTAGCACCTCAAAATTATCACCATCCTGATCAAAGCGAAAAGCCATGCCACCAATGTAGGGCTTGCCCTCACTCTTAACTTCGTAGCCCGCTTTGTCTACAATGAAGTCACCGTTACGGTCGCGGACTTCGTAGCCCATGTTGCCCATATTGAAGTAAAAGCGGCCGTCGGGGCCGAAGACTAGTGCATGGGCCGAGTGGTCGCCGGGCTTGCCCATGCCGGTAAATAGCGTATCAATGCGGTCGGGTACGTCGTCGTGGTCGTCATCGGTAAACACCAACATATTGGGGCTGCGGGTAACATATACTTTATTGCCTAGCACAGCGATGCCCAGCGCAAGATGTACTTCTTCGCCTTGATAAAATACCTTTCGCGAGTCGGCTACGCCGTCTTGGTTGGTGTCCTCTAGTATGCTGATCCGCCCACCTGCTACGGTGCGCTCCTCTTCGGGGATGCCATAGTTGTACGACTCACAGACCCATACCCGGCCTCGGGCATCTACGTCTATATTGGTAGGGTTGATGACATCCGGCTCGGCTGCAAAGAGGGTCGTCTTGGTACCTTCGGCCATCTCAAATGTCTGGGTGGCGTACGCAGCCGAAGTTTTTTTCTCTTGGCTCAGGGTATCATACGCAGCCAGCCGTGCTTCTAAATTAGATGTTGTATCCGTATCAGGCGTGTCACAAGATGCTAGCACGATACATAAGGTTAAGATGCTTAGCATGCTCGTTTTATAATTCATCAATAGCTTCATGGATAAATTTGGTAAATATTCTTAATTATCAGTCGCACCGAAATAATGAAACATGATAGATACGATTTGGGTAGGCTCCACTGAGAAAATCTT
>JGI12210J13797_10159497_pt1 | contig 20900 bp, 15 predicted proteins | sample ElkSlonscriptome_3_FD_13797 | JGI IMG/M metagenome (IMG submission 13797)
TGTTTGGGTAGATGATCCTGAAGGTCTTGAGCTTAGAATACTCAATATAACGAACGAGTTACTCTCATTGCCCTATGAAAGGCCGGGAGCAAGATTATTTGACGTCGCACAAGCAGGTGACAACTCATTTATTTTGAGTACTTCCGAGGGTTTACTGAGGTACAATTATTCCAACGGAGGGACCGTTATATTGAATAGTTCCACAACTGAAGGCGAACTATTCTTCGATGAATATAACCAATTGATTTACTTGATCAGTGGTCAGGATGCCTTTATTTACGGGATCAATGGAGCACAAGCCGGTGGGTTTTCTTTCCCAAGAGATATCGTTTACGTGGGATTTGATTACAACCGCTAAGAGGTCACACCCATTTTCGAAAACTTGCTGATTCTAGCATGAACGAGTTTGTCGGAGGGCATGCTCTCCAGCTTTTGCAAGTTCGTTAAGATGGCCTCTTTCACATTTTTGAATGCGACTTCTCGATCAACGTGAGCTCCACCCAGGGGTTCTTTGATGATTCCGTCAATGAGCTTGTTCTTCAGCATATTGTCAGGGGTGAGCTTAAGAGCCTCAGCAGCTTCGATTTTATGATCCCAGTTGCGCCAGAGAATGGTGGAGCAGTTTTCAGGAGAAATCACCGAGTACCACGAGTTCTCTAACATGAGCACTTTGTCTCCAACACCTATTCCCAATGCTCCACCCGAAGCACCTTCGCCAATGATAATGCAGATGATTGGCACCTCGAGCTTGGCCATTTCGTAAAGATTTCTGGCAATGGCTTCACCCTGCCCGCGTTCCTCAGCTTCCAATCCCGGAAAGGCACCAGGCGTGTCGATCAAAGTCACTACGGGGATGTTGAACTTCTCCGCAAGCTTCATCAATCGCAGTGCCTTCCGGTAGCCCTCCGGATTTGGCATTCCGAAATTTCTGTATTGCCGCATCTTGGTGTTAATTCCCTTTTGCTGACCAATGAACATCACGGTTTTGCCGTCCACTTTTCCCAAGCCGCCTACCATGGCTTTATCGTCCTTCACATTGCGATCGCCGTGCAGCTCGATAAAAGTATTGTCGGTCAGGTACTCAATGTAGTGGAGTGTGTAGGGTCTTTCAGGATGCCTCGAAACCTGAACCCTTTGCCAGGGAGTCAAGTTTTCGTAGATCTCTTTTCGTTTCTTTTGAATCTTATTTTCCAAATCCTTCATGGATTTGGACATATTCACTTCACCTTTGTCGGAGATCTCTTTCGCCTTCTCCAACTGCTCCATCAATTCGCCGATAGGCTCTTCAAAATCGAGTAATACTGCCATAATCTCTTTCTTGTAAATTCGAAAGTACGATTTAAATCAAATCGCAAAGTTAAGAAGGTTTTTTAGCGTGAAACCGACATATTTGCGGGATGGTTCTTTTTCCCAATGCAAAAATCAATTTTGGACTGGAGATATTGCGAAAACGCAATGATGGATTTCATGATATCGACTCGGTATTTTATCCCATTCCGCTTTGTGATGCGCTGGAAGTAGTATTTGATCAACAGGATTCAAGGGATCATTGGCACTATTCGGGTTTGACCATTCCCGGAAATAGTGCAGACAATCTTTGTGCGCGGGCTTTGAATCTTCTGAGGGAAAGAGAGCATATTCCGAAACTAAATACCTTTCTGCATAAGGCTATCCCAATGGGAGCCGGTTTAGGCGGTGGTTCGGCCGATGGGTCATTTTTTATTAAAGCATTGAATGATTTGCTTCAACTAAATCTTCATTTGGATGAAATGAAAGAACTGGCGCTTTCTTTAGGAAGTGATTGTCCTTTTTTTATCAATAATTTAGCCGCTCGTGCTAGTGGCAGAGGCGAAGTTCTTACTCCGATCGAGCTCGATCTTAAAGGGAAGCACTTGGTACTCATCTGTCCCGATATTCACGTCTCCACCAAAGAAGCATACTCAATCATCAAACCCGATGATTCATCGGAGTCTCCTGCGAAAATTGTAAACAGACCCATTGATGAATGGCGAGGCAATCTTCGGAATCGATTTGAAGAGTATGCCTTTAGAAAGCATCCGAAATTGTCTGAAATTAAGCAAGAGCTTTACGCTGCGGGTGCGATATACGCTTCGATGACCGGTAGTGGTTCTGCTATCTACGGGATATTCAGTGAATCTATGGGCAAAGAAGCATTTTCAGATTTCGATACTGTTTTGGCATTCGATCTTTGACCTTATTTCTGAGCTCTGTTGAGCACGAGAATGGCAATTCCGGCAAAGAAAAGATTGGGTAGCCAAACCGCTAGCATGGGATTCAGACCGGCGTTGGTCGCCGCAACGGTCGTCACTTTCATGGCGAAAATGTAAATTACGGCAATCAAAACACCCGTCGCCATGTGCACCCCTATTCCCCCCCTGGTTTTTCGACCTGCCAGAGACACGGCGATTACAGTGAGGATGTAAGTGGCAAAGGGATAGGATGTTCTTTGGTGCTTTTCAATTTCGAAAAATACCGTTTGATCCGAACCTTTTTTACGCTCCTCTTCAATGAAGTTTGTTAACTCTTGATAGCCCATAGTAGAGGCTATGTTTAGTTTTACACCAAAATCATCAGGCCGCATATTCAGTAAAGTATCGAGTCTTACACCTTTTGAGATTTTTTCGCCGTTTTCGGTGAATTCCCGGACACGGTACCCTTGAATTTCCCACTTGCCTGAATCTGAATCGAATTTTGCTCGATCAGCCATCAGTTTGTATTCCAATTTGCCGTCATCATTCCATTTCTCCAAAGAGAACTTGTACCCGATATTATTGATCGTACTGAATGTTTCAAAATAAGCCAGTGTATTCTCTTCGATTTCCCGATGGAGATTATCGTCTTTTATTCTGAACTTTTTGTTCATGTACTGCTCTTCGAATTCAATTCGAACTCGATTGGCAATGGGCAGTTGATAGTGAGTGAAGTACAGTGAAATAGCAACCAGAATCGTGGCCGCAATGAAATAGGGCCTCAGTAGTCTTCGGAAAGAAACCCCGCCGGCAAATATGGCAATGATTTCGGACCGTTGTGCAAGTTGACTGGTAAAAAGAAGGACGCTTAGGAAGATGAGAAGAGAGCTGAACAAATTCCCAAAGTAAAAGACAAAATTGACGTAATACTTGAAGATGATCTGGTCCAAAGGAGCATCGTACTTGATAAATCGCTCGAGTTGTTCTGATACATCAAAAACTATAGCGATCGACATAATCAGCGCCAACATAAAAAAGAAGGTTCCCAAGAACCGTTTAATAATGTATAGATCGAGTATTTTCATGCCTCAGAGGCGACTTTCGAGCTTGGTGACCATTTGATTTTTCCAGACGGCAAAGGTACCCTCTTGAATTTTCTTTCGGGCTTCGCCGACCAACCACAAATAAAAGGCCAAGTTGTGAATACTGGCGATTTGTGCGCCGAGCATTTCTTTGCTAATGATTAAATGCCTCAGGAATGCCTTTGAATATGCTTGATCGACGTAGGATGTTCCATTTGGGTCAACCGGTGAAAAATCATCTTTCCATTTGGCATTTCGAATGTTGATGATTCCTTCGGAAGTGAATAACATTCCGTTTCTGGCATTTCGCGTTGGCATGACACAATCAAACATATCGATGCCGAGCGCTATATTTTCCAAAAGATTAGCGGGCGTGCCAACACCCATGAGGTATCTCGGCTTATCTTTGGGTAGTACTTGACAAACCACATCTGTCATGGCGTACATTTCTTCGGCTGGCTCTCCCACGGACAGGCCTCCTATCGCATTCCCTTCACGACCTTGAGCCGCGATAAACTCGGCTGATTGTTTGCGTAAATCGGGGTAAACGCTTCCTTGAACGATTGGGAAAAAGGTTTGGCGGTACCCATATTTGTCAGGAGTACCATCAAATCGATCGCAACATCGTTTCAACCAACGGTGGGTGAGGTGCATACTTTTTTCGGCATAGTCAAAAGGGCAGGGATATGGTGTGCATTCATCGAAGGCCATGATGATGTCTGCACCGATCGTACGTTGCACATCTACAGCTCTTTCCGGTGTGAAAAAATGTTTGTCTCCGTCGATGTGCGATTTAAAGCTCACCCCGCTTTCGCTTATTTTTCGATTATCAGAGAGGGAGTAGACTTGGTAACCTCCGCTGTCAGTGAGCTGGGGTTTATTCCACCCGTTGAAGGCGTGAAGTCCTCCCGCCTTTTCGATGGTTTCTATTCCCGGGCGTAGATAAAGATGGTAGGTGTTTCCCAGAATAATCTGAGCCTTGATGTCTTCATCCAGCTCTTTCTGGTGGACGCCTTTTACGGCTGCGGCCGTCCCGACGGGCATAAAAATGGGTGTTTCGATCTTGCCGTGATCGGTTTCCAACTCGCCTGCTCGCGCATTCGATTTGGGGTCTTCGGCTATAAGTTTGAATTCCAATGGTCCTTGTAAAACTTTGTTGATAAATCGAGGGCCGGCAAAGATAAGAGGAATAGAAATAGAGAAGCGAAAAACTAATTTTATACCGCCCTATGGAAATCCATATTTCATCAGAATCGGCCATCTTTTTTTGGAAGGTAGTACTCTTGGTTAGCGCTGCCATTCAATTTGGATTTTTCTTTTTGGTTTACAGCCGGCTGGCCTTTTTCAAGATAGGAGAAAAGTCGAAGGCAAAGCCACCCGTAAGTATCATCATTGCGGCGCGCAATGAAGAAGACAATTTATTGGCCAACTTGCCGATCATTCTGGAACAAGATTACCCTCAATTCGAGGTGGTAGTCATCAATGATTGCTCCGTGGACGACTCCATCGCGGTTTTGCAGACTTACCAAGAGAAGTATTCCAATCTACACGTCGTCAATATCATTGAAAATGAGCGCTACGAAGGCGGGAAGAAGTATGCCATAACTTTGGGCATCAAAGGGTCGAAGTACGATCGTCTGGTTTTTACCGATGCCGATTGCCGCCCTGTTTCACGAAAATGGATAGAGAAGGTGGTTGAGTCGGCGGCAGGAGATGAGGCCATCGTCTTGGGTTACAGTCCATACCTGAGTGACGGGGGTTTTCTGAACAAAATCATTCGTTTCGACGCATTCAATACAGGATTGAATTACCTGTGTTTTGCACTGTGCGGCATTCCATACATGGGTGTCGGAAGAAACCTATCCTATTCAAAGTCTTCCTTCTTTTCGGTCGGAGGATTTAAGTCTCATTACAAGCTCATGTCGGGCGACGATGATTTGTTCATCAACCAAATAGCGAAAAAAGCCCATACATTTATTTGTCTCGATCAGGAAGCCGTCGTGCCAAGTATTCCTGAAAAAAGCTGGAGGGACTACTGGTTTCAGAAGCGCAGACACCTTAGCACCGGTTTTCATTACAAGCCTTTGCACCGATTATTATTGCTGCTTCAGCCTTTAAGTGTACTGCTGTTTTGGCTGGCTGCCATAGTCTTACTACTTTCTCACAATTGGTTGGAGATTACTTTAGTCGTGGTCTTGTCGCGAGTTCTATTACAAATCCTTATTTTTAGGCGCTCATCGCGATGGCTAGGTCAATCAGACCTCGCTATTTTGGCACCGATATTTGAAATTCTAATCTTAGTTTTTACCACTTGCGCACATACGGCAAATGCCGTTTCAAAAAGAGTTACATGGAAGACGTAGTATCAAAACTCTCACCCAAAGCCCAACACGATTACAAACTCGTGAGAAGGGCAGTTGACGATCAAGACCAGGCAGCCTATGCCGAATTGATGGAGCGTTACCGAGAGAGCATTTACTACATGCTGTTGAAGATGGTTAATAATCCCGATGACGCAGATGATCTCACCATCGAGGCCTTTGGAAAAGCTTTTAGCCGTCTGAAGCAATATCAGCCCAATTATGCATTTAGTACTTGGATGTTTAAAATCGCTTCCAACAATTGCATTGATTTTATACGCAAAGAACGGAAGAAGCGCACTATGTCCATCGATACGGGCTTGCGAAATGAAGATGGTGAAAACGTGACGTACGATATCGAATCAGATGCACGAGATCCTGAAGAAGAAATGCAGCGTAACCAGCGAATGAAGGCAATGCGCCAAGTGGTTGACAAGCTTAAGCCTCGCTACAAACAATTGGTGATCTTGCGCTATTTTAAAGAATACTCTTACGATGAGATTGCCAAAGAGCTCGACCTACCTTTAGGTACCGTAAAAGCGCAGCTGTTTCGAGCAAGAGACTTCTTGCAGACTTTGATGAAGAATACCAAAGACACCATCTAGTGTCCGTCTGTAGAGTCCGATATCTACCCTACACTTATCTAAAAATAAGACATTGACCGAATGATTGAGCTTCTGACTCAATACTTTCCCGCGATTTCTCAAGAGAAGCTGGAGAAATTTGGCGCACTCCAACCGCTTTACGAGGAGTGGAACGCTAAAATCAACGTGATCAGTCGCAAGGACATGGATCAATTTGAAGAGCGGCACCTTTTGCACTCACTCTGCCTCACTTTTTTTTGGCAACCCAAGGCGGGCCGGAAAATCCTGGATATCGGCACGGGAGGTGGCTTTCCCGGGATACCGTTGGCCATACTCTATCCGGATGTAGAGTTCCTTTTGATCGACTCCACCGCCAAGAAAATTAAAGTGGTCAACGAGGTGGTCGAGGCACTTAAACTCAAAAATGTAACGGCCATTCAAGAGCGCGCCGAATACGTAAAGGGGACTTTCGATTCAGTGGTTAGTCGGGCAGTGGCTCGCTTGGCAGTGCTTACGGAATACTGCGTCCATTCGAAAATGAAAACCAAGGAATTGATCTGCTTAAAAGGGGGGGACTTGCGGGAAGAACAAGAAGAAATCGACCGGTATCCTTCAGTCATCTACAAGCTGGACACCAAGATTGACCGACCTTTTTTTGAGACGAAGAAGGTGGTGAAAGTCTCTTTTTAATCAATCAATTCGATAGAGCTCAACACTCAGATTGTCGATGTAAAAGTCGAGCTTGGAAGGATTCCATACGTAAAATTTGATCAGGTCATTCTCGGATTTGACGGGTGATAGCAGAACGTTGTATTTCCAATGTCGAATTTTTCGAGGAGTATTATTGGGTACTTCATTGATTCGAATTGCGCTGTAACTGTAGCTTTCTCCAGTTTCATTTTGAAAGTCTATCGAGACGTATGCCTCCGAACAGGCAGCCGTATCGAGCTCGTAGCTATCGAGGCTTATTACGGCGTATAGACCTCGCTCAGCCATGAAATGCTCATCGGTTTCGGTCTCAGTGAGCAGGTTGAACTCGTTACCTGAGTAATCGGCCATAGGGGAACCATCATCTTCAATTGAATTTTTAACAGCACACGAACAATCCTCTTCTCCCTCATCCATGGTGCAGAAAGAGGAGAAAATCAAAGTCATCTTTGCCTCATAAGGTGGTAGATCGTTGCACCCACCCAACGTATTTTCATATTTTTCATCCGTATGTAGGAAAATGTATTTGTATTTTTCATATGTCATGTCCCAGCGCGATAAGATCCAAGAGTGGTATTGATAAGTTTGAATTACGTTGATGGTTGAGAATGCAGCCAATACCAAAATCAGTGGGATAAAGAGTTTTGTTTTTAAACTTTTGGACAAAAGGAAGCCAAGGGGCAGCGCGATCACCGATAGGTATTCCACAAAAGGACGCTGGCTGAAGGACGGGCCATAGTACCAATTCCACCATGAAGCTAAAAAATAGACGATAACAGCTATAAAAGCCAAGAAGCTGAAGGTGAGGTATGGCTGCCGTTTAATCCGAATCAAAGAGGCCAATAAGCCTACTAAAACCACTGGCGTATATAGAAATAAACCTTTTCGCCAACTCAAGAGAAACTCAAAGATGGCCGGATGTAGAAAATAGAATCCTTCATCAGTGTATGTCCATAATTCAATTGTGCCCGATTGAATGAATACGAGGAGCGGATGAATCGCGACAATTCCGATTGAAATCAAGGCTGAAGGAATCAGAAGTGACGGTTTTAGGACTTGTCTCAAAGAAGCCATCAAAGAAGAACTCGAACCGCTCAAGAATGGAATGGCGAATACGACCAGCCCGTTGATTGGCCGAATCAGTATGATCAATCCTAAAAATGCTGAAGCAATGAAAAGGTTTCTCCCGCGGCTCGTATCTTTTGTGAAAGACTTGAAGAAATAGAGAAAACCCGTGACGGCAAACCACGAATATACATGCGACATGGCGGGCTCAACCAAAACATAGTTCATCAAGTTGGTTCCGACGGAAATGACGATCAGCGTGATTCCACGGCTAAGTTTGTCAATTTCAAATAGCTGCAAAAGACCATCCAGCCACCACAGCCCGATCATCAAATAAAAGATGGCGCCAATACCTATTGCAATATGGAAGGGGTTGGCATATCCTTCTTTTAGATCGTCACCGGCAGCGAGGTAGCCAATTCCCATAAAAGGTGCCATCAGCACAGCACTGCCCGGATAGTATTTGTTCACGACACCGGCTGAGTTTTCTAAGAAGTATCTTCCGTCTGCGGTTTGTTCTGAGAAATTCTTTTCGATGAAAATGCCCGTGAGGTAAGAATAATAGCCCTTGCCGTCGCTGGTGATGATCCTCAATTGGCCGTCTTCGGAGGGTTCAGTCCATACGAATTCAATGGCTAAGAAAAGAAAAGCCAACCCAATGAGTGGGATGACGAAATGAAAACTTTTTGGCATCTCAGCTTCGCTGTATTGTAAGCCGAAAATAGAGATTTTATTGCTTTTCTATTGATGCAGTTAAGAGACTTTGCTAGTCCTCGACCATTTGCATTGATTGCAATTTATTGTAGAGGCCATCTTTATTGGACATCAACTCGTTGTGGTTACCGGTTTCAGAAATTTCCCCGTCTTCGAGCACGATAATTCTGCTCGCATTCCTGATGGTGCTGAGGCGGTGTGCAATAACAATGGCGGTGCGGCCTCTCATCAACTCCTCCAATGCATCTTGAACCAAACGCTCCGATTTGCTATCGAGCGATGAGGTGGCCTCGTCTAAAATCAACACACATGGATCTCTCAAAACGGCTCGTGCTATTGCGATGCGTTGTCGCTGACCGCCGCTGAGCTGTACCCCTCGTTCTCCCACCAAGGTTTCCAGTTCCTCCGGGAAATTACTGATGAACTCCATGGCATTGGCCTTTTCTGCGGCCTTGACGATTTCCTCCTCAGATGCATCCGGATTTCCATAGCCGATATTCTCTTTTATGGTTCCGTTGAAGAGGATCACCTCCTGAGGGACAATCCCAAAGAGCGATCGGTAAGTGGAAAGATCGTAATCTGAAGCATCTTTTCCATCGAGATAAATGTGGCCACCCGTAGGCTCATAAAAACGAAGCAGGAGGGAAGTAATGGTCGATTTTCCTGCTCCCGATGGGCCTACAATGGCCAATTGCTCTCCTGAGTTTACTTCGAAATCAATGTTTTCGAGTACGGGAAGGTTTTCTCTGGTTGCGTAGCTGAAATTCACGCCCTTGAACCGAATGTCGCCTTTTGTCTTTAAATCGATTTCTTTCCGCTCTATTTGAATGTTTTCCGAATCACCGTCGATAATGTCCATGAGGTTCTCCGTAGCTCCCACGGCTTTTTGAATGCCCGCATACAGATCGGGCAAGCTTCCGATGGATGCTCCGAGAAATATCGTGTACATGATAAAGGAGATGAACGACGACTGCAACATGTTTCCTTCCTGAGTCAACAATACCCCTTGCCAAATCACAAAAACGATGGAGCCGAAAAGGCAAAGGATAATAAACGAAACAAATAGTCCGCGCCAGATGGCTCCCTTCATGGCCAGTGTTCTGATCTCGTCTACCCGCACACCGTAGCGCCTCATTTCAAAAGCTTCGTTAGTAAAAGCCTTTACGTTTTGAATGCCTTGTAGAGCCTCTTCCAAAATGCTGTTGGATTGAGCGCTGGCATCTTGTGTTTGCTTGGACAACTTGCGAATAAAACGACCGAAGAATACCGCAATGAGTGCGACCGCGGGAATAACGCTGAGCATGATCAATGACAGTTTCGGCGAAAGCCAAACCAAAGCGGCAATTCCCACCACAATGGTGATAACTTGCCTTACAAACTCGGCGATGGTGGTGGTAAAGGTGGTTTGCAATTGACTGATGTCGGTGGCGATGCGGCTGGTTAACTCTCCGATCTTGTTGCGGTTGAAGAATTCCAACGGCGACATCACCAACTTTGAAAAAGCATCGCGTCTGATGTCAGCCAGCGTGTATTCTGTCACTCGAGTGAAGAGCAGAATTCTGAAAAAGGAAAAAATGGCCTGAGAAGTGAAGACCACGGCCAGGGCCAGAATGATGTCTTCAAGTCCGTCGAAGTTCAGCATTTGTCCCGCTACGCCCTCGGTGCCATCGTTGCCGATGAGTTGGCCTATGAAGTAGGGGAAGAGCATCGCCGTAAGGCTGCTTAATATCAAGAATACAAAGCCCAGGCTGAAAATGCCCGAGTACGGTTTGAGGTAGCGAAAAACGCGGCTTGCTTCTCTAAATGAAATCTTTGGTTTTTTTTCTTTCTCTTCAGCCATAAGCGAGGGCAAAGGTAATATCCTTAACCCAATGTGATAGTCATTGTTTTGTCAGAAAGAAATAGCCTCGCTTTATTTCTGTCAAAGCATCATATACCTTTGCATCAACTCTCTTCTCAATACCCAATGCTCCTTACTCCATACTATTTTCCATTTTTCGTTTTGCGGTAAGCACAAAAAGACTATTTTTGCAGTCCGTTTTAAAAACGGGACAGAATTTTGAACTTCGATTGCCATGAAAAGAACATTCCAACCTTCGAACAGAAAGCGACGCAACAAGCACGGTTTTCGCTCACGTATGGCTTCTGCAAACGGCCGCAAGGTACTAGCTGCGCGTCGCAGAAAAGGACGCAAGCGTCTTAGCGTTTCCGACGAGAAGCTTCACAAGCGTTAATAAGTCTTCGCTTCAAACATATTTTTTTTCCGCCATTGCATTTAGTGCAGTGGCGGTTTTTTTGTTTCCACACCTTTTGGTATTTGCATCAACCCTTTTTTCCGGATCAAGGCGGCGTTGGCGCCCGTCATAATGATGTGACCCGAACGCAATGAGTGAATTTTAATCTCGCGATTTGCCTTTTTGAACTTCTGTGCATTTTTCTCGGGAATGATTTTGTCGTAAAGACCAAAGAAAAGATCGGCAGTGATGCCATATTCTCGCATACCGGAACCCAGCTTCTCAAAGTCGGGCTCAATTTTTCTCAAAAATGTCCAGACAGAATAAACCTGCAGCTGACTCTCACGGGTTTTGATTTGCGATTTGACAAAGTCGCGCAACTTAGTACTGATTAATTTGGTTTGGTGCAGCCCTTTCAAAATCCAATAAAACGGTGCATTGAATTTGATGAATTGCCGAAAGGCCACACGGCCTAATGCATAGTGACTCAGGAGAGCATACCAACGATTTACGATCAATCCATCAGGGGCGAAGAGATAAAGGGCGTCGATGCGTTGTGGCAAAACCTCGGCAATGCACATGCAGATTCGTCCACCCAAGCTATAACCCATCAGAGAAGTGCTGCTGAGGTTTTTGTAAAGCAGAAAAGCTTCAATCAATTCTTTCAGTTCCTTTTTTGAGAGTGGCTGTTCATCGGGCGATCGGGAGCTGATATCGCTATTTCCATGGAAGAAAATGTCGAAAGAGTAAACCGTGAAGGTGTCGTGAAACGGTCGGGTGAAACGAATAAAATCCGTGTGGCTTCTACCGAAACCGTGAAAAGCGAGAAGCGGCTGATTTCCCTCTCCCCAAACAGCATAGTTGAGGCGTAATTCACCGTGTGTAAATAACTTCTCTTGAACTGTTGGTTTGTATTCCACTTCGGAAGAAAAAAATCAATTACTTTCGCGTCCTAAATGAAGCAAAATTTAGGCACATCGACGTATTCTGTTCGCCCAATTGACGCTTTTTCCCATTCTTTACCACTCCACCTTTCTCAAAAACACCATTATGCCTAGAGATAGAAGCATCCGATCCGTATTAATTATTGGAAGTGGCCCCATTATCATCGGCCAAGCCTGTGAATTTGACTATGCCGGTTCGCAAGCCTCGCGCTCCTTGCGTGAAGAAGGCATTGAAGTGACTCTGATCAACTCCAATCCTGCGACCATCATGACCGACTCTGTGGTGGCGGACAACATTTACCTCAGGCCTTTGGAGCCGGAGTCCATTGAAGAGATTCTGGAAAAGCACAATATCGATGCGGTTCTTCCCACCATGGGAGGGCAAACGGCTCTGAATCTCGCCATCAAATGCGATGAACTGGGTATTTGGGAGCGTTTTGGGGTGAAGATGATTGGAGTTGACATCAACGCCATTGATGTGACAGAAAACCGCGAGGCCTTTAGAAAATTGATGGAGTCCATCGATATTGCCATGGCTCCTCAAGCTACGGCCAACTCTTTTTTGGAAGGGAAAGAAATTGCGCAAAAATTCGGATTTCCACTTTGCATTCGGTCGAGCTACACTTTGGGCGGAGCAGGAGCAGGGATCGTTCACGATCAAAAAGATTTTGACAACCTGTTGACGAGAGGGCTGCACGTTTCGCCCATTCACGAGGTGATGATTGATAAGGCTCTACTTGGTTGGAAGGAGTTTGAGCTGGAACTTTTGCGCGATGACAATGACAATGTGGTGATCATTTGCTCGGTGGAAAACATGGACCCCATGGGAATTCATACGGGAGACAGCATCACAGTAGCCCCCGCCATGACATTGAGTGATCGAACGTATCAGCGAATGCGCGACATGGCATTCAAAATGATGCGCTCCATCGGGAATTTTGCCGGAGGTTGTAACGTACAGTTTGCGGTAAGCCCTGACGAAAAAGAGGACATTATCGCCATCGAAATAAATCCACGAGTGTCGAGGTCTTCGGCTTTGGCATCAAAGGCAACCGGTTACCCTATAGCCAAAGTAGCCGCTAAGCTGGCCATCGGTTATCACTTGGATGAATTGAAGAATCAGATTACAAAAACCACTTCGGCATTCTTTGAGCCTACGCTCGATTACGTGATTGTAAAGATTCCTCGTTGGAATTTTGATAAGTTCAAAGGTTCGGATCGAGAGTTGGGTCTTCAAATGAAGGCCGTAGGAGAGGTGATGGGTATTGGTAGAAGTTTTCAAGAGGCTCTCCAGAAGGCTTGCCAATCTTTGGAAATTAAGCGAAATGGTTTGGGAGCAGACGGGCGCGAATTGAAAGACCAAGACAAGATTCTACATAGTTTGGAGCACCCGAGTTGGAACAGACTTTTCCACATCTACGATGCCATTAAGCTGGGTATCCCGTTTAAAACCATCCACGAAAAGACCAGAATCGACCATTGGTTCCTGAAGCAAATCGAAGATTTGATTCTGCTTGAGGACAAGATTGAAGATCATACGCTGGAGTCACTTCCCCGCGAATTGCTTTTTGAGGCCAAGCAAAAAGGTTACGCTGACCGACAGGTTGCTCACCTTTTGCGCTGCTTGGAGAGTGAAGTTTTTGCGAAGCGAAATGACATGGGCATCAATCGGGTTTACAAAATCGTGGATACCTGCGCCGCCGAATTTGAAGCGAAGACTCCTTACTATTACAGTACCTTCGAGGACGAAAACGAATCGGAAGTCACCGACCGCAAAAAGATTGTGGTGCTCGGTTCGGGCCCTAATCGAATCGGTCAGGGAATTGAATTTGACTACTGCTGCGTGCACGGAGTATTGGCTGCCAAAGAATGCGGCTACGAGACCATCATGATCAACTGCAACCCCGAGACGGTTTCCACCGATTTCGATACGGCTGACAAACTCTACTTCGAGCCGGTATTCTGGGAGCACATTTACGACATCATTTTGCACGAGAAGCCCGAAGGGGTCATCGTACAGCTAGGCGGACAGACGGCACTAAAATTGGCTGAAAAGCTGAGTAGATACGGCATCAAGGTTATTGGAACCAGTTACGAGGCACTCGACTTGGCAGAAGATCGTGGAAGCTTCTCGACGCTGCTGAAAGAACATGACGTTCCTTATCCGAAATTTGGTGTGGTTGACAATGCTGAGCAGTCGCTCGAACTGGCCGACGAGCTGGGTTTTCCACTGTTGGTGAGGCCGTCTTACGTTTTGGGAGGTCAGCAGATGAAAATCGTCATCAACAAAGAAGAGCTGGAAACGCACGTGGTGAACATTCTTCGCGACATGCCCGACAATAAAATCCTTCTCGACCACTTTTTGAGTGGAGCGATCGAAGCCGAGGCGGATGCCATTTGCGATGGGGAGAATGTTTACATCATCGGTGTGATGCAGCACATTGAGCCGGCTGGTATTCATTCCGGTGATTCTTATGCAGTACTGCCACCTTATAACTTGGGTGACTTGATCATTGAGCAAATCGAAACAATCACCAAAAAGATAGCCATCGCCTTGCGTACCGTTGGGCTGATTAATATTCAATTTGCCATCAAAGACGACGTGGTTTACGTGATTGAAGCCAATCCACGTGCCTCTCGAACGGTTCCGTTTATTGCGAAAGCATACGACGAGCCCTACGTGAATTATGCTACCAAGGTAATGTTGGGAGAGAAGAAGGTGACTGATTTTAACTTTAAGCCCAAAAAGCACGGTTATGCCATCAAGATTCCCGTTTTCTCTTTCGAGAAATTCCCGAATGTGAACAAAGAGCTGGGCCCCGAGATGAAATCGACCGGTGAGGCAATTCAATTTATCGACACGCTTATGGATCCGTTTTTTCGAAAGATTTACAGCGAGAGAAACCTATACCTAAGCCGCTAAACGAATCTCCCTATCTTTGCGCCGGAAATGAGATTGATTCTGATCATTTTGGGAATTTATTTTGCCGTTCGGCTTTTGGGTCGACTTTTGGCACCGCTGATGAACAACAATCGTTCTTCTGCTTCTGGTGGTGCCGGTCGGAGAGAGTCAGACAATCGGAAGGAAGGTGAAGTAAAGATTGAATATACCGACAAAAAGAAACGAAAGGACAATTCTGACTCGGGAGAGGGAGATTATGTCGATTTCGAAGAACTCGATTAATTATGAAACACCCATTGGTTAAGCGCTTTCTACCGCACCTCATAGCCGTATTGTCTTTTTTGGCCATCAGTGTCATCTACTTCTACCCGGCTTTTGATGGATACAAATTGAGCCAAAGTGATGTGACCACTTTTCGTGGGATGTCTCAGGAAATCGTAGAGTACCGAAGAATGTATGGAGAGGATCCGCTATGGACCAACTCCATGTTTGGCGGAATGCCGGCATACCAGATTTCCGTTGAGCACCCGAATCACATCATAGCAATTATTGACAATGCGATGAGTTTGGGATTACCTCGCCCGGCGAGTTATCTCTTTCTCTATCTACTCGGCTTTTATATCCTTATGATTTCGCTTCGTGTAAAACCGGCTATGGCCGCTGTCGGAGCTGTCGCTTTTGCCTTTTCCAGCTATTATTTCATCATTTTGGAAGCTGGTCACAACACAAAAGCTCACGCCATTGGCTACATGGCTCCGGTTTTGGCGGGAATAATTTGGGCTTACCGAGGTCGAATCCTTTTCGGCGGGGCCATGGCCGCGTTGTTTCTCGCTCTGGAAATTGAGGCAAACCATGTCCAAATCACCTATTATTTAGGTCTTTTTGTCATATTTTTGGTACTTGTTTTTGCCTTCAGGGCTTACCGTCAATCACAGATCGGTCAATTTGTGAAAGCATCTCTGGTATTGTTGGTCGCTGCTATTTTGGGAGTCGGGGCTAACCTGAATAATCTTTGGCCGACTTATGAATACGGAAATTACTCTATTCGGGGAGCCACTGAGCTAACGGTTCAACCCGATGGAGCATCGAATGATGCCAATGTCACAGCCGGCTTGGACCGAGATTACGTGACCCAGTGGAGCTATGGAATCACCGAAACGCTGAGCTTGTTTGTGCCCAACATCATGGGAGGTGGATCAGGCGCTTTGATCGACCAAAATACGCAGCGCGAAAATCCTCAGATGTACCAAGCCATTGCACAGGGTTACCAAACTACTCAGGTATTTCCCAACTCTTATTGGGGCGACCAACCTTTTACCAGTGGGCCTGTCTACTTCGGTGCTACCGTATTTCTATTGTTTCTACTGGGGGTCGTTTTTGTGAAAAACCGAATGAAATGGGCCATTATCGCCGGAGTTGTTTTAACGATTGCACTGGCCTGGGGCAAAAACTTTATGGGCCTTACAGACTTTTTCCTAGACTTTGTTCCGGGGTATAATAAATTCAGGGCCGTTACCATTATCCTTTCTATTACAGGTTTGTTATTTCCTCTCCTGGGATTTCTTTTCATAAGAAGAGTTATCGCTCAGCCTGAATCTATTCGCGACGGACAAAAGATGTTTTTAGGTATTGCGGGAGGATTTTCACTTCTTCTTTTGGCCTTTGTGGTAGCTCCTCAAGCGTTTTTCAATTTTTTGAGTACTCAGGAAAATCAAATATTCACCAACCTGTCTCAAGGAGAAAACAGTTCGCAAGTCCTTCAGTACGTATCGGCTTTGCAAGATGCGCGGGCTGAGTTATTCGTATCCGATGCCGTCAGATCTCTTATTCTGGTGCTTCTCACGGCTGCCGTGTTATGGCTTTATGTAAAAGGCAAAGTGAACGAAAAAATCCTGATAGCGGGAATAGCAGTGCTGATAATAGCTGATTTATGGCCAATTTCAAAGCGCTACGTGAACAATGAAAAGGTAAAAGGACGCTTTGTGATGTGGGAGCCCGATGAAGCCGGGGCAAGTGCTTACAAGGAATCTACAGCCGATAAATATATTTTAGAACGCGAGATGGATTTAAATCCTCGCGTGGGAGACGCCGTTTCAGAGGCTGTCGCAGAATTCAAGGGAGATGTGAAAAAGGACGTCTCAAGAAGAGCGAGCCAAGAAGAAGTGAACAACGTAAAGTATGCTGCACTACGATTTAACACGGATTACCGCGTCTTGAATATGAACGGCCCCTTCCAAGAGTCAAGGACTTCCTATTTCCACAACTCTGTAGGAGGATATCACGGAGCCAAGTTAAAGCGGGTGCAAGAGCTCTATGATTTCTACATTTCAAACGAAATTGCAGCATTGGGAGCAGCATTGCAAGGTTCACCTGATATAAACTCGGTAGACAGAGCCATTCAGCTCATGGATGTGGTGAATATGCTCAATACTAAGTATATCGTATACAACCCTGAAGCGCCTCCTTTTGAAAATGAGTATGCCAACGGCCCTGCTTGGTTTGTGGAATATATCGAGACTGCCAATTCTGCTGATGAAGAAATCATGGCTTTGGACGAGTTGGAGTTGAAGTCTGAAGCCGTTGTGCATTCAGACTTTAATGATCAAATAGAGGGGTTCAGTTTCCGGGAATCTGCTGATGCCATGATAGCAGTACAGGAACACTTGCCGAATTACATCAAGTATATCTATGATTCTCCCGTCCCGCAAGCGGTGGTTTTCTCAGAAATATACTATCCCGAAGGCTGGAATGCCTACATCGACGGTGAGCCGGCAAAGCATTTCCGAGCAAATTATACCTTGCGTGGTATGATTATGCCGGAAGGTTCGCATACCATTGAGTTTAAATTCGAACCTCAGAGTTATGCCAGCGCTGCCACGGCCAGCACTGCCGCAGGCCTCCTTATTTGTCTTCTTTTTGCCTTTTCGATGTATCGAAACTTCAAATCTCCCGAGGAAGATGCTTATGACGAACTAATGGATTAACCTTTATGCTGAAAAGAATTGATAAAACGGTTGAATTTGTGCGTCAGAGCATAGGCCCGAACAAGCGAATTCTTGATTTGGGCGTGGCAAATGAGATGGGAGACGCTCTGAAAAAGGCGGGCTATGAAGTGATTAACACAAAAGGGGAAGATTTGGATGTCGATTTCGAAGACTACCTTAAGATGGATGTAGATTGTGTGACGGCCTTTGAAATTTTTGAGCACATGCTCGCTCCTTTTAATATTTTGAGATTGCTCGCGGTTCCCAATGTGGTTGCTTCAGTTCCCCTTAAACTCTGGTTTGCATCTGCCTACTGGAATCCTGCAGATCCGTGGGACAGACATTACCACGAGTTTGAGCCGAAGCAGTTCGATATGTTGATGGAACGTGCGGGCTGGCAAATCAAGGACTCGGAAAAATGGAAAAGTCCTGAAACAAAGAAGCTTGGGTTCAGGCCTATTCTGCGAAGTTTTACGGACCGGTATTACATCGTTCATTGTCAGCGTCCCGAGGGATTCACCCTTCCGGCCAAGTGAAAAAAGTACTTATAATAACGTATTACTGGCCCCCGGCTGGAGGGGCCGGTGTTCAGCGATGGCTTAAGATGTCAAAGTACTTGACAGATTTTAACGTTGAACCCATCATACTGACTGTTCGGCCGGAAAGCGCTTCCTACCCCGTTTCTGACTCAAGTTTTTTGGCTGAGGTTCCGCAAAACCTTAGAGTGATTCGAACCAAGAGTTTTGAGCCTCTCCAAGTCTATTCACGCGTATTTGGAAAGAAGAACGTACCCTATAGTGGTTTTGCCAACGTGGAGACAGACAGTTTCATTTCCAGACTTTCTCGTTGGATCAGGGGCAACATCTTTATTCCCGATGCTCGAAAGGGATGGAATAAATTTGCGGTCAAGGAAGCGAATGACCTCGTGCAAAATGAAAAAATTGACACAGTCATCACAACGGGGCCGCCCCACAGTTCGCATTTAATCGGTCTCGAACTCAAGGAAAAGTTTAAGCTCAACTGGATTGCTGATTTTCGGGATCCATGGATTGATATTTATTATTACTCACAACTACTTCACACGGCCCGAGCAAAAAAGTCAGATAAGGAGCTCGAGTTAAAAGTCCTTTCTTTTTCCGATCTCGTTTTGACCGTTTGTCCTTCCAATCAGTCTTTGATCTCTGCAAAACTGCCTTCTGACCTTCGGGCAAAAGTGAAGCTGTTGCCAAATGGTTTTGATGAAACTGATTTCGAAGACATTGTACCCGTGAAATCGGATGACTTTACCATGGTTTACACCGGAACCATGGCAGCAACCTATCATTTCTCTCCTCTTTTATCAGCGCTTTCAAAACTCGAGATAGATTGGAACTTGATTATTGCGGGTTCGATTTCTCCGGAAGTGAGGAATCAAATCAACGAACATCATTTAGGAAATAAAATCGATTTCAGAGGATACCTGCCTCATGCTGAGGTAATCAGACTTTTGGTGAGTGCGGACTTATTAGTTCATGTTTTACCTGAATATGAATTGGGTACATCGGGAAAGCTCTTTGAGTACATAGGTTCGGGTAGACCGATACTGAACATAGGTAGAAAAGACGGAGACTCGGCTTTCTACATCAATGAAGCCAACGCAGGTAAAACCTTTATGGAGAACAACAACGGGGAGATTGAGCTTTTCATCGAGAGCTTGCAAGCAGGTAAACTCAACTTTGACACGAATAGAAAGTCATTCACGCGCAAAGCGAGAGCCAAGAATTTGGTTGAACTTATCTCTTCTTTGTGATGAGCTCTGCTGCCGACATGAATGAACCCATTTTACCTTTGTATATTTCGGTAATACATTCCAAGGCGTGAACTATTTTATTGGAAAAGGATTGCATCGATCATCCGTGGTATTTTTCATAGATCTTTTGAAAAAGAGGGTGTACGATACTCTTCAGGAAGTAGAGGAAAAGGACCATTCAGATATCTTCTGGGATGATGCCGACGAGCAATCGCTGCCTTTGGCCGGTTCATTTTATCAAAAGCTTCAAGATGAAAAAGATTTACATTGGCAAAATGTATTATCTGACAAATGCCGCATAGAAGATAAGACGGGTCGCACCGACCATGCTGCGACTGTATTTTATATGGTTAATTGTCTGCAAGAGTTTCAGCCTGACTCCACCGATCTGGATAAGTTCGGGCGTTTTCGATTCGAAGCGTCCTATCAAAGTGCTCATGAAAACATTGAGGAGGACCTGGTTGGAAAGATGCTGCTTGATTTTTCGTTGCAAAACGGACTCAAACCACGTGAAAAGGACACGAAGATTTTCATCTCTCACGACATTGATACCATTAGAGGAGGATTGCTTCAAGATGGGTACTGGGCGTTAAGAAACTTTCGAATTAAAAGCCTCTTCGCCATTCTTTTACAAGAATTATTGCTTCGGCCATCTTGGAAAAACATGGATAGAATTCTCAGAATTCAATCCGAATATGACCTGAAATCAACTTTTTTCTGGCTTCTTGAAGCGGGTAAGGACGATTTAGGTATTCCTCAAGCAGACTATTCAGCGAAGGATGTAGCGAGTAATCAATTAATCATTGATTCAAAGGAAGGATTCGAAAACGGTTTGCATAAATCGACATTGAAGAAATCGATATCGGAAGAGCTCGAAAAGGCGCCCGAAAGTTGGGTGCTTAACCGCTATCATTTTCTTAAGTTCAATCCTTATCCCGACTGGATAGCCGTGTCAGAGTCTCCAATCAGACTTGATGCTAGTCTTGGTTTTTCAGAACATTTTGGATTCAGAAATTCTTTTGGAGAAGCCTTTGTTCCATTTGATTTCAGGTCCTGCAATTACTTTGATTTCGTGGAGGTTCCCCTCACCGTTATGGATATGACTTTCAAGAATTATCTGAAGTCGCCGGTGGAAAATACGGCTCAAATGATTATCGAGTTTATAGAAGGTCACAGTCGAAATTGCGTAATTTCCCTGCTTTGGCACAACACATTTTTTACCGATTATAAATTCGGGGATTACCTGAATGTTTACAAAGAGATTGCCAAGTATGTTTACGAGAAAAAACTCATCACCGTGACAGGTTCAGAATTACTTAAAGAA
>JGI12210J13797_10007158_pt1 | contig 20881 bp, 17 predicted proteins | sample ElkSlonscriptome_3_FD_13797 | JGI IMG/M metagenome (IMG submission 13797)
GACAGGCGATCGCTCACATTAAGCCCAAGGAACGGGATGATGTGGCGCGTGAATTTTTCAAGCAACTCAAGAAACGCGGATTGAGCGATCGCGACTTGGAAAAGCAACTGGGACTTTCCACTCATCACGCCAGTCGGATGACGGAGGATGATGTGGCTAAACTTGCCACGTTTACCTATCATTCTCATCCGGATATCTTTCAGGACGTTTTAGCCGATCAACCGGCCATTGTCAAATTCCTCAGCAATCCCTTAGTGGGGGCGGTTATGGGGGCAATTGCCTCAAAATGGTTCGGACATCGCCGCTAATTACTTCAATCCTTTTCAGTCATTACCATAAAACCATGAACCTGCGTCAGCAGGTTTTTTTATTGTTTTCTACATTCTTCTTTTTGAAACGTTCCAGCTTTTGTAGCAAACCCTACATAACTAAGGAATCGGCATTTAAGCGCCATGGCTATTCAAGAAGCGGTGATTAATGATGTCCTGAACTATATTGGCAACCAAAAAAATTATGATAATATTACGTTGCTTGTGCTAAAACAGAAACAGATGTATGAAGAAATTAAGGTTGAGAGAAATAAAACATAAAGTTAGCCAAATATCCGGCAGTTTGCCGCTACGAATGGTTTTAGTCATTCCTTTTGTCATGCAAGTTTTTGCTACGGTGGGACTAATTGGCTATCTGTCTTTTCGCACAGGACAAAGAGCGGTGAATGAATTGGCGATTCAGTTAACAACTAGGGTAACTGAACGAATCAATCAACATCTTAAAGCCTATTTGGAAACACCGCATTTTATGCATAATATGACCGTGTCGTCGATTCGGAATGGCAATCTAAATATTAGTAACTTTTCTAGCTTACAGCAACAGTTTTGGTCAGACATTAAACTTTCCAATGCTGTCGATTATATTTTCTTAGGAACTCAAGAAGGTTACTTTATTGGGGTGCAAGACTATGGGGATGGTCGCCAAGTCGTGAAGTTTCGCGATCGCGCTACCGCTCCCAAGCGGCTGATTTATGCGCTAGACGAGGACGGAAAGCGGACTCAGTTGCTCAAATCCCAAGACTATGACCCCCGTATTCGTCCCTGGTATACAGCTACGCTGAAGGCGCAACAACAAACCTGGAGTCCCATTTATATTTCCGCTGATTTAGGGGTTTTACAAATTACACCCACAACGCCAATGTATGACGCAGAAGGAACGCTGCAAGGGGTTTTGGGAACCAACTTGATTTTATCTCAAATTAGTGATTTTTTACAAGAATTAAAAATTAGCCAATCTGGACAAGCGTTTATTCTAGAACGCTCCGCTGATATTGTAGCCAGTTCCACCGATGAACAGCCTTATCTCTCTACAGCGTCAGAACCCATTCGTCTCAATGCTCGAAATAGCCAACAGCCTGGAATTAAATTGACAACACAAGAACTACTTCAACAAGTTGATGATCTAAATCAAATTAATCAGCCTTTACAATTTACCTTTGAAATCAACAACAAAACCCAACTGGTACAAGTCTCACCCCTAACTGATATACAGGGATTAGATTGGCTGATTGTGGTTCGAGTTCCCGAAGCAGATTTTATGGCACAAATTACGGCGAATACTCGCACCACTATTTTTTTATGTCTGGCGGCTTTAGGAATAGCAACGGTGTTGGGAATTGTCACAGCACGGTGGGTCACGCAACCCATTTTATCCCTAAATAGGGCTGCCAAAGAAATTGCTCAAGGAGAATGGGGAAAAGTTGTGGAACTTCATCGTTCCGATGAAGTGGGAGAATTAGCCAAGTCCTTTAATAGCATGGCACAACAGCTTCATGAATCCTTGGAAACCTTAGAAGAAAACGTGGAACAACGAACCGCTCAACTAGCGCAAGCCAACGCCGAGATCCATGAACTCAACCAACGCCTTAAAGCGGAAAACCTCCGCATGAGCGCCCAACTCGATGTCGCCAAAACATTACAACAAATGGTTTTACCAAAACCAGCGGAATTAGAATCAATTGAGGGATTAGATATTGCGGGGTTTATGGAACCCGTTGACGAAGTAGGAGGAGACTATTATGATATACTGCATTACGATGATGTGGTCACAATTGGTATTGGTGATGTTGCTGGACATGGGTTGGAAAGTGGTGTGGTTATGCTGATGGCACAAACCGCAATTAGAACCCTTCAGGAAATGCAGGAAACGGACTTTGTTAAATGTTTGGATGTGATCAACCGCACGATTTACCATAATGTTCAGCGGATGAACTCCGATAAGAATATGACCTTGGCAATTCTCAACTATTGTCGGGGACACATTAGTATTAGTGGACAGCATGAAGAGATGATCGTAGTTAGAGCATCGGGTGAGATTGAACGAGTCGATACGATAGATTTAGGTTTTCCGATTGGCTTAGATGAAGACATTATCAAGTTTATCAGCCAGACTTGTGTGCAATTAGAGTCAGGGGATGGTATTGTGCTATATACGGATGGGATTACTGAAGCTGAAAATTTAGAACGGCAACAGTACGGCTTAGAACGCTTATGTCAGATTGTTAGCCAAACTTGGCAGGGTGCAGCAGACGTGATCAAAAATCAAGTGATTCATGATGTGCGGCGTCATATTGGTTCTCAAAAGATTTACGATGATATTACGGTGTTGGTACTCAAACACAAATAAGTACGCTTTTCTGTATCAACTGCAACCCTTAACACCTATAGCGTTTTCAAATGAAACATAAAAATGCCTCGGAGTTTTTCAGGTTAGAAAATCTGACTTGGAATGCTAAACTATCAAGGATTACAGCTCATACTAGATCGTAAAAGTCGAACGCCTTAGTTTTACATCTCAAATGTAAACGCTATATTCCCACCACCAAACTTATTCAGCAACCGCTAAGTCTGTGAGAAAATTAAAATTAAGGATGAAAATGAACAATTTTATGAGAATATAGAGAGTAGGTTACTTCAGCAAGGCGGCTGTTGTCCAAGACTCGGTGACCGCTCAACGGGAGTAACTGCTTGGTTTCTTATACGGATCTCCCTTATTCATGGAACGAATCGATTCCTTCGCTACCCCGTTTTATTCATCACTCCACTATCATACTGGCTTACTTCTCAACATTCTTATAACCCCATTGGGCAAGTTATGAAAAAATAATTACTTTTGATTGGATGTAATCGCTATGCATAAGATATTTGGAGAATTTCAAGAAAATCTGTCTGATGAAGAAGAGTTTTTAATTCTTGGCTTCTCACCGAGTTCCATTCCCATTCAGCAACGCTGGCGCAACAATGGTTTATCGGCTGATTTTGTCGCTGATTACTTGACTACCTTTTTCCCCGCTATTGACGAAGATCCTGACCCTGAGGGAAAGCGAGTTGAAATAAAAGGAGCGGTGAGTTATATCGCTAATGAATTACTGGAAAATGCGATGAAGTTTAATGACGATAATTCATCCTATCCGATTAAATTTGGGTTACACATTTTAGATATAGCGACTGAAATCACTTTGGTTTTATTGGCAACTAATAGTGTTTCTAAACAATCTCTTAATAAGTTCCAATCCTTCATTCATGAATTACTCGAATCCGATCTGGATGAACTCTATATCCGTCAGTTAGAAAAAAGTGCTGAAGATGAAACCGGGGCAGCTTCTGGACTGGGGTTATTAACCATGAAAAATGATTATTTTGCCAAGTTAGGTTGGAAATTTGAAACCGTTCAACAAGAACCCGAAGTGGTTACGGTGACAACAATGGTGCAACTTAAGGTATAGACTCAAAACCTTCAATAAGTATTATTGGCGATTTGTAGTTTTAGGAGCTAAATTATTCATGGAAAAGCAAAACGTTCAGGGTGAAAATTACCAAGTAATCGGTGATCCAGAAACAGCAACTGTATATTTTAAAGGGTCACTGCGACTGGGTGGAATGAAGGAGTACGAACCGATCATCAAAATCCTCGATGAGATGATTCAGCAAGACCCTTCCCTGATTACGTTAAACCTGCGAGAGCTAGAATTTCTGAATAGTTCGGGAATTAGCATGTTGTCTAAATTTGTCTTGAATGTACGCAAAAAGAAGACGATACAGATCGAAATTAAAGGCTCCGATAAAATTCCTTGGCAAGGAAAATCGTTAAAGAATTTACAGCGATTAATGCCAGGATTAAAGTTGGAATTGGAATAATTATAGTCCTGATTTATAACATGCGTTGGTGTTCTCGTAGGGGCGACCCGCTGCATCCAATTAACACCACCCAACCTTGAATTGGCTCGGGTCGCCCTGTACCGGATATCGGGAATTATCTAACACCGTGTACAAATGTAGGGGCGACCCGCTGCATCCAATTAACACCACCCGACCTTGAATTGGCTCGGGTCGCCCTGTACCGGATATCGGGAATTATCTAACACCGTGTACAAATGTAGGGGCGACCCGCCGCACACAATTAATACCACCCAACCTTGAATTGGCTCGGGTCGCCCTGTACCGGATATCGGGAATTATCTAACACCGCATTTAGAAAAGGGCGAGTCGATACAAGTTAATTCTCACACCACCTACTATGTGCAGCGACTCGCCCCTACAACCGCGATAATCCCAATAATCCCAATAATCCCAATAATCCCGACAATCATGACAAAGGTAACTAAACCCGCCCTTGTTGGACACCATTTTAAGGCTTAGAACCGTTGACCCAAACCAAACTGGACTCGGCTATCTCCTTGGTCATTAAATCCTAAATCGGCGCGAATTATACCCACAGGGGAATTGACGCGCAATCCCGCACCGTAACCAAACCCACTTCCCGGTTTACCCCGCACCACACCCGGTTCTCCCGGTACAGTTTCACTCGAACCCAAATCCGATGCAAAGTCAGCAAAAACAACCGCGCCCACTGGATTAAAGATGGGAATCCGATACTCCGCCGACGCTAAAACATAACTGCGCCCTGTTCCGACATCCCCTGTACCATAGCCTCGCACCGAATTTTGACCGCCGAGGTTAAAGGCGTTGTAGGGGGGTAAATCACCAATCGTGGTTCCTCCCTGAACGTTAAATGCCAAGACTTCTTGACTATTACCATTAAAGACATCAACGGGAACATACTGGGAGTAGTTTGCCTCCAGGCGATTCATCAAAATACTACCATTACCAATCGGTACAGACTGTTCGGTACTCAGACGCACCACAGAACCTTGGGTGGGATTGACAGGATTGTCTCGTTTATCCCGCGTCACTCCAGCAGAAACGGTAACTAAATCATCAATTCCGTTATCACTGAAGGAGAGACGATTCCCGAATTCATCAACCGCATTAATGTCGCCGTCACTATCACGAATACTGGTACGGGTATAGTTGACGCCTACCGACGCATCCCATTCCTCATTCACGGGTTTGGATAAGCTGACACCACCGCCAAACTGTCCTTCACGGGGATCATCACCATTGGCGAGATCAACATCATCATCGAATGTTTGGGATACAGTACGACGCCGAAACGTATTCACGTTATATCCGGGTTGTTCTGGATTACTGGCCCGATAGGGTCTACCATAGTTGCCATCAAACTGGAAATCACGACGGCTAAACTGTATATTCAATCCCAGTTTCTGGTTCACACCACCAAGATTAAAGTCGTTATAGCTGAGAGTACCAAAAACACCACTGTCATTGCTATATCCAGCACCTGCATTTACGCCACGAGCTGATCGTTCAATCAGATTATAAATAACATCGACATTTCTAGCATCACCATTCAGGGAAATGTCTACCTGCTCAAATAATCCCAATTGGTAAAGCTGTTGCAAGTCTTGGCGGACAACCTCTACATTAAAGACTTGACCCGGTTGTAGGTTCAATTCCCGATTGATAAAATCCTCGTGAGTTCGTCCGTCTGTGGGTTCGCCTTCTTCGTCGAGGAAGCGGAAATTAACATCACTGACGACGCCTTCGGCTACTTCAACTGTAATTACCCCATCGGGTGTCGATCGCACGTCTAAAACCTGTGCCAAGATATAGCCATTGTCTTCATACCATTGTTCTAACTGTTGTAAGCCTTGACGTAGGTTAGCGGGACTAACGGGTTGACCCAATTGCGGATTGAAAATAGAATCAGCTATGTCTGGGGTAAGAACCTGGTTACCGGATAGTTCGAGCGATCGCGCGATAACGGGTTCAACCTGATAAACCACCGCCCATCCCGTGGAGTTAGCGGTTGGCGTGACACTGGCGTTAGCAAATACCCCTGTATCTAAAATCGCTTGAATATCCTGAGCCAATTGGCTTTGACTGGTTTGACCCCCTGGACGAGTGCGAATCGTTTTTAAGACAAGCTGCTGCAATTCTTCCGACACACCAACGACTTGCACGTCTGTGGCGAGAACAACTAAATCGTTAGACCGTTGAGATTGATTTAGGGTGGGAACAGATTGGGCAAATTCTGGGGTTGGCGTCGCTTCTGGAGAGGCGACGGTTCTAGGGGAAGGCGTTGCTGAGGTGGCTTCTGTGGGGACAACATAGTTTCGGGTTTCCGATGGTGGGTTAGTTGTCGGGGAATCGGGAGTCGCCATTGCTTGCTGAGTTAACTCGCTACCCACCAGCACAGCCAAAGTGGAAAAGGCAACAGCTCTATATAGCATAAAATTAGCCTCAATCGTCCTGTTCGTTAGTGAAAATTGTCTTACGTTTGGTTAACCTGACCGAGGCTAAACCTGTGGAGTTCCAACCGATGTGCCACCTTTATATCTGACACAATCTGTTCAGGACTTCAATCCTTTCTTCTGCGGCTGTACTCGATCTGGGTAGATTTTGCTGCTACAATACTGGAATCCAAGCCCTACCTACTAACTGTCAGAATTAGGAGAGCGCCTGCTCTCCAGGAAATCACCATTGCGGAGTTTGACATATATTTATTAACTTTATGACCAACTAGATATATCACTCGTGTGGTGTCCTACTTCTTGCTATTGTTTAGCATTACACCAAAGTTACCTTGTTTGGCAAATTAGAAAATCAAGAGTTTATTGTCGAAAAAGAAAGAATAGAAGTTATAAAGAAACATATTGAAGAATTCTACCCTTGGCAGCCTAATGATATGATGATCAAAAGACTACAGCAAGCTTTAGATAATAATCAAAAAATTAGCGGGGCAGATGCGTGTTTTTATTTTCACGAACTAAAAGAAGCTGAATTAATGGCAAATGGATATACCTACGTAGCAGCTCACAATCAAGCTATTCAGGACTATGAAGTGTCACCATTTAGTCTTTATCATCCCGATGTGATATTAGCGTTTCCTGATGATTTTAATTCAAATTGGAAAAAATTCTGGGGAATTGAATAAAAGATGCAAAGTATTAAACTAGATCGTCATGTACAAGCCCGTGTATGGATTGACGAAAACCCACGAGCTATATATCCCGCAACTGAGACTATATCGAAAAATATCGCAAATGGATTAACAAAAAAAAATAAAAATAAAAATAAAAGAGGAAGTATCGAAATAATAATACCTGTTGGGGCTAGATTTTTTTACGGATTTTTGGGGGCTGAATTTTTCCCTAATGATTCAGGTAGTTTTGGAATAGAGCTATTAGTATCCACAGAGCATGAAAATATTTATGCTGAATCAATCGCTTCTGAATTCGATCAGATAAGACTGGGACTTCCCAGCGAATACAGCCAAAGTGTACTGGCTGGTGCTATTGAGTCTTTAGCTGAAAAAAAACTTGGAGAATTTGGGTCGGGTATCCTGAGATTTGATCAAGCTGCTCACAGTCAGATAGGTTCTTCAAACAAATTTTTTAGACATATTGCAAGAACTGTCGTTCAGTTACTAATGCTTGATCGCAGTAGGAAGGAAGAAATTAGCGAAATCGTCAAAACATACAGCTTAGTTTAAGAACGGGGGAAGGAGGTATTGATTATCGGAATAGGTAAAACTGTTTGTTCGGATTTTGCAACCTAAAAATCTAGATTTAATAAGGGGCTTAAATTCCAATTGCTCATCTGAATCGATACGGTAGCTAAACCAAAAACTCCGCCAATGAAACTCTAACCAGTGAAATGACATGACCGAAAGTGGTGTACTATATCCAACTCAGGTCAAACGTTATCGCAAAACTATGCAACAGGTTGATTGGCTGATTGTCCTGCTCTACCTGATTGGTTCAATGGGGTTAGGACTTTATCTATCTCGCAAAGCTTCAGGGAGTTTGGTCGATTTTTTCGTCTCCGGGCGATCGCTCCCTTGGTGGTTAGCGGGTACAAGTATGGCAGCGACGACGTTTTCTATTGATACACCGCTTTATATTGCTGGGGTTGTGGGTAATCGCGGAATTGCCGGAAACTGGGAATGGTGGAGTTTTGGCATCGCCCATTTGGTGATGATTTATATCTTTGCCCGATTGTGGCGACGTTCGGAAATTGTCACCGACGCGGAATTGACTGAACTGCGGTATGGCGGACGAACAGCCGCAATTTTACGGGGAACCAAAGCCTTTTTATTTGCCGTACCGATTAACTGTATTGCCATTGGCTACGCTATGCTTGCCATGATTAAAGTGGTGGATGCCTTGGAACTTTGGCAGAGTTTGGGGATTGAACCGGGGGAAAATCTGAAAATTTTGAGTGTGGTTGGTGTTAGCATTCTGGTTTTAATTTACTCAGGTTTTGCGGGGCTTTGGGGTGTAGTCACTACCGATTTTTTTCAGTTCTTTTTAGCACTATTTGGGGCAATTGTTGTCGCGATCGCGGCAGTCAATCATGTCGGTGGAATTCATGTCCTTGTGCCAGAAGTGCAGCAGATAACCGGACATGATATTTTATCCTTTTTTCCGATAACTGATAATTTCCGCTGGAGTGAAACCGCTGGAATTACCGCGAGTACCTTTTTTGCCTATATCTTTCTCCAGTGGTGGACATTTCGTCGGAGTGATGGTGGTGGGGAATTCGTGCAACGTTTAGCGGCGTCTAAGGATGAAGCGGAGGCAGAAAAAGCGGCTTGGTTATTTAATATTCTCCATTATGTAATCAGAACTTGGCCCTGGATACTCGTGGCGTTGGTGGCGATTGTCGTCTATCCCGATTTATCCGACCGAGAATTGGGTTATCCGAAACTGATGCTGGATTTCCTTCCCCCGGTGATGTTGGGGTTAGTGGTTACGTCTCTACTGGCTGCGTTTATGAGTACGGTATCCACATCGATTAACTGGGGCGCATCTTATTTAACCAATGACCTGTATCAGCGCTTTATCAGACCGAATGCTCAACAGTCAGAGTTGGTATTAGCGGGGCGGATTGCTTCAGTGGTGGTGACGGCATTAGGGGCGATGGCGGCGTTCTTTTCTCAGGATGTGGCAACCGTATTTCGGTTAGTGATTGCCATTGGCACCGGTCCTGGCTTAGTCTTAATCTTACGCTGGTTTTGGTGGCGAATTAACGCCATAGCTGAACTGACGGCAATGGTGGGTGGGTTTATTGTTGGGTTAACCACCAGTATCGTCCCGATTATCCAGATTGAGGAGTTTGGTTTGCGTCTGTTGGTGACGACAGTTATTACCAGTGTGTTATGGATTACAGCCCTGTTAGTGACGCCGCCAGAATCGGAGGCAACTCTAGATGAATTTTATCGTCGGGTGCGTCCAGCAGGTCCCGGTTGGCAACGTCAACAGGAAAGTACGGGGTTATTACCTGTTCAAAACCTGGGACAGGATATTAAACGGGTATTTGCCGCCATTTTATTGTTGTTTGGTACGATGTTTGCGATCGGAGGATTTCTGCTGCTACAACCCCTGACGGGTTGGGTATCCCTGATCATCGCTGTGGGTGGGGCAATGTTGCTGCGTCAGCTTAATCGGAAAAAAGCTGTACCGATGCCTAGACCGGGATTAGATGATGGGGATTATGATTCCAAGTAGTTATAAGATAGATAACAATGGCGTTACAAATCTTTATCCAATTGGATACCTATGTCTATTTTCCGTCAGTATATTGCCCCTTTTCTGATCGTCTTAGTCTTTGTCGTCGCGTTACTCGCCGTTAGCGCTCGTATCTTTTTGCCCAATGATATGGCAGCACCTGCACCTATTGAAGATGCCAATTCAGTAAGTATGAGGGGATTGGGGATGTTTTGAGTATTGAGTGTGTAGGGGCGGGTTTAGGAACTTTCGTCTCGCTGTTCATGATAACTGTTGTTCAAAACCCGCCCATGGCTTACGCATGGACGAGGTTTCTTACGCTTCTTATAGCCCAGTTGCTCGTGCGAAACGTTATTGGTAAAACCCGCCCCGACAACCACGCACCCCCGCTCCCTTATTGCCTCAACTCCTGTTTATCAGATGCGTAAATTTTTAATACCGGGCTATCAGCTACGAGTTGGCTCTCGATTGGAGAAGGCAACCTTGTTGAAGTTTCTCCAACTGAGTTACCAAGAGCTTTTCCCGCAACAGCAGGATTTTTCTCATTTAGAAGAGACAATACGACGGTATTTTTGTCAAGACACACCCTTGTGGTGGGTAGACTTAGCCAATCCTGAGGGTGACGCCGCACCATCAAATCAACCTGTCGCTGGTTTATGGCTGGGAAATGCCATTGATCAGGTAAGTGGGGATCGCCATGCCCATGTTTTTTTACTCTACGTGATGCCAGAGCATCGGCGTCAGGGTATTGGTTCGGCACTGATGTATCATGCTGAAAACTGGGCTAGAGTTCGGGGCGATCGCCAAATTGGGTTGCAAGTGTTTGAGTCAAATCCATCGGCTGTGCGTCTTTATGATAAGTTAGGATTCCAAACCCAGTCCCTTTGGATGGTGAAACCGCTATCTGGATAAGAGTTCTGAGTGTTGACGCTTCACTTTTTCCCAGGGCATACTTTTGAGTGCGAGAATGTTCAGATGGATAAGTTGACAAAGGAAAAATAACAAATAACAAAGGACATAGGACAAATAACCGCTGAATAAGATATTTTTTTAAATATGTATGATAATAACGAGCTAAGATTAATCGAGGCGGCAGGTGAGCTAGACAGCCCTCTGGATGAAATCGAGCCAATTGATGACCACTCAGAAGAGACTCAACCCGATCCAGAAGCGATGCTGGCTCTGCTAACCGCCCCAGAAACGCCCCAACGGATGCTGGCGGCGCGGGCTTTTTGTGAACTTCAAGATGAACGGGCAATTCCTCATCTGATTAATCTATTAAACGATGTCTGTCCGTTGGTACGAGTTAGTGCGGCTTATGCATTAGGACGCAATCCTGATCCAACAGCCGTAGATCCTTTAATAGAGCAACTGAACCGGGATTGGAATGGTTATGTGCGTAAAGGGGTTGTTTGGGCATTAGGTAATTGCCGCGATCGCAAAGCATTGCCCAGTTTGATTGATGCCTTATGTACAGATATCTCTGCTGTGCGTTTGTGGGCAGCAAGTTCCCTAGCACAGATGGCAAAGCTAGACTATGAGGATATCGTCGCCTGTGTTCCCCCATTAATTACTGCCTTAAAGCAAGACCCCATGGCAGCAGTACGCAGTAACTGTGCTTGGTCATTAGGGCAGCTTTGTCGAGAACTCCCCTCGAATGCTATCTATGCAGGTGCAGTTGACGGTTTAATTGAAGCCTTTGCCGAAGATGAAGATATGGGCGTGCAGGAAGATGCAAAAGCTGCCCTGTTGAGAGTGGGCGATCCCCGTGCTTTACAGATGATTGAGGAAATTGAGATAGACGGATTGTTTTAGGGGATTTGTCTTATGTCATTCGTCATTTGTCTTATGTCATTCGTCATACTCGCTTCCCTTCAGAAGCAAGCTACGTCTTATGTCCTTTGTTGAAGGTGACTTGCACTCTAATCGGGGCGGGTTTAGTGATATCAGGGTGACAACCTTCCCGTTAATGGTAAAACCCGCCCCTACACGCTCTCCCTCTGCTTCCCCAGCTTCCCCTGCTTCCCCAGCTTCCCCAGCTTCCCCTGCTCCCCCAGCTCTCTATTCCCTATTGCCTATCAACAGCTTCTCTCTACAGACTGATGAACTTTTTGTGTTCTCTTACCAAAATAGAAAGGTGAATAAAAACGCAACAATAATCCGAGTCCTGCATTCTGACAGGTTGATCGGTTTTGAAGTATAGGGAGAAAAAATATGGCTGTAGCCCAATCACAATTAAGACATGCAATTGGCGTCTTTCCTAGTCGTCAACAGGCAGAAAATGCGCTCATGGAACTCAGAGATAGAGGATTCGATCTGGATCGAGTTTCCGTGATTGCTAAAGACGCTAGTCTCAACGAGAAAATTGGCGGTACTGACCTGCATAAAGACGGTGGCAACCAGGCTAAAGAAGGCGCTAAAGCGGGAGCGGCTGCTGGCGGTACGGTAGGCGGTTTCCTAGGTTTAATTGGTGGTCTAGGCGTATTAGCAATTCCTGGAGTCGGTGTAGCTACAGAATTAGGAATTGTTTTAGCGAATACCCTCTTAGGAGGTGTTATTGGTGGCGCTGGTGGTGGTTTAGTTGGTGCATTGATTGGTTGGGGAATCCCCGAAGATGCTGCTAAACATTATGATGAACGAGTTTCCGTCGGCGATTACGTGGTGATTGTAGAGGGTACAGAAACCGAGATCCTGAATATGCAACCCATTTTCCAAAATCGAGGAATTCAGGATTGGGCTATCTATAATGCACCTGGCGTCAATACCAATCCTCAGATGGGTACCAGGGTATAGGTATAAGGATGGACAATGTTCATCCGATAAGATTTAAGAAATGGTGGGGATAAGTCCTCGCCGTTTGTTTTTTGATATCCTCCCCAACCTCTCTCCCAATGGTCGATTGAGGTTGGGGAGGATATCATTTCATTACTGATGAGACGTCCTGGTTCATAGTTCTAGGCAACCCATTCATCAAACCCTTATTATGGAAGCATTTCAATTAAGTGTGTTTCTTCCATCTATAACGGATGTGTAAAGCGGAACTTGTCTAACGATTTTATGTCTCCACAGACGAATGAAGACTATCTTGCCTTACTCAGGCAAGGGGTGGAGGTATGGAATGCGTGGAAAGCGCACCACCCGGATATCCGACCCAATCTCAGCTTTGCTACGGGTAAGGGCGTTGCCATCCAAGGGGCGAAACTCAGTGGCGTTGATTTGAGTCGGGCAAATCTAAGTCAGGCAGATTTGAGTAAAGCGGATCTGATTGGCGCAAACCTGAGTGAAGCCTATTTGAGTGAGGCATATTTAAGTGAGGCGGATTTGATCGGTGCAAACCTCACGGCGGCAGATCTGAGAAATGCTGACTTAATTAGTGCCAATCTCATTGGTGCGAACCTGAATAATATCTATCTGAGTGGTGCTGATTTGACGAAAGCCAACCTCAGTGGTGCTGATTTAGTGGGGGCAAAACTGATTGGCGCTAAACTGAGTGGAACCAATCTCAGTGGGGCGAATCTTAGTGGGGCGAATCTCAGTGGTGCCCACCTTGTCGGTGCAAACCTCAGGGGAACGAATCTCAGTGGTGCTAATTGTAGTCAAGCCAATCTGCGGGGTGTTAACTTACAACGCTGCAAAGCCTTCAACACCGATTTTCACCAAGCCATATTCACCGCCGCCTGTCTGGAAGACTGGCACATCAATAGCGGGACAAATTTAGCTGAGGTAATTTGTGAGTATGTTTACTTACAAACAAATCAACACGAACGCCGTCCCCATCAGGGAACATTTACCCCGGGAGAATTCACGCGGGTGTTTCAAGTTCCCTTAGAGACGGTTAATTTAATTTTCCGCAATGGTATTGATTGGCAAGCATTCTTTGCCACCTTTCACGCCTGTAAAGCCCAGGATGGGAGTAACATCCTCACGATTCAATCCTTAGAAAATCGCCCTGATGGGGTATTAACCATCCGGATTGCCATTCCTATCGATGCCGATCGGTTGGAGATTGAGCATTTCCTTAATCGTGAGTACGATGCCCAACTTGAGGTGATTGATAAAGACTATCGTTATCAGTTACAGGTGAAATATGAGCAAGTGGCTACCTATCGTCAGCAGAGTGCCAACTTAACTGAGATTCTACAACGGTTGGCTGAGAAAACTGTGAATCCCGGTCAAACGATTAATGTAGAAGCAAGACGGTTAGTTGAACCTCTAATCCCTCACCAGTCCGAACCGGGAAAGTCCGTGGAAAATTGTCCCTCTGGAAATTCTGCGATCGCACCCCCCTATACCCTAGAACAAAAGCAACAACTGACCGATACCGCAACCAAAATTCAAAAGTTACTCCAACAGCTCGATCAAACCTATCCCACAAATACGCCTCTGGAAAAACAAAGGGTGGTTATCGAGGTGCTAGAGAGGATTGAGAACAATCCGATATTGAAAGCTTCAGTCGTTGAAGGCTTAAAAGGCGTGCAGACTGAGGTATTAAAAGAATTGATTGATCATCCTTTAGTCAATGTACTGCTGGCAGCGTTAGAAGAGTATCAGAAGATACAGTAAGCGGTCATGCATTGAAATTGGGTATTAGTAGCGAGCCAATGTTTGGCTGTCAGTTAGGGCTGAGGCAGTTAAAGTCGTTTTCTATTAGCTTTGCGATCGCATCCCTCCCCAAAATCCCCAAACCGTATCTCCTATCGACTTTTACGGGGATTGGCATTTATGATCAATGCAGGATCACAAGCTGGTTTAAACAATGCCGCGATCGCTCCAAGTTCACTCTCACTCTGTTTCCCGCGTTAAATCGTCCCTCTTGCGGAATGGCTTTCCCAGTCAGAAGCTTTTGGCTGAAGCCTTGAGTATCTCCCAATCCACCGTGAGCAACTTCCTCAACGGCAAACCCGTGGATTATATCAATTTCGTGGAACTGTGCGCCGCATTAGGGCAGGAATGGCGAGATATCGCTGATTTGGAGACTCCATCTCCCGCTTTGGAGGTACGGGAAATCAGAGCAAAAGTGCTGATGAGTGGATACCCGCCCCATTTTAATCTGACACAAACAATACAACAGGCAATTTGTCAAGCGGGTCATGACGTTTTTTTGGCGCAGCAAAATACTGCCCTGGATAACTACTTAAAGCTATCCGATTACTTGCTGCTGCTATTATCCCAAACCACCGCCGTTAGCGAAATGGTACTCGAACAAGTTCGGCTGGCTAAGACGTTACACCATATCACGCCCCAAAAACCCGCAATTTTGCCGATTTTAGTGGACGTTTGTCAGAATGGAAATGGTATCAGTACCCCCTTACCTTTTGATTTACTCGGCTATCTCCAAGGCACTCAACCCTGGCACTGGCGTTGTCATGATGATCCGACGATTCTCGCCTCAGAAGTTCTCCAGGTTCTCAGCCAAGGGCGTACCGCTTTGCCAACGGATCATCAATTGGCGATTTCTTGGAGTAAACTGACTCCCCAAACACAGAAAAATACATCACTTCATGCGCCTCTCCCTGTCGCTGCACCAGAATTACCCGAAGGGCAAGTCGATCTTGACTCTACCTTTTACATTAATCGCCCGCCCATTGAATCAGTTTGTTATGAAACCATAACTCGACCGGGGGCATTAATCCGAATCAAAGCCCCCCGACAAATGGGAAAAACCTCTTTGATGGCGCGAATTCTGCGTCATGCTGAACAGCAGGGTTCTCAAACCGTAGCCTTAAGTTTACAACTGGCAAATCAGCGGATATTGGCAAATTCCCATACATTCTTAGAATGGTTTTGTGCCAGTGTCAGTTTAGCCTTGGGGCGACTCGATCCCGAACAACTGGCAAAATATGCCCAGTTAGCGGATATGATTGGCAGCAATCAAAGCTGTAAAGCCTATTTTGAACAGTATTTACTTCCCCATATTTCCACCTCATTGACATTAGGATTAGATGAAGTGGATCGCCTCTTTGCCTCTCCGGAAATTGCTGATGACTTTTTCGGGTTATTACGGGCATTGCATGAGGAGGCGAAACGGCGCGAGATTTGGCAGAAATTTCGGTTAGTAGTGGTACATTCTACAGAAGTATATGTTCCCTTGGATATGAATAAATCGCCCTTTAATGTAGGATTACCGATTGAATTGCCAGAGTTTAATCAACAACAGGTGATGGAATTAGCCAGACGCCATGGATTAGAATGGTCGATTGAAACGGTAGATTCTCTGGTTACCTTAGTTGGTGGACATCCTTATTTGGTGAGACTGGCACTTTATCATATTGCCCGTCAGGATATGACATTAGAGGACATCCAGCAAACCGCGCCCACGGAAGCAGGAATTTATAGTGATCATTTGCGCCGCCATTTGTGGAATTTGCAAACCTATCCGGAATTATTGGACGCGATGAAAGCCATAGTAATGGCATCGACGCCAGTCCGTTTACCCTCGCAACAGGCGTTTAAATTAAACAGTATGGGACTGGTAAAACTCTTTGGTAATGATTGCACGCCTCGGTGTCAATTGTACCAGAAATATTTTCGCGATCGCTTGGCGTAAGTGTGGGGAACAGGTGATTCTATTCGCCAACCGAACTTTTCAGGGCATATAAATGTTGACTCTTGGCAACGTTTTTCGGGTATGGTGTGTGAGTCTGTAGGGGCGGGTTTCACTACTATCTTTTCAATTGCACTAATGTACTGCTGGAGTTCCATGATTAATGGTTGAGGGGGAAATGTCGAGAAGTAGATAGACACAGCTTAAAACCTTACCAGCATTGATTTTCTCGCCTGTAGTTGACACATAAGACCGACGTGCGCCCGATTTAACCACAATGACGTAAATCCCCCTGCCTCCAATCGTCATAAATTCCTCATTTTTTCCCGATAAGATGAGGTAATGGATAAGGGTGGCTCATTTTCACCAGTCCACGACTAACCAAATTCTGAGGAAGGGCAATCCATGTCAAAAACCACATTAGCCAAAAATCAACTTCGCAAATGCCCAACCGGGATCAAAGGATTAGACGAAATTACTGATGGCGGATTGCCGTTAGGACGAACAACTCTGATTTGTGGAACAGCCGGGTGTGGAAAGACGTTAATGGGGATAGAGTTTCTAGTACGGGGTATCCTGGACTACTCAGAATCGGGTGTGTTCATGGCGTTTGAAGAAACGGCGGCAGAATTGACCCAAAATGTCGCGTCTTTGGGTTGGGATTTGGACGAATTGACGGCAACAGAAAAACTCTCGATTGATTATGTTTATATTGACCCGCAGGAGATTGAAGAAACTGGGGACTATGATTTAGAAGCTTTATTTATTCGCCTCGGTAGTGCCATTGATGCCATCGGTGCCAAGCGAGTTGTCCTGGATACTGTTGAAGTGCTGTTTTCTGGCTTGTCCAATACCGCGATTGTCCGGGCAGAGTTGCGGCGGTTATTTCGCTGGTTGAAAACGAAAGGGGTTACGGCAATTGTCACCGGGGAAAAAGGGGAGAACTCTCTGACTCGTTATGGCATCGAAGAGTATGTTTCTGATTGCGTGATTCGCCTCGATCACCGTCTCTACGAAGATATTTCAACCCGTAAGTTGCAAATTGTCAAGTACCGGGGGTCTAGTCACGGGACAAATGACTATCCCTTTCTGATTAATTCAGACGGGATTACTGTATTGCCGATTACATCCGTGGGATTAGATCATACCGTAACCCACGAACGGATATCGAGTGGGATTGAACGCCTCGACACTATGCTGGGAGGGGAGGGATATTTTCGTGGTAGCAGTATTCTGATCACAGGTACAGCGGGAACGGGGAAAACGACGTTGGCGGCACATTTTGCTGAAGCCACCTGTCGGCGGGGTGAACGCTGTCTCTATTTTGCCTTTGAAGAAGCCCCGCAGCAAATTATCCGCAATATGCAATCGGTTGGCATTAATTTACCGGAATTTGTCAACCAAGGCTTGTTACGGTATCAGGCGAGACGTCCGACGGCTTATGGCTTAGAAATGCACCTGGTACAAATCCACAGTTTAATTCAAGAGTTTCAGCCCACGGTTGTGATTATTGACCCGATGAGTAATCTGACTATGGGCGGTACTCTATTACAGGCAAAAGCCTTTCTCTTCCGTCTGATTGATCTGCTAAAGTCCCAACAAATTACGGTGTTTTTGACGAATTTAATCCAAGGGGGGATGCCTGTTGAGCAGACTGAGATCGGCGTTTCCTCGTTAATGGATACGTGGTTGGAGGTGCGTTTTGTGGAGAGTAATGGCGAACGCAATCGTGTATTTTTTATCCTCAAATCTCGTGGGATGGAACACTCCAATCAGGTGCGGGAATTGAAATTAACCAAGCAGGGAGTCGAGTTAGTCGATGTCTATTTGGGAGAAGGGATGGTGCTGACGGGTACGGCGCGAAGGATTCAAGAGGAAAAAGAAAAAGCCGTGAATTTGACTCGAAAACAGGAATTTGAGCGCAAGCGCCGTGATTTTGCCCGCCAGAAAGCGATTATCCAATCCCAAATCACCGCCTTACAAGCACAGCTAGAACGGGAAGAGGAAGATATTGAACAGATGATGCAACAGGAGCAATCACACCAAGATAATCTACAGCAAAACCGAGTCGCGATCGCGCAGCTTCGTCAGGCTGATTTAATTCAAGGCAATGAGTAGACGTCTGTGTTTAATCTCTCAAGTATCAACTACCCAGTGTTTTTAATTATGGAAACTCTACAAGAAATTGGCAATCAGGCATCAGGATTTTGGCAATTGCGCCTCTATGTAGCAGGGCAAACCCCGAAATCAATTAAAGCATTTGCTAATTTAAAAAAAATTTGTGAGGAACACCTGAATGGTCAATATCATATCGAAGTGATTGATCTACTCGAAAATCCTCAACTTGCTAAAGGAGACAAGATTGTGGCGATTCCGACATTGGTGCGGAAACTGCCGCCGCCACTCAAACAAATTATTGGCGATTTATCCAATACTGAAAAAGTTTTGGTAGGACTCGATTTGCGTCGAGAAACAGAACAAATTTAGATGGCATAGTGTTCATTGACTTCATCAAAACAATAGGATAAAATAATGGAAGAGAAAAACATAAAAAATTCGACAGAAGCCTTTGAAAAAGCCCTAATTCAAAGCAACACAACCCATTACTGTCTCCACTTGTATATTTCTGGAACAACGTTAAAATCGATCCGTGCCATTGAAATAATCAAACGTATCTGTGAAGACCATATTCCCGAACGATACACCTTGGAGGTTATCGATATTTATCAACAACCGGAATTGGTTAAGCAAGCACAGATTTTTGCCACACCCACCCTAATTAAAACACTGCCCCTGCCATTACAACGGATTATTGGCGATATGTCCCAGACAGAAAAAATTATGGTGGGGCTAGATATTGTGCCGAAAAATGATTAGCTATAAATTACGTTGAAATCGATGCCAGAAAAAACACGGGAGGAATTAGAACAAGAACTTCAATACTTACGCGATCGCCTGATTGTCGCGGAAGAAACATTGCAGGCAATTCGCCAGGGTGAGGTGGATGCATTAGTCGTATCAGGACCCGAAGGCGACCAGATTTTTACCTTACAGAGTGCCGATGAACCTTATCGACTCTTTGTGGAACAAATGAAAGAGGGGGCAGCGACGCTGACATCTGAAGGCATACTGCTCTATTGTAATCGCCGTTTAGCCGATCTTTTGCAAAGAAATTTAGAAACGGTTATTGGCTCTAACTTTAAACAATACCTTAACCCGGTCGAAGTCCCCTTCTTCCAATCCCTATTGCAGAAAGATAAAGCCGGATATAGTCACAGGGAATTCTACCTCATTGCCAGTGATCAGACAGAGATTCCTGTGGAGCTATCGGTCAATCCATTGATGATGGAGGGGGTCAAAGTTAATTGTTTAATTGTAACGGATTTAACTGAAAATAAACGACAAAAAAAAATAGTTGCCGCTGAAAAGCTGGCGCGTTCTATTTTCGAGCAAGTGGCTGACGCGATTGTCGTCTGTGATCAAAGGGGAACTATTATCCGCACCAGTATGGCTACCCAGGAACTTTGTGGCAAAAATTCCATACTTCAGCCATTTGATCAGATTTTTCCGCTGATGTTTGGCTCATCTACTATTCGGGAAGATAATTATACAATGTCCTCACCATCCCCAACCTCAGGACATCCCTTTTCCATTGCCACAATTCTGAATGGGGAAATCTTCCAAGGGGTTGAAGTCGTTTTTGGGCGAGAGGATGGGCAACAATTCCATCTACTCCTGAGTGGGCGGGCGTTGTTGAACTCCAAAAACCAGATCCAAGGGTGTGTGGTGACGCTGACGAATATTACCGCTCGTAAACAGTCAGAACAAGCGCTGCAAGAGAGTCAGGAACGCTTTCGTCGTGCCGTCCTCTATTCACCTATACCGATTATGCTCCATGCTGAAGATGGCGAAGTTTTGCAGATTAACCAAGCTTGGACAGAACTCACGGGTTACACCCATCAAGACATTCGCGCGATCGCAGATTGGACCCAAAAAGCCTACGGTACTCGCCAAGCGTTGGTTCTGGCAAGGATTGATCAGTTATATCAACTCAATCAACCCATTGGCGAAGGCGAATATACCATTATCACTCGTAATGGCTCCACTCGCATCTGGGATTTCTATTCCGCCCCCTTGGGTAAGCTGAGTGATGGGCGGCGCATGGTGATTAGCACCGCCCTAGATGTGACGCTTCGCAAGCAAGCTGAACTCGCTCTGCAACAGGCAAAAGCCACCCTAGAAGTTCGGGTAACAGAACGTACAGAAGCGCTGCAACAGGAACTGCAAATTCGTCACCAAGCCGAACAGGAACTTCGGGCGTCCCAGGCTCGATTTGCGGGCATTCTGGAAATTGCCAGTGATGGGATTATTTCTGTTGATGCTAACCAACGGATTATCTTATTTAATCAAGGGGC
>JGI12210J13797_10036876_pt1 | contig 20874 bp, 17 predicted proteins | sample ElkSlonscriptome_3_FD_13797 | JGI IMG/M metagenome (IMG submission 13797)
GACGAGGTACTCGAGGTTCGAGCCCCAGCCGCAGCCGATGTCGAGCACCAGGCTCTCGGGGGCGACCTCGGCGTAGTCGGCCAGGATCCGGCACTTCTGGATCTGCGCCTGCTCGAGGGTCTCGTCGCCGGTCAGATAGCTGGCCGACGTGTAGTGCATGTTCTCGTCGAGCCAGAGCTTGAAGAACTCGTTCGACACGTCGTACGAGACTTCGATCTGTTCCTGGGTACTGGTCATGGCGCGCTGAGCGTGCCACTCGCGGGGGCGGCTGTCACGCCGATGGCCTCGGCCGAACAGCCGGTTTTCTGGACGGTGGTTGGGCGGCGGCGGCGGTTCCTGTATGAGGTCGAACGTGGTCTCTCACGTTCGCGAAATATCCTTCGCCTTTCTGGCGCTTGCACTCGTCGGCTCGACAGCAGCGGCCCAGGTCGAGTCCTCGGACAGCGGCGCGACGACCGACGCCGACGCCGACATCGAAGCCCCCAGGGATTCCGTGGTGGACGCGCCTGCCGGACCGGCTCCGGAGGAGTCGGCCGGCTCGGGAGCGGAAGCCTTCTTCAACTACACCGACGGCGCGGGTGTTCGCTCGGTCGATCGGCGCCGCGAGCTGCGGATCAGCCCGCTCTTCGCCGTCCGCGGAGTGGTGAACGCCCCCGAGGTCGGTGACGCCGACGGTGAGGCCCGGATCCGCCTCGCGCGCGTCGTGCTCATGGGTCACCTCGCGGATGGACACGTCCGCTACTTCTTTCAGCTCGAGGGTGCCGGCGATTTCCGGCTCTTGGACCTCGAGCTGGCCTTCGTGTGGCGGCCGGAGCTGGAGGTCCGCATCGGACGCTTCCGGACCGGGTTCTCGCGCCAGTTCATCGCGCCGTTGACCAACCAACAGCTGCCGGTGCGATCGATCGTCAGCAACTTCTCCCGGGCGGACCGTGACACCGGCGTGAGCGTGGAGGGGCGCGCGTTCGACGGTCGCTTCGAGTATCGCTTGGGGGTCTTCGACGAGCGGCTGACCGCCACGCCGCTCGTGGTGGCCCGGCTGGCCTTCGACCCTTTCGGCCAGATGGCCTTCGACGAGACGACGGCCCGGGTACCCGGTGGCCCGACCCGGTTGTCGTTGGCCCTGGCCGGCTACTACGGGGGGCGGCAGGTCGAGCAGACGGTGATCAGCCCGACGGACGAGATCGTGACCATGCTCGGCCCGGAGATCCTCCGCTCGGCCATCGGCCTCGACGCCGCCCTGAGGATCGGCCCGGTGGGCGCGACGGCCGAGGCGTTCATCGACCGCCGTGAGGATCCGATGGGCAACACCCAGGTCGGCGCCGGTGCGTTCGCGCAGGCCGGTGTTTTCGTGTGGCCGCGCTTCGTGGAGGTGGTGGCTCGCTACGATTGGCTCACTCCGGACGAGAGCGCGTCGCTTCGCGGGCTCCAGCGCGCCACGATCGGCGCGAACCTCTATCTGCTGGAGGGGCGCTGCAAGCTGCAGGCGAGCTACGTCTACACCGACGTCGACGCGCCGATCGCCGGCCAGCTCCCCGCGTTCACCGGCCACGCGGTGGATCTGCAGGCGTTGCTCTGGTTCTGAGCGCGGCCGCGAAGAGGCGCATCGATGGAACTCGATGTCCGGTCTTGGTGTTCCAGAAATCGCGCCCAATGGTAGGCTCCGGCGTGGCCATTCTCGAGAGCGAGGTCGCCGAGGTCGTGGCGGCCGTGTCGGAGCGGATGAAGGAGCCCACCTACGCCCAGCTGGCGGTGGGGAACTTCGTCCAAGCGCAACCGCACGTGAGCAAGTACCTCACCGCGAAGATGGAGCGGCTGGGCGGCGGCGAAGCGGTCATTCACGCGGTCTTCCACGCGGAGGTCCTCGCCGAGTGCATCCGCAACCACCACGGCGCCGAGCGCACGGTGTCCTTCGCTCGCCTCGACGAGACCTCCGGCCTCGACCCGGTGGGGCGCCTGCAAGAGCAGGAGCCCGCGCTGGCCGCATACCTGGAGGGCAACGTGGAAGCGCGGATGCGCGGGGTGATCGCCCACGTGGGCTTGGCGCTGGTCGCCGTCCACGACGCCGAGTGACGCGCGATGTTCCTTGACGAGCCACCCCTGGCTGATCAAAGGCACGTGGCTGTGCCGAGAGCCACGACGCCGCAGGAAGCGCTGAGCCATGAGTGAAGCCGTGCAGCCGCTGGTCGGCGTCGTGATGGGGAGCCAGTCCGACTGGGAGACCATGAAGGGCTGCGTCGAGATCCTCGAAGAGCTCGAGGTGCCCAACGAACGACGGGTGGTCAGCGCTCATCGGACGCCGGACCTGCTGGTCGAGTACGCCAAGGCGGCCGAGGGCCGCGGGCTCGAAGTGCTCATCGCGGGCGCCGGGGGCGCCGCGCATCTGCCGGGGATGGTGGCGAGCATGACCGTGCTGCCGGTCCTCGGGGTGCCCGTGAGGTCACGCGCGCTCAACGGAATGGATTCACTGCTCTCGATCGTGCAGATGCCGCGCGGCGTGCCGGTCGGGACGCTCGCCATCGGCGCCGCCGGTGCGATGAACGCGGGGCTGCTCGCGGCCTCGATGCTCGGGGCCAAGCACCCGGCCATTCGCGAGCGGCTGCGCACTTGGCGACAGGGACGGACCGACGCGGTCCTCGCGAATGGAGAGCTCCCTCCGCTCTAGACGAGGAGCGTTGGGCCATGGAGGCAGGATGAAGCTGGGCATTCTCGGCGGGGGGCAGCTCGGTCGCATGATCGCGCTCGCGGCTCACCCGCTCGGCATCGAGACTCTGGTGATCGACCCGAAGGAGCGCTGTCCCGCGGGGGCGGTCACCGAACACATCTCGGCGGCCTACGACGACGCGGACGCCATCGCGCGGATGGCGGACTTCGCCGACGTCATCACCTACGAGTTCGAGAACGTCCCGTTAGCGACGACGGAGGTGCTCGCGGAGCAGGCGCGGGTGCGCCCCACGGCGATGGCGCTGGCGGTGAGCTCCGACCGGCTGCTCGAGAAGCGAGCGCTCAACCTCCTGGGTGTGGAGACGGCGCCCTACATGGCGGTCGACGACGAGGCCTCCCTGCGCCGGGCGATCGACAAGCTGGGCTTGCCAGCGATCCTGAAGACTCGGCGCTTCGGCTACGACGGGAAGGGTCAGTGGCTGCTGCGGGAGCCGAGCGACGCGGAGGCCGTCGGACCGATCGACCGGCCGATGATCCTCGAGGGCTTCGTCTCCTTCGAGCGCGAGCTCAGCGTGATCGCGGTGCGCGGCGTCGATGGGACCTTCGACGCTTACCCACTCCCAGAGAATCGGCACGAGAGCGGCGTGCTGGTCGCGTCCCGGGCGCCCGCGGCGGTCGACCCGTCGAAGACGGAGCGCGCGCACCAGATCGCGCGGCTCTTCGCCGAGGACGTCGGCTACGTCGGGGTGTTCGCGGTCGAGCTCTTCGACACCCCCGGCGGCTTGGTCGCGAACGAGGTCGCGCCGCGGGTGCACAACTCGGGACACTGGACCATCGAGGGCGCGGAGACGAGCCAGTTCGAGAACCACGTGCGCGCCGTGATGGGGCTGCCGCTCGGCTCGTGTGCGGCGCGCGGGGTCTGCGAGATGCGGAACTTCCTCGGCGAGATGCCGCCGCCCGAGGCCGTGCTCGCCGTGCCCGGCGCGCACCTGCACGACTACCTCAAGGCGCCGAAGAAGGGCCGGAAGATCGGTCACGTGACGGTCACCGCGGAGGACGAAGCGACCCTCGACGCGCGGCTCGCTCGCCTGCCCTGAGGACGCTCAGAAGACCTGGCTGCGGTAGCCGATGGCGCGCTCGAAGGCGGCGCCGATGGCCGGGACCGTGAAGACCCAGCGGAGCTTCCAGAGCGGCGAGTGGCAGTCGGCGGGGTCGAGGCGCTCTTCCCAGAGCGAATGCAGCGCGTCGGCCGCGTGGCCTGCGAGGACCTCGAGCATCTTCGCGCCGAGCTCGGGGGTCGCGTGGGCCGGGTCACCGGCGTAGCTCTCCCGAGTGAAATAGCGGAGCTTTTCGCGGAAGCCACGAACGATGCCGAGGAGGCTCTCGTCGTTCAGCGGCGGCGCGTTGCGGGCTTCGAGATCTTTGTCGACCGTGCGCTGGGGGAGCGCGCGGTGGTCCCGCACGCGGTCGCCCAGCAGGTGCAGGAGCAACGAGGTCTCGACGGCGCCGCCGTGGGTGTCGCCACGGAGCTTGTCGGTGCTCGTTCCCTCGAGCTCCCCGAGCACGCTCTCGAGGCTCGTGCTGCCGTCCGTGAGCTTGGCGATGAGGAGCGAGAAGACGCTGACCATCCGGATGCCGTGGTCCCGGTTCACGTTGGCGCAGGCCTGCTCGATGTTCACGAAGTGGCGCGGGCCCCCGTGGAAGCTGCCGACCCAGACGTGGCGGAAGCCCTGCTTGGCGAGGGAGCGGCCGAGATCCTCGAGGACCGCTCGAATGGTCGAGCCGCGAAAGGCGAGCGAGCCCGGCTGCGGGACCACATCGGTCGCGACGTAGATCGGGGGCAGGTGGAGGAACTCGATGTCCGGATCGCGCTCGGAGAGCAGCTCGAGGGCCCGGAGCGTGATCCCCTCGGCCTCGTGGTTGTCGGCGATGACCGGCAGGTGTGGCCCGTGCACCTCGAGCGGCGAACAACTCACGGTCACCACGGTCCTTGCCCGGTCCATCGCCGCGAAGTCCGCACCCGTCAGGTACTGCCACTCCCGAACCCGCGCCCCCGTCCCCTGCGCCTCGTAGTCCATGGCTCGACCCTGCCCCCGCCCGGCCGCATCCGCAAACCGACACCCAGTGCCGAAGTTCGAGGGCGCGGCTGCTCAGAGGGAGCGCAGGTAGGCGACGAGGTCGGCGAGCTCGGCGGCGGTGAGGGTGCTGGTCGTGCCGTGGCTGTCGGATTCGTTGCGGGCGGTGAGCACGTCCAGAAGCGAGCTCGCGCTGCCGTCGTGGAGGTAGGTCGGTTGGTGCCAGAGCCCGCGCAGCGTGGGGGTGTCGAGGCCCGTGAGCGGCTCGCCGATGCGGCCGCCGCTGCCTTCGCTCAGGGTGCCGACGTCGTGGAGCACGGGTTCGCCATCCACGAGCGCGCTGTCGGTGAAGGTCGGCGCCGCGTGGCAGCTCGGGCAGCCCGCGCTCCCGAAGAGCGCTTCGCCGCGTTCGGCGGCCTCGGAGAGCGCCCCATCCTCGAGCTCTGGGCTCGGTAGGTGGGCGTCCAAGGTCTCGAGGTAGGCGACCAGCGCATCGAGCGGCTCGGAACGACCGGCCTTCGGCGGTCCGAGGGGGTCCTCGCTCGCTTCGAAGTCGCCATCGCTCATCAAGCCCGTGCCGTCGAAGTGCAGCCGGATGTCGTTCTCGAAGTCGTGCAGCTCGTCGAAGTTCGCGGTCCAGTGGAAGGGCGGCGCCCCCATGCGTCCGAAGAGCGGTGGCGTGCGGCGGAGCCCTTCGCCGCGCTGGGTGAAGTCCCACACCCGGTGGTCCGAGTCGCCCTCCAGGTGGCAATGGGCGCAGGCCATGTAGCCATCGCGGCCGAGTCGCGGGTCCGCCGCGTCGTTGAAGAGCCGCTTGCCCTCGAGCACCTGCGCGTCGAGCGGCTCGCTCTCCACCGTCGCCAACGTCGACACCACCGTGGGCAGACCGCTGAAGTCGCTCACGTCGTAGACCTCGAGCCGTCGGTCGAGGCTGGCGTGGACCACCAGGAAGCGGTCGCTGCCGTCGAGCGCGACGCCGTCCGGCGCGTGGCCAATCCCCAGGATCGTCCCCGCGGCCGAGCTGCCCAGCTCATCGATGCGCTCCACCACCCGCGCGCCCCGGGCCGCGACGAAGAGTGTGTCCCCCCGGCTGGACAGGATGCCGCTCGAGAGCAGCCCACGGTTGTCGAGCTGGCGGCGCGATTCGAAGCGCTCGCTCCACCCCTCCTCGGTGAGGACGAGGGTGCTGATCACCGCCCGCACGGTCGTGTCGGAGCGAAGATCGCTGCCGGTCAAGAAGCGCCCCTCGGCGTAGTTGGCCTGCAGCGATGGGATCAGGATCCGGTCACCGGTGGGCGACACCAGGATCGAGTCCAGGTAGGAGGGCACGCCGCCGCTCTCGGTGTCCGAGCCGGCCTGCGGGTCCACCCGCAGCGTCACGACCTCCACGTCGCCCGTGGCCGGGTCGAAGAGCGCGATCTCGGCGCCGGCGTCGGGCGAGCGCCAGCGGCTGACGGCGATGCGTTCGTCGGGCAGCCGTGCCAAGGCGCGGGCGTCCGCGATCACCGGCACCCGTCGCACCAGCGTGCGGCTCTCCAGCGACACCTCCGCCAGCTCCCCGGTGCCCTGCAGCGAGACCCAGACCGAGTCGCCCACCGCGAGGGCCGCGTGCGGCCGGCTGCCGGCCGGCATCGGGATCGTCACCGGGTCGTCGTCGTCGGCCGTCGTCAAGAGCAGCGCCTCTCGGCAGGCGATCGCCAGCTCCTGCCGTCCGTTCCAGCGGTAGGCGCTGAGCGTCCGCGGCTCGTCCGGGGTCGGGATGCGCCGCTCGAGAGTCAGCTCGCCGCTGACGCTCAGCGCTGCGACCGTGACCAGGTTCGCGTCGCCCTCGACGACGGCGAAGTGCCCGCCCTCGAGCGCGGCCACGGTGGCGCTCTGGCTCGGCCGATGGCGCGCGCGATCGGTCACCGCGATCGTCGCTCCGGCGGTCCGGGTCGCACCGGTGGGCCCCTCGACGGTCACCACGACCGAGTAGCGGCCAGCCGCATCCCAGCTGGCGTCCAGTGCACCGTCGTCGTCTTCGACTTCGCGGCCGTCGCCGAGGTCGAAGCGGTAGCGCACCCCGCCGGTGGAGGCGGTCGCGTCCAGCAACACCCGCATCCCGACGTCCGCTGCGGCGGGCGCCGAGAGGCTCGCCGTCAGCGACGCCATTCCGAAGTCACGGGGGCCGGCGTCCATCGGCGGCGGCACGTCGTCGCCGCACGCGAGGGTGAGCGAGAGGGAGAGGAGGGCGGCGGTGCGGGGGAGGATCAAAGCGAAGGACGCCCCCTCACTCGGTGGTGAAGGTGGCGGTGAAGGGCTCGGTGGTGGCGTTGCCGTTGAAGTCGGTGATGCCGCCGGCGGGAATCTCCAGCGTGTAGGAGGTCCCCGGCGCGAGGGGGCAGAAGGGGTGGAAGTTCACGATGGTCTCCTGAGCGGAGACCACGCCACCGACACGAGCGCCACTCTCGGTCTCGGTCAAGCGCACGCTGCCTTCGAAGGCGCTCTTCACGTCGACGAACTCGCCGAAGGTCACGCCGACCCGGCTCGTCGCCGGCACGGTCGCGGCGCCGTCGGCGGGCCACACATAGGTCACGGCCGGCCCGTCGACGTCGGGCTCGAGCTGGTAGGGGATGACCGAGCTGCCCTGGTCTTCGATCGCGTCGGCGTCGACGCTCAGCACCGCGACGTTGCCGATGGGGGTGATCGTGTCGAGGTCCCCCTCGAGGTTCAGGCGGGTGACCTCCGTGATCTCGTCCATGTCGCTGAGGTCGTAGATCGCCGCGAAGCGGCTCTCGCCGACGAACGCGAGCTCGTCCTTCACGAAGACGTAGCCTCCGTTGCCGTCGCTGATGTTCTCCCCGAGGTAGGTCGGGCTTTCGGGGTCGCTCACGTCGTAGACGAGGATGCCGCCGCCGCCATCCTTGTTGGCGTAGTAGACGTTGCCGTTGCTGAAGTTGGTGAAGTAGGCGCCGCGCGGCTCGCCCGACGCATCCCGGGCGAGGAAGTCGCCGCCGGGGATTGGCTGCGGATTCAGCGGATCGGAGACGTCGAGGAGCGCCGTCCGGGGCCCTTCGGCCGCCGTCGCGATCAGGAGGTTGCCGACCACTTGTACCTGACCGACGCGCAAGGTCGGCTCCCAGGTGTACTGGCCGACCACGCGCGCATTCACCGGGTCGCTCGCGTCGACGATGTAGACGCCGTTGTCCGCGGCGCCGACGTAGACGAAGGGCACCTGCCAGAAGACGCTCAGCGCGACCCGCGCGTAGGCGTCCGGGTAGAAGAAGCCCTCGAGGTTCAGGTTCGCCACCTGCTGCGGCGCCGAGGTGTCGCTGATGTCCCAGAACTGGATGCCCCCGCCGCCGAACATCAGGTAGGCCTCGACCGAGTCGACCACCGCCCATTGGCCTCCGATGGAGCTGAATCCAATCGAGTGGGACTCCCGCATGGTCTCCGAGTGTCCGGTGCCTCGCACGACCGGCTCGCAGGGATCGGAGAAGTCCCAGAAGGTCAGGCCGCCGTTGCCCGACTCCGGCGCCCAGGGCATCAGCAGGTAGCCGTCGTACATGGTGACCAGGTTGTGGTGCTCGGTGGTGTCGAGCTCGCCGCCGTCGAGGTATGCGCAGGTCTCGTAGCGCTCGTCTTCGGTGAAGGTCACGGCGGGACCGCCCGGTCCAGCGTTCGGTCCCCAGGCGTCGGGGGCCGGGAAGGGCCCGAACTCCGCGCTCGGATCGCAGAGCTCGAGGTAGGGAGCCGGCCCGCCGTCGGACCCGCCGTCCTCGTCGGGGAGGGGCGTGGTGGCGTCGAGTCCGCCGTCGTCCATGGGGGTGCCGTCGTCGTCGCCGCAGGCCAGAGCGAGCGGGAGGAGGGCGAGGAGGGTGAGTATCGAGCGCATGGGCCGGTCACAGCCTACAGTGGAAACGTGCCTTTCTCCCCCGTAGCGGCAGCATGCGTAAGCTGCCTCTTCCTGCTCGCTTGCACGCCCGAGCCCGCCCCGAGCGCCCCCGCTACGGACGCGACCGAGCGCGGTCGGGCGGACGGTTGGGGCGGGCTCGAGGTCGAGCGCCGCGGTGACGACGACGCCCCGTGCGCGGTGGTGCTGCTGCACGGCTACGGCGCGCCAGGGACCGATCTGGTGCCCTTGGGGGCGACGGTCGCGCGGGCGAGCGGCTGCCTCGCGATCATGCCCGCGGCTCCCGAGCCGGCGGGGAGTGGCCGCCAGTGGTGGTCCCTCGACGACTGGCGCCGGCGCGCGGCCGCGGGAGAGGACCTGAGCGACCAGGTGCCAGCGGGGCTCGAGGACGCGAGCCGGCGGGTCCAAGGCGTGCTGCGGACCCTCGGTGCGCGGGGGATCGCCCCCGACCGAATCGTGCTCGGCGGGTTCTCCCAAGGGGCCATCCTCGCCCTCGACGCCGGGCTGCACTCGGAGCGCCCGCTCGGAGGGATCGCGGTGCTCTCGGGCACGCTGCTCGCGCGCTCACGCTGGCTCGCGGCCATCGAGCGCCGCGAGCCGCCGCCGGTGCTGATGACGCACGGGCGCAGCGATCCCCTCCTGCCCTTCGACCAGGCCGAGGCGCTGCGTCGGATCTTGGCCGAGCAGCAGGTGTCCGTCACGCTGGTGCCCTTCTCCGGTGGGCACACGATCCCGGCGGTGGCCCGCGAGCGGCTGATCGGGTTCGTGCGCGGGCGGGTCCGCCGGGGCGGCTGACCCGTCAGGTGACGGCGGGGGTGGCGCTCACCGGGTCGGTCGGCAGGTCCGGTGCCGGCGGAGGGTCGCCGCCGAGTCCACGGACCCAGTAGTAGACGACCGAGAGCGCGCCGAATCCGAGGCCGACGACCACGCCGCCGTCGATGATGCCTCGCCAGGGCTGCGGCAGCGCGCGGACCGCGAGGATCACCGCCGTGAGCACGATGATGAACGTGTAGCTGACGATCTTCTGCCGACGCTGCGCGTGGTAGAGGCTCATCACGAAGGGGAGGGCGAACACCAAGTCGAGCGGCCGCGGGTTCCGGCCCAGATGAAAGGCGCGGCCAACCACGCGCGGGCTGAAGCGGAGGTGAAAGCCGCGGTACCCCTCGGCGTAGGCGTTGAGCACGGCCCAGCCGATGTAGAGGCCCATCTGCCACGTGTTCAGCTGTCCTTCGAGCCAGGGCTCGAGGGCCAAGGGGGTGAGTCGGTAGAGGGCGTTCGCGAGGAGCGCGAGCACCCAGAGCACACCCCAGGTCGCGAGGAGACGCTGGCGCACGTCGGTCCCTTAGCAGGCGAGACGCGAAACGCCCGTCGCGAGTGCGGCCGCCGGCCCGTGATATGCAAAGGCCGTGGCGGTCACGACACTGGACGTGCTGCGACGCTCAGCGGGAGCGTCGATCGGCTACGGCATCCTCTTCGGGGTCGCGCTGCCCTTCACCTGTCTCCTCGGGGTCCCGACCACCGCGATCTTGCTCGCGCTCATCGGCCGGCAGCTCGACGGAGTGCTGACCGGTGGGCACCGAGAGCGAGACGAGAAGTGGAAGGGCGCTCTCTTCGTCTTTCTCTTCGTGGTGGTCGTGGTCTTCGCTTCGCTGAGCGGGAACTCCGCCGCGTCGCTCCTCTTCCCGACCATGGCGAGCGACATCCGAAGCCTCCTCGGGGTCGTCCCGGCGCTCGCTCTCTCGTTCGCCATCCTGCTGCCCTACGGGTTCGTCCCGCTGATCCTCCGCGATCAGGGGGTGCCCTCGGGCATCGGTGGCCATGCGTTCGTGGTCTCGGCGCAGGCGGTCAGCCGCCTGCCGATGCACCGGCAGGTCTCGCTCGTGCTCTCGGCCCTCGCCACGCAGGCGATCCCCTACGCCGTGTTCGTCTTCATGGAAGGTTCGGCGACCTTCGTGGTCGCGATCGGCGCCTGCCTCCTCGGCTACGCCGTGCTCGTCCCGCTAGCGACCGCCCACTACGTCGCCGCTTACGCCTCCGTTCGTGAGGGCCTCGAGGGCGATCCCTTCGAGGACGATCCGGTCGCGGTCCCTCCCGCCCTCCGTGCGGCCGGGGTCTCCGCGTTGCTCTCGGCGCTCGTCCTGGCCTTCCTGGTCGCCGAGGCGGTCTTGGTGCCGCTCCCGATGACGGCGCCACCCGTCCCGGACGAACCCCTCCGGCCGGTGCCCGGCGTCCAACCGATCCCCATCGGCGACGGCCAGGTTCTCGTTCGCTCGGCAGGCTCTGGCGTCACCGTCGCCGCCCGCGACGGCGGCGGCGCGGGATTCGTCTCCTCCGGCTGCGGAGAGGTCGGCCGCGTGGCGGTCACCGAGGGTCCGGAAGGGGTGTATCGAGTCGTGGCCCCATGCGAGCATGCCGGCGGTACCGTCGAGATGCGCGTCGACGGCCGAGGCGTTCGCCTCGACGACTCGTTCCACGACCGGATCGGCGCACGGATGGGGGCGGTGGTCTACACCCTCTTCACCGCGATCCTCATCCTGTGGGCGTTGAGCTTCGGCGGCCCCTGGCGGGCCTTTCAGCGGGTGCGCTACCTGCGTTCGCTCGCGGGGACCGACCGGCTCGACCAGGCTCCGGGGCTCCGGGCGCTCGAAGGAACGCTCCACGCCTCGGCGGGCGTGCAGGTCGCCGCTGGCCGGTTCACTGCGGAGGGCGCCGCGCAGGTCTCCGGCGGACCGCTCCGGGTCACCCTCCCGGGCGAAGGGCCAGCCCTCGGGACCCAGACGGAGGTGCTCGCGGACGGCGCCTCCGTCGCGGTGGTCGGCCACTTCGAGTCGCTGATCAGTGGCGGGCTCCGCGAGGGGCCGGCTCCCTGGCCGAGCGACGGGCTGCTCGTGCCGGGCGGTCGCCGAGAGGCGGCCGAGCGCCTCTCGCGGAGTGCCGGGCGCCGGCTCGCGATGCTCTTCGTCGCCGTGACCGCCGCTCAGGGCGTGGCCTCGGTCGTCGTCGTGCTCGGCTGGTAGCGCTCAGTCCGAGGGCACTCGGTGGCGTTCCACCGCTGCGAGGAGCTCTTCCACCTGGAAGGGCTTGCAGAGGCCCAGGGCCCCGAGGCGCTGGGCTCGAACCTGCTGCTGGTCCGTGGTGGTCAGCAGCACGGTCGGGGTCCCGGCGAGCTCGGTCCGCAGGGCGTCGAGAACCATCTCGCCGTCCATGCCCGGCATCGCGTAGTCTACGACCATGACCGCCGGCCGCTGACGCTGCGCCGCGAGGACCGCCTCGTCACCACTACCGGCCTCGAGCACATCGTGCCCTTCGGCACGCAAGATGCGCCCCAGCGCTTCCCGAAGCGCGGGATCATCATCGACGATGAGAATGGGCCCCCTCATGACCGCCCGACGCTGACACGCGATCGGGACCCGCGCGAGCTTCCCTCGCGCGAGGGCCACCAAAATCATTCGATGGGAGCGATTTGGGCCCCCTGAGGCGCCCGCGAGCGGTCTCTGGACGGATCCGTCGCCCGCTTCGGGAGCGGTGACGGGGTATCGATGGGGGCACGGTCCCCGGAGTCTATCGTCGGATACTGTTGCAGTAGCGCGGCCACACGGCTAAGACCGGCAACGGTGGCAGAGGAGGAGGAGACGCGTTTCGGAGGCGCCTTCGAGCCCGTGACGGCCGAGGCCTGGAAGGCCAAGGTCGGCGCCGATCTCGGAGGGAAGACGCCGGAGGCGCTCGCCCGCGATCTGACCAGCGAAGTCTGGGTCGAGGCTCTCTACACCGAGGCACCCCAGACCCTGCCCGAGGGGATCCGACCGACGCGGGGCTGGGCCATCTGGCAGACGGTCTCCGATCCCCGCATGCACGAGGCGGCCGAGGCGGTCCGCGCGGAGGTGGCCGGTGGCGTCGAAGGCATTTGGCTTCGGGCCGGCTTCGATCACGGGACGCGCACGCTGACCGCCGGTGACCTCGGCGTCGTGCTCGAACATTTTCCGCTCGGCCAGCTGCCGCTGCAGCTCGAGGCGCGCATCGACGCGCTGCCGTCCGCCGCGGCGTTGCTGACCCTCGCGGAGCACCGCGGCGTGGCGACCGAGGATCTCCAAGGCGGCTTCGGTGCCGACCCGCTCGGCATCTTGGTTCGCAGCGGCTCGCTCCCCGGTGGGTTGCTGACCGCTCGCGAGGAGCTCGCGGCCGTCGCCCGGCTGGCCCGCGACCACGCGCCGAAGATGAAGGCCGTTCTCGTCGACACCCGCCGCTATCAGGCTGCGGGGGCGTCGGTCTCGGCCGAGGTCGCCTGGGCGGCCGCCACCGGCCTGGCCTATCTCCGGGAGCTCGACGCCGCCGGCTTCTCGCTGAGCGACGCCTGTCGCACGCTCCGCTTCACCGTCGGGGTCTCCAGCCACGTCTACGCCGAGGTCGCCAAGCTCCGAGCGTTGCGCTGGGTGTGGGCCAAGGTGGTGGCCGCGCTCGGTGGCGACGCGGACGACCAGCGGATGTCGCTCCACGCGGAGAGTGACCGTTCGAGCCGCAGCCGCCGAGACCCCTGGGTCAACATGCTCCGGGGGACCGCCGAGACCTTCGCGGCGGCCGTCGGCGGGGCCGACTCGATCAGCGTGGTGCCCTTCGATGACGCCGTGGGCGAGAGCGAGGGATTGGCCCGGCGCGTGGCTCGCAACACTCAGCACGTCCTTCGCGAGGAGAGCTACCTCGACCGCGTCGACGACCCCGCCGCCGGGAGCTTCGCCTTCGAGCAGCTCACCGACGGCATCGCCCGCGAGGCTTGGGTCGAGCTCCAGGACATCGAGCACGAAGGGGGCATGGCCAAGGCCCTCCTCGACGGCCGGGTCGCCCGTTCCATCGCCTCGTTCCAGCAGCGGATCCATGCGGTGGTCGCCAACCGCAAGCGGGCCGTCGTCGGCGTGAGCGTCTTCCCCGATCTGGACGAGGAGCCCCTCGAGCGGGAGCCCACGCGGATGCGGGACGTGGAGGTCGAGCTCGGTAACGAGCTGCAAGAGGTGAGCTCCGACGACCGCCACGAGAGCCTGCTCCAGCTCGCCGAGGCCGTCCGTGCCTTCCGCGCGGGTGGGGACCCGTTCGACGACGCGGTGCGCAAGTGCATCGGCCTCGGGGTCGACCTCTACAGCGTCGGAACGCTGCTCCGGACCGGTCGCGCCTCCCTCCACCTCGCGCCCGTGGAACGGGTCCCGCAGGCGGCGCCCTGGGAGGCGCTCCGCGACAAGGTCGACGCCTGGGCCGCGCGGCACGACGAGCGACCGGTGGTCTTCGTGGCCAACGTGGGCCCGCTCGCCGAGCACTCGGCTCGGCTGACCTGGACCCGAAACCTCTTCGCGGCCGCCGGCCTGCCCACGCACGCATCGGAGCAAGGCTACGCCGACGCGGCGTCGGCCCTCGAGGCTTTTGGCGGCCAACCGGTCGTGGTGGTCTGCACCATCGCCGAGCGACTGGCCGACGTCGCCCTCGAGCTCGCGCCGAAGGTGAAGGCCAAGGGCGCCAAGCGGGTGCTCGTGGCCGGTCGTCCGCGTGACCGGCGCGAGGAGCTGGAGAAGAAGGGCGTCGACGCCTTCGTCCACGCCGGCAAGGACTTGCTCCAGGAGCTCGCCGACGTGCTCGAAGGGATCGGGATCGTGCAGGGCGGTCCGACCTTGCGCCTGGTCGAGGAGGGCGACTGATGGACTTCCCCGACTTCTCGTCTCTCGACTTCGACGCGATCGAGACCGCGGACGCTCCCGCGGCCGCCGAGCGGCCGAGCTGGAAGACGCCCGAAGGCATCGAGGTGCCGGCGCGCTTCGGACCAGAGGCGCTCGAGGGGCTCGACCACCTCGGGACCTATCCCGGCTTCGCGCCCTACGTGCGCGGGCCCTACTCGACGATGTACGTGTCGCGGCCGTGGACCGTGCGGCAGTACGCCGGCTTCTCCACCGCCGAGCAGAGCAACGCCTTCTACCGGCGGAACCTCGCGGCCGGTCAGAAGGGGCTCAGCATCGCCTTCGACCTGGCGACGCACCGCGGCTACGACTCGGACCACGAGCGGGTCACCGGCGACGTGGGCATGGCCGGCGTCGCCATCGACTCCATCCTCGACATGCGCCTGCTCTTCGAGGGCATCCCCCTGGGGGAGATGAGCGTGTCGATGACCATGAACGGAGCCGTGCTCCCGATCATGGCGCTCTACGTGGTGGCGGCCGAGGAGCAGGGGGCCCTTCAGAAGCAGCTCACGGGGACCATCCAGAACGACATCCTCAAGGAGTTCATGGTCCGGAACACCTACATCTACCCGCCGAAGCCCTCGATGCAGATCGTCGCGGACATCTTCGAGCACACCTCGAAGCACATGCCGCGCTTCAACTCGATCTCGATCAGCGGCTACCACATGCAGGAGGCGGGGGCGACGCAGGACCTGGAGCTCGGCTACACCCTCGCGGACGGCCTCGAGTACATCCGCACCGGCCTCGACGCGGGCCTCGCCATCGACGCCTTCGCGCCGCGGCTCAGCTTCTTCTTCGCCACCGGCAAGAGCTTCTTCATGGAGGTCGCCAAGCTCCGCGCTGCGCGCCTGCTCTGGGCGACGCTGGTGCGCCAGTTCGAGCCGGAGAACCCGAAGTCGATGGCGCTTCGGACCCACTGCCAGACATCCGGCTGGTCGCTGACCGCGCAGGACGTCTACAACAACGTCGCCCGCACGGCGATCGAGGCGATGGCGGCCACCCAGGGCCACACGCAGAGCCTGCACACCAACAGCCTCGACGAGGCGCTGGCGCTGCCGACCGATTTCTCCGCGCGCATCGCGCGCAACACCCAGCTCTTCCTCCAGCACGAGGCGGGCACCCGGGACACCGTCGATCCCTGGGCTGGCAGCTACTACGTCGAGCGGCTGACCCGGCAGCTCGCCGAGCGCGCCTGGGCCCACATCCAGGAGATCGAGGAGCTGGGCGGGATGACCAAGGCCATCGAAGAGGGGCTGCCCAAGCTCCGCATCGAGGAGGCCGCAGCGCGGACGCAGGCCCGCATCGACAGCGGTCAGCAGCCGATCATCGGCATCAACCGGCTGGTCCCCGAAGAGCCGGACGAGATCCCCATCCTCAAGGTGGACAACCGCGAGGTTCGCGAGGCGCAGCTCGCTCGGCTGAAGGAGCTCAAGGCCGCCCGCGACCAGGGCGCCGTCGACGAGGCGCTCGCCGCGCTCACCAAGTGCGCCGAGACGGGGGAGGGTAACCTGCTCGAGCGCGGCATCGCGGCCGCCCGCGCGAAGGCCACGGTCGGCGAGATGTCGCTGGCCCTCGAGAAGGTCTACGGCCGATACGAAGCGACCATCCGGAGCGTGCAGGGCGTGTATCAGAGCGAAGCGGGCGACGACGAGAAGACCCAGAAGGCCCGCGAGCGCGCCGAGGCGTTCCAGGAGACTCAGGGCCGTCGGCCCCGCATCCTCGTCGCGAAGATGGGCCAGGACGGGCACGACCGCGGCCAGAAGGTCATCGCCACGGCGTTCGCGGACCTCGGTTTCGACGTCGACGTCGGCCCGCTCTTCCAGACCCCGAAGGAGACCGCGCGGCAGGCGGTCGAGAACGACGTGCACGTGGTCGGGGTCAGCTCCCTGGCCGCCGGTCACCTCACCCTGGTGCCCGAGCTGCGCGACGCGCTCGAGGCGGAGGGACGTGGCGACATCTTGGTCGTCTGTGGCGGCGTCATCCCCCCGCAGGATCATCAGGCGCTCCTCGACGCCGGCGCCGCCGCGATCTTCGGACCCGGGACGGTCATCGGTGAGGCGGCCGTCGAGCTCCTCGACCGGCTCGAAGCCTCGCTCGAGGCGGGCTGAGCCCGTAGAGCGCGCGTGGGACGCCCCTCACCGCAAGAGCTGGCCGATGGCGTGAAGGGCGGCGATCGGGCGATGCTCGCGCGCGCCATCACCCTGATCGAGAGCGAGCTGCCGGCCCACCGCGACGAGGCGGAGGTGCTTCTGACGGCCATTCTCCCGGCGACCGGTGGGGCCCTTCGGCTGGGCGTCAGCGGCGTGCCCGGGGTGGGCAAGAGCACCTTCATCGACGCCTTCGGGGTCGAGCTCGTGGAAGCAGGGATGCGCGTCGCGGTCCTCGCGATCGACCCCTCGAGCGTCTTGAGCGGCGGCTCGATCCTCGGGGACAAGACGCGGATGGCGAAGCTCAGCCGGGACGAGCGGGCCTACATTCGTCCGTCGCCCACGAGCGGCAACCTCGGCGGCGTCGCCCGCAAGACCCGCGAGAGCGCGCTGCTCTGCGAGGCCGCCGGCCATGACGTGATCCTCGTCGAGACCGTCGGCGTGGGGCAGTCGGAGGTGATGGTCCGCGAGATGGTGGACACCTTCCTCGTGCTGATGCTCGCGGGCGCCGGCGACGAGCTGCAGGGCATCAAGCGGGGCATCCTCGAGGTCGCGGACATGCTGGCCGTGAACAAGGCCGATGGACCGGGCCGAAAGGCGGCGGAGCGGCGTGCGTCCGAGCTGCGCTCGGCGCTGAAGCTGATGCGCGGCAAGGCCGCGCCGCCGGTGCACCTCATCAGTGCCAAGGAGGGGATGGGGCTCACCGAGCTCTGGACCGCCCTGCGGGAGCAGACCGAGCGAGAGAAGGCGAGCGGCATCTTCCACCGCCGGCGTGAGGACCAGGCCGCGCGATGGATGCGGCAGCTGGTCGAAGAGACCCTGCTTCGAGAGCTCCGCGCCAATCCGGCCGTGGGCCGCGCATGGCAGGCCCAGGAAGCCGCCGTTCGGGCCGGCGAGCGGACCGCCGCGGCGGCCGCACGGCAGCTACTGGCGGCATTTCGTGGCGATGGCGAAGCAGCGCAAGAAGAAGCGTAGGGCGCCGCCCGAGCCGGAGCCGGTGTCGAAGGGTGCCGCGGAGAAAGCTAGGGGAAGCGGGTTCGGCGGCTACCTGCGCTGGGTGACCCTCGGCACGTGGAAGGCCGCGGACGCCCGCGCGCTCGCCTATCGCCAGCAGCGGGCCGATGCGGGGCTCGGTCCGGACTGGCGGCCGATGGTCACGCTCATGCTCGGCGCGCTGGTGCTGACCGCGCTGCACTACGCGGGCAAGGGCCAGGGCTTCGACGCCTACGTGCAGGCGTTCGTGGACGCGGACTGGACCGCCGATCCGCGCTCGCCGATCTACCAGGCGAACGAGAAGCTCTGGTGGACCTGCTGGCGCATCGGCGGCTACCTGGTCCTGCCCGCTCTCTTCATCAAGCTGGTGCTCAAGGAGAAGCTGCGCGACCACGGCCTGACCACCGAGGGCTTCCGCAGCCATCTGGCGATCTACGGCGCGTGCCTGATGGTCGTGCTGCCGCTGGTCGCGCTCGTCAGCTACGAGCCGACCTTCCAGAACAAGTACCCGATGTACGCCTTCGCCGGCCGGAGCCTCTCGGACCTGCTCTGGTGGGAGTCGCTCTACGCGCTGCAGTTCTTCTCGCTCGAGTTCTTCTTTCGGGGCCACTGGCTCCACGTGCTCGAGCGGACGATGGGCAGCCAGGCCATCTGGGCGATGATGGTCCCCTATTGCCTGATCCACTTCGGCAAGCCTTGGCCGGAGACGGTCGGCGCCATCGTCGCCGGTCTCGCCCTCGGCACGCTCGCCCTACGTTACCGGTCGATCTGGGCCGGGTTCCTCGTCCACGTCTCGGTGGCGGTGAGCATGGACGTCGCCAGCCTGATCCAACGGGGCGAGTTCCCCACGGAGTGGTAGCCGGAATGCAACGCCTCGTCTTTCCGCTGGCCGCCGCGCTCACGCTCGGGCTCGCGCCTTTCTTTCCCGAACCGCACGTCGTCGGGAAGCTCCGCTGGGTCTTCGGCGGGGCGGTCGGCATGGGCGCGGTGGATTGGTTCGACCTGGCCATGCACGGCGCGCCATGGGTCTGGCTCACGGTCGCGCTGGTGCTGGAGACCCGGCGCGAGTCCAGCGAGCGCGCGCCGCGCTGGATGATCGGGGCGTTGGCCGCATCGCTCGCGCTCGCCGTGCTCTGCGTGACCGTCGCCCTGGCTCAGTGACCCTCGGCTCTGGCGACCAGCCAGAAGAAGAGCGCGGCGACCCCCGCGAGCACGGCCATCGCCACCAGGAGCGGCACGAGCACCAGCCAGGCCGGCCGGAGCAGTCCCGGTGGCGACACCTCCGGCGGGTCCCCATACACATAGGCGGTGCGGCCGCGGGAGAGCTCGAGGGCGTAGACCGGGATGCGGGTGACGCTCAGCCACTGGTGGACGACGTGGCCGCCGCGCTCCGGCGCGCTCGCTTTCAGCAGCTTCTCCACCGTCGCCGCCATCGGGGTCGCCGCCGTTCGATAGCCCGCGCCCGATCCTTTCCCGGCGTAGCGCTGGATCCGCGGCGCGTCCTGCTCGTGGAAGAGCTCGCCCGGCGTCGGGTGGTCGACCAGGTGGAGCAACACGTGCGGACCGACCTCGTCCGCTTCGCCCTCGTGCACTCGGGTGTGCTCGTCGAAGCGAAAGCGACGCCGAACCCGGACTCGGACCCTCCGCCGCTTCGACCCCCGGCAGTCGCGGCACGCGGACTTGCCGCCCCCGCCGCACTCGTCGCAGCCCGAGGTGTCCACGATGCCATCGCCGCCGCAGTGAGCGCAGGGTCTCGCGCCCTCGCCATCGCATCGACTGCAGGGGCGGATGATCGAGTCGAGCTCCGACCAGCGCGTTCGCTCCTCCTCGGCGTCCTGCACCATCGCCGGCAGCTCCAGCTCCTCGAGCGTGGCGGACCAGGGGTCCTCCGGCTCCGGCTGAATGGGTGCGTCTCCCTCCGGCGGCGGTCCCTCCTCGAAGTCGAGGAAGCGGTCTTCGTAGAGGCTCCGCAGCCGGATCTGCACCGGTCCGAGCACCCGCAGGGAACGGACGTCGTCCCGGTCGAGCATTCGGCGGCTCCCAGGGCGCTCGTCGTGCCAGCGCCGGACGAGGGCGAGCGCGCGGTCGAGCTCGGCGTTCGGCTCCATCGGGAGGGAGCCTACCCGCTCAGTGGCACTGCCAGAAGCCGCCGTCCGAGAAGACGTACATGATGCCCATGTCGCCGAGGTTGACGCCGACGAAGGACTCGTCGAACTGCATCACGAAGCCGGCGCCGCCGCCCTCGTCGCCCTGGAGCCAGAGCGGCTCGCCGAGAACCCGCGCGCCGAGCTGGTAGATGGCCCCTCGGAGCTCGCCGAGCACGCCGTCCGTCGTGAACCAGACGTCGCTCGGGACCTCGATGTGCACCGCTTCGAAGTGGCCCTGCGGGCGGACCTCCGCCTCTTCGGGGGGCTCGTGGTCTTGGCCCACCTGCTCGCTGGCGGCCTTCAGCAGCGCCGTCTGGTCGTTGCCGGGCGTCCAGGCCTCGTTGTGGTCGGGCGAGTAGCAGAAGAACGACACGCTGCGGTTGTCGGTCTTCGGGCTCTTCAGCTCCGGCATCGTCTCCAGATCGAGAGTGAAGAGGTGGACCATCGGCTCGTCGTCGTGGGTGGGCCACGCCTCGGCGTCGATGCCCGGTGGCTTGCCGCCGGTGCGGTTCAGCGTGGCCTTTGCCGGTGCCTCCTCGAGGTTGCGGAGCGCGTAGATGACCTGCGTCCCACCCTTGGAGGCCTTCCGGGCCCGCTCGGCGAGCACCACGACCTTGTCCACCTTGTCGAGCTCCTTGGCGACCTCCTTGCCGCCCTCGGCGATCTCCCTCTCGAGCGCGTCGAAGGCCTGGTAGTCCCCGATGGCGTTCTTGAAGGCGTTCTTCAGCTTCTTGCCGCCGTCGTTCTCCAAAAGCCACTTCACGTACGCACGGCGCTCGTTCATGTACACCGTTGGCAGCGACTGGAGGCCGGCTTGGACGTCCAGATTGCTCTCGCTCTTGAGCTTCATCTCCCGGTCGAGGAGCCCGTGCATCGCAGTCGCCAAGACCTTCTCGCTCGGATGCGCGCCGACGAATCGGAACGCATGCGCGAAGGTCGTGACGTTCGCCGAGGTCAGGCCCTTCAGGAGCACCTTCTCCCCCTGCTCGCGGGGTAGCACCGTGATGGCCTTGCGCAGGATCGGCATCACGTAGTTCCAGTCGTACTTGCCGCCGAGGTCGAAGCGGATGCGCTCGAGCTGGTCGTCCGTCAGCGTCTCACCGCGCTCGAGGGCGCGGGTCACGCAGAGCAGCATGGCGCGGTCGTAGCTGTCCTGGTGCTTCTTCTCGGCCTTCTTCCGCCCGGCTTCGATGAGCGGCAGAGCCTTCAACGGCAGGAGGCCCAGGCCGAAGGCGACGTTGTGCC
>JGI12210J13797_10875097_pt1 | contig 20868 bp, 19 predicted proteins | sample ElkSlonscriptome_3_FD_13797 | JGI IMG/M metagenome (IMG submission 13797)
GGCGGCGACGTGGTCGCCGACGTGCTGGTGGGGTCGGGACTTAACCGCTGGCTCGTGCTGATGATCATGATGGGCATCGTCTTCTTCATGGGCATGTTTATCGACTGGGCGGCGATTCTGCTGGTAACGGTGCCTATTTTCATGCCCATTGCCATGGAGCTCGATTTCAACCCGCTGTGGTTCTCGATCCTGCTCTGCGTCAACCTGCAGACCTCCTTTCTCACCCCGCCGTTTGGTTATGCGCTCTTCTACTTCAAGGGCGTGGCTCCCGAGGGGTACACCATGGGCCACATCTACCGCGGCATCATCCCCTTCGTGCTGCTGCAGGTCACCGGCCTGCTCATCCTGGCGATGTTTCCAAGCATTGTCACCTGGTTGCCGGAACTTTTCTTTGGGCCCCAGTGACCGCAGTGTCGTTTCGGTAAAAAGACCCGGGCTTAAAAAAAAATTGGCCAGCCCGGGTATCTGGTATAGAATGAGGTGGATGAAACCCTTCCACCTCATTTTCATTTCTTCTCGAGGAGAATGACCCATGGTTGAAAACTCCCATCTGCAGCGATTCATGGAGGCCGCAAGGCGCGTCGGCACCGAGGTCGCAGAATGTGACGATCTGCAGCAGGCCGCTGAGTATATCGCCGCCAAGACCAGTGGCAGAACACTGATACCGGAAACTGCCCTGGTACGGAAGTATGCATTGCGAAAGATGATGCGGGAGGCCGGAAGCGAAGTCTATGCAGGCAAGTTCCGAGATGCCGGCAGGGTTCCGGCCGCCGGGATTACCTTCTGCAATTTTGCCATGGCCGATACAGGCACGGTGGTCCTCGATTCAACCAATGAGGATGTCCGCCTGGCGACGACCCTGCCCGAATACCATTTTGTCCTGGTTGACCCGGAAAAAATACTCGCCGACAACCTGGCGGCGGTGGAGCCTCTCTATGCTCTTCACGATGGCGGCGAACCCCGTTTCATCGCCTATATAACCGGGCCGAGCAGGACCGCCGATATCGAAAGGGTGCTGACCATCGGCTGCCACGGTCCGCGAGAGCTGCATATCCTCGTCGTTGGTTCTCTTTCCAGCGATCTGATGGAAATGTAAACGCAGAAGAGAAGGAGTGAGTAATGGTTGATTCCACCCACTATAAGAAAAGTGTTGAAAAGGCGCTGAACAATGAAAAATTAAGTGAAGCGCTGCATCTGTTCGGCGATGCCTATCTCATTGCCCGTGAGAATGCTTTCAGAGGCCTGGATTTCGAAGAGCTGCGCACCGAACTTGCCGCCATCAAAGACGAGGTGCGCCTCAGGCGCAAAGAACTGCTCGACCAGTTTGTCACAAACGCCGAGGCGGCTGGTTCGAAGGTGTTTCTCGCCAAGGATACCAAAGAGGCCAACGACTACGTTATCAAGCTGGCCAAACAGAAACAGGCCAAGAGTATCGCTAAATCGAAGTCAATGGTCTCCGAAGAGGCACATCTCAACAAGGCCTTGAGCAGGGAAGGCATTCGCGCCTCGGAAACCGATCTTGGGGAATGGATCGTCCAGCTGGCAGGCCAGCGGCCGTCGCATATGGTTATGCCGGCCATTCACATGTTCAAGGAGGAGGTGGCCGAGCTTTTCTCCAAGGAAACGGGCCGCAAACTCTCACCGGAGATAAGGACTCTGGTCGATGTCGCCAGGGAGGAGCTTCGCAAGGAATACTTTGAGGCCGACATCGGTCTGACCGGCGCCAACTTCCTTGTCGCCGACACCGGCGGCATCGGTCTGGTAACCAATGAAGGTAATGCCAGGCTCTGTGCCACCCTGCCGAAGGTGCATGTGGTCTTTGCAGGCATTCACAAACTTGTCCGTAATATGGAGGATGCCGTCAAAATCACCAGACTTCTGCCGCGCAACGCCACGGGCCAGCTGCTGACCTCCTATATTACCTGGATTCGCGGCACCATTCCCTGTGATGGCGAGAAGAAGGAACAGCATATCGTCCTCATAGACGGCGGACGCGAAGCTCTTTATCAATCCAAGGCCTGCGGCGATGCCCTGCGATGCATCCAGTGCGGTGCCTGCGCCAATGTGTGTCCCGTCTACCAGACAGTAGGCGGTCATGTTTTCGGCAGCATTTACATTTCGGCTATAGGCATCATCCTTGCCGCCTTTTACGAGGGACTGGACAAAGCCAAAGAGATCGCCCGCGCCTGCATCGGCTGCCGCTCCTGCAGCGCCGTCTGCCCGTCGAAGATCGATCTCGAAGAGATTATTCTTCACTTGCGCAATCAAATTACCGAGAAATACGGTATGGGGGTTGTCAAGAATATAGCCTTCAAGTCGGTTATGAAAAATCGTGGACTCTTTCATAATATGGTGCGGGCTGCCTCCAAACTGCAAGGCCCTCTCACCAGCAGGCAGGAGGGAGAATCTTCCAGCCGCGTGATCCGCCATCTGCCCATGCACTTTATGTCCAAGGATTTTACCGAATGGCGGGATCTTCCCTCCATTGCCCGCACCTCCTTCAGGGACCAGTTCGATACGCTGGAACAGAAGGTCGAAAATCCCGTCTACAGGGTCGGTTTCTTCGTTGGCTGCGGCGCCGACTTCGTCTATCCCGAGGTTGGCGTCAGTCTGGTGAAGGTACTCAACCACCTGGGAGTCGAAGTCGTTTTCCCCAAGGGGCAGAACTGCTGCGGCATACCGGCGCTCTATGCCGGCGACTGGGAAACGGGAAAATATCTCGCCCAGCAGGCAGTCGCCGCTTTCTCCGAGGTCGATGTGGACTATGTTCTCAGTATATGTCCAACCTGCACCATGGGGGTGAAGCGGGACTTTGTCGAGCGGCTCGCCGATGATCCACAATGGTCTGAAAAGGCGTTGCGTCTATCCGATAAAACCATGGATGCCTCTGCCTTTCTCGAGAATGTTCTCAAGGCCTCATCCCAACTGAACCTGTCTGATGAGCAGACCGCGATTACCTATCACGATGCCTGTCATCTCAAGCGGGGCAACAATGTCTGGCGAGAGCCCAGAACATTGCTGGCGGCGGCCGGTTATCGTGTCGAAGAGATGAAAAACAGCGACAGGTGCTGTGGAATGGGCGGAACCTACTCCTTTCTCAGCCATCCGCAGATCTCCAGACAGATTACCAGGGACAAGGTCGCCGCCATTGGTAAGACCGGCGCTAAAACCGTGGCCATGGACTGTCCTGGTTGTATGATAATGCTCAAGGGCAGCATGGGCAAGGCCGATCCCGCCGTGCGTTGCGTCCATACCGTGGAACTGCTGCAGGAGGCATTGAAAAGGACATGATTATACAGCCAAGGAGGGAAAAATGAGCGATCGTCTGCCAATCGTCGATAATCTTTGCCGAAACCCGGAAAATCATGCCATGCATATGTGCGAGCTAAAATCGGCAAAGAAGACTGCAGAGATAGAAAAGTATGCAAAAGATCCGCAGTATATATGCGGCAACTGTGGCAACACCGCCAATGACAAGGGCGCGCTGTGCGCACCTGGTCCGCTGCAGCCATAATCTGCTGGTTTTTACACCCTTCACCGCCTGAAAAAGCGTATTAAAGTTTTCCCGGCAAGTGAAACCATTCATGCATTCCCCTTTATTCGCATCCGGAATACACCTGCTTGGCTGGCTGTTGTCGATATTGGCAATACTGGCGCTTTCCGTGTTCGGCAGAAGTCTGCAGCAGCAGGTGACACGCTTTGTCGACCCGATGTGGCTGGCTGGTGCGGTGTTTCTGGTTCTGCTCTTTGCACTGATTATCATCAAGGCCAGAAGACCAAAGGATGCATTTCACAGCCGGGTCTTTTTTGTTACCCTGATGTTGCTGGCTGCAGGAGGAATGGCCCTGCATGCCGAATATCTCGTGCCTATAGAGGTGGTCCATTTCCTGGTTTTTTCCTGTTACGGCTGGCTGTCAAATACCGTTTTCGGCCTATTTGCCGGGATAGTGTCGGTGATTATAATGTCTGTGGGAGATGAAGTGCTCCAGCATTATCTCCCCGACAGGGTAGGGGATATGCACGATGTCGTCATAAACCTTATTTCCGGAATCATTGGCGTTTTTCTCAATCGAAGATGAAGAAATGTATAGCAATAGGCGTAGTTGCTCTGTTCGTCGCCGCTGCTTCGATCGCTTGGAGTGGAGATCTTCTGCGTTGCGTCGTCCTCGATGTCGGTGAGGGCCAGGCGGTACTCCTGCAAAGAGATTCATCGGCGATTCTTGTCGACACCGGCCATTTCGGCCAGGCCGCCAATCTGCGCAGGTCTCTTGGACGGTACGGTGTAAAAAAGGTGGAGGCGGTCATACTTACTCATCTGCATGCAGATCATGCCACCGGTGTTTTCGCCATCATGGACAGGTATCCCGAAGCCGTCGTCTATGAGTCAGGACACCGCCTTCCTTTCCACCCCCTGATGGACGGCTACCGCTGGGTTGCCGAGAAACTCGATTCCGGAAGCTGGGAGCGCAGGATCGTAAGCCAGGGAGAGAGGATTGTCTGGAGGGGAGTGGGAATACACATTCTCTGGCCGTCGCAGCCCAAAGGAGAAGACCTCAATGCTTCATCACTGGTCCTGGAGGTGAATTACGGCGAGCATACCATCCTCATCATGGGCGATGTCAACCGCCGGGTGGAAGCCGAGCTTCTTGCCCAAAGAAGACTGCCCGAGAATATCGAGGTACTGGTCGTTGGTCATCATGGCGCAGCCGATGGCACTTCCTCCGCCTTGCTCGACAGGGTATCGCCAGCTCATGCGGTGGTCTCTATAAATGCTGATAATCTGCGGGGCTACCCCGATGCTGCCGTTATGGAGAAACTGGACAAAGCTGAAGCTCAGGTACACGAAGTGTGGTCGAAGGGCGATTTTGTCTATCCGGCGACGTCAGATCGGTAGAGATGCAGCTCCAGCTCCTTCTGCTCGCCGATTTTCAGCTGTTGACAGCGTGTTGACTCCTGGCAGCTGAGACCTGTGAGAGAAGTACCTCCAGAACACCAGCATGAGATCGGCTGGAACTCCTGGGCAATCAGAATTTTATTTGCCACCCGTCGCTGATTTATGTATGCTGCAAAGGAGACTGACGCAAGGTCGGTCGTTGGGGGAAAGTGAGGATATGGCGGCTGGATTATGACTACCGAAAAGCGGACATCGGAACGATTGGCCTTTGCCAAGGGAGACGAGGTCAGAGTGGTTCTGGAACCGGTCGACGGCAGAGTTCGCCTGGAGGCCAGGATCCTGAATGTAAGCCGCGGCGGAATCGGTCTAGCGGCGGACAGAAATGAAAAGCTGAACCTCGACAGGGAAAGCCAGCTGCGTCTGCTAGATATCGACGCCGGAACCGGCTTGCTTTGTCTACAGGGCCAAGAGGTCAGGATTAAGTGGGTTCTTGACTATGAGCCGCTGCAAAATCTCGGAATCGGCTGCGAGTTTGTCAATATACACGGCGACTGTCTCCAGGAAATAGAGGCATTATTCGACAAAGATCTGTAAGACACTCTCCTCAGGCCTTTTTGCACGTCTTTTTTCTTTGCCACCCCGGCCACCGTACCGGCTTACATATCCTTGACGATCGCCATGGTATCCTGGGCGATCTGCAGCTCCTCGTTGGTGGGAATGACCCATATCTGCACGCTGCTCGATTCCGCACTGATCTTTTTGCGAGTCGAGATCCTACCGTGGTTGGCCTCAGGATCAATCTGCATACCGAGTCCGGACATGTCTTCGCAGACGGCGGCTCTGACAATATCGTCGTTTTCGCCTATACCGGCGGTGAAGGCAACGGCATCGACCCTGCCCAGTGCGGCAAAATAGGCGCCGATATATTTTTTTACCCTGTAGGTGAACATATCGACGGCGAGTTTTGCCCGCTGGTTGCCCTGGGCGGCACTCTCGTGAATATCGCGCATGTCGTTCATGCCGCAGATGCCTTTGAGGCCGCTTTCCTTGTTGAGGATGGCGTCTACCTCCTGGTAGCTGAGGCTTTTTTCCTGGACGATGTAGCCGATAATGGCCGGGTCGATATCACCACAGCGCGAACCCATCATAATACCGGCAAGCGGGGTCATACCCATGGATGTATCCACGCATCGGCCTTTGCTGACGGCGGTAATTGAACCACCGTTGCCCAGATGGACGGTGATAACATTGACCTCTTCTGGGTTTTTTCCCATTTCGGCGGCGACATTCTTGGCCACGTATTTGTGGGAGGTACCGTGGAATCCGTACCTCCTGATTTTCAACTCCTGGTAGAACTCATAGGGCAGGGCATAGAGATAGGCCTTGGGTTCCATGGTCTGGTGGAACTCGGTATCGAAGACGGCCACGTTGGGAGTATCGCCGAAGAGCTGCTGGGCAACCTCGATACCGGTCAGGTTGGCAGGGTTGTGCAGCGGTGCCAGCGGATTGTTTTTTTCTATGGCCGCCTTTATCGGCGCGTCAATCAAACTGGCGCGACTGAAGGATTCACCTCCCTGGACAACCCGGTGGCCGATGGCGTCAATCTCTCCTGTGCTGCTGATGACTCCGGTTTCCGAAGAGGTGATCATTTCGATCAGCAGGTGCATGCCTTGCTTGTGATCGTCGATACGGCGTTCGATAACGGTTTTCTGTTCATCTCCATCCGTATATTTCTTATGAGAAAGGACGCCTTGAATGTCACCTATTCGCTCGACGATGCCTGCAGCCATCAGGGTTTCGGTATCCATATTGAGGAGCTGGTATTTGATCGACGAACTTCCGGCGTTTATGACGAGTATCTTCATTTACTTTTCTGTGGTGGATTTTGAGGCATACGCCTGGATTGCCGTTATGGCTACGGTGTTGACGATATCATGGACCGTGCAGCCGCGGCTGAGATCGTTGACCGGTTTTTTCAGACCCTGGAGGATGGGGCCGATGGCCAGGGAGTCGACCGATGCTCTCTGGACCGCCTTGTAGGTGTTGTTGCCGGTGTTGAGGTCTGGAAAAATAAACACCGTCGCCTTACCGGCTACCTTGCTCTTTGGCAGTTTGGTCTTGGCTACGGCCGGATCGATGGCGGCATCGTACTGAATCGGACCTTCTATGAGCAGATCCGGTCTTTTGGTGTTCGCCAGTTTGGTGGCGGAGATGACCTTTTCCACCTCCGCCCCTTTGCCCGAAGAGCCGGTGGAATAGGAAAGCATGGCTACGCGCGGGGTAATGCCGAAGAGCTTGGCGGTGTCGGCGGAGGCGATGGCGATTTCAGAGAGCTGTTCGGCGCTCGGATTGGGATTTATGGCGCAGTCGCCAAAGACCAGTACCCTGTCTTTGAGACACATTAAAAACACCGAAGAGACGATGGAGAAACCGGGTACGGTCTTGATGATCTGAAAAGCCGGTCTGATTGTATGGGCCGTGGTGTTTATCGAGCCGGAAACCATGCCGTCGGCGACGTTCTTGTGGATCATCATCGTTCCCCAGTAGGTCACGTCGGCCATGAAATCGCAGGCCATGTCCATGGTGACCCCCTTGTCTTTGCGCATTTCGTAAAAATCAAGCACATATTCTTCGAATTGGGGACTACGTTCCGGGTTGATGATGTTGACGCCGTCAAGGTCGAGACCGAGTTTTGATATGCGGGTACCGATCTCTTCTTCACGTCCAAGCAAAGTGATGGAGCAGACATTTCGTCTCAGTAGAATATCCGCTGCCAGCAAAATGCGTTCGCTGACCCCTTCGGGCAGGACGATGTGCTGCTGATGTTTTTTGGCTTCGCGGATAAGCTTGTACTCGAACATTTGCGGCGTTACCCGGGTTGACTTGCGTGAGATCAGCTTTTCCTTGAGTTCGCTTGTTTCAACATTGGCTTCGAAGACGCCCAGGGCCGACGCTATCTTTTGCGGATTGTCGGGGTCGATGCTCCCCCTGAGATCGTGGAGGGCGCTGACCGTGGGAAAGGTGGAATCCTGGACGAGTATGATGGGTACCGGCAGGCCGACCCAGCCTTCGATAAGGCGCTTGATGCTGGGGGGCGGGACCTGGCCGCCGGTGAGGAGAATTCCTGAAATATCGGGATAGGCGGAAGACAGGCGGGAGGCCAGCGCGCCGAGTATCACATCGGAGCGGTCGCTGGCGGTAACCACCAGGTTGTCGTCCTTGATATAATTGAGAAAATTCTCCACGCGCATGGCGGCAATAATGTAGCCGTTTATCCGTTTGCCGAGTTCGCTCTTGCCATAAAGCACCTCGGCGTTGAGGTACTTTTTGACATCGTGCATTGTCGGGTTGGACAGTGTCGGTTCGTCGGGAATGACATAGAACAGTCCGTCGGGAAGAGAGACCCTTTTCTGCAGCGCTTCCAGGATGGCTTCCTTGTCTTCAACCCTGGCCTTGTTGACGATAACGCCCATGGTGTCGACGCTCTTTTCCCGGAGGCTGTCGAGGGCCAGCTGGGAGAGGCTGGCGACCTCGTCCACCGACGATTCGCTGGCATTGCTGACGATTATCGCCGGACTGCTGAAGTTGGCGGCTATTGCGGCGTCAATATCGAAGTTGAAGGATTCATGTCCGGCCTTGAAGTCCGTTCCCTCGCAGAGGACGAAATTGCATTGATCCTCGAGCTGCTGGTATTTGGTGAGTATGATCTCCATCAGCTCGTTCTGCCGGCCACTGTTGATGTAATGCTTGGCTTCGTTAAGGGTGACCGCATAGGTGTCGGTATACTGCAGTCCCAGGTAGAAGTGAGAGAGGATGAGGTCAATGTCGTGATCGCGTTCACCGGGCGTGGTAGGGTTGATTATAGGCCGAAAGAAGCCCACCTTGCGGATATCTCTGAGCAGCAGTTCCATCATGCCAAGGGCGATGGCAGATTTGCCGCTTTCAGCGTTGATGGAGGTAATGTAGAGATTTTTTGCCATTGTCTGTCCTTGTGGTCTACCCTCAAAAAAATAGAGTCATGCGTGAAGATGCAAAAGAGGTGTCGAAAAATATTTTGTTGTGCGATAGTCTGGTAGTGTGTTGTAATAGAGAAAACTGGAGCTGGTACACCTCTCCTAATTCTCAAAGCTTACCAGAAATGGCGGAAGAAATACAATTCTTCATAATTATTGTCCTCTTCAATATCACTTATGGCATGCGAGGTTGCCTGGTGATTTTTCTGTTAACAGGCCAACTCGTATGAAGCTTACGAATGGGAGACGGCTGATGAGCGGTATCTTCTCTTTTTTCAGACTTTTCTAGAACAAGGATATGACTATGAGTGATTTGAACATTCAGTTTGCCGAGCGGATGAACCAGTTGCCTCCCTATCTTTTCGGCATGATCAACAAGATGAAGATGGAGAAGCGATGGGTGGGCGACGATGTTATTGATCTGGGCATGGGCAACCCGGTAGATCCCGCCCCCGAACAGGTGACAAAGAAACTCATAGATGTGGCCAATGATCCTAAGAGTCACCGTTACCCCGTCGCCGGCGGTATGAAAAACCTGAAGCGGGAGATAGCCCTTTATTACAGGCGCAACTACGGTGTCGAACTCGGCGGCGATGACGACGTCATCTGCACCATCGGCTCCAAGGAAGGGATTTCCCATCTCTGCCTGGCCCTTCTCGGTCCGGGCGATTCGGTGCTGGTTCCGGCTCCTGCTTTCCCCATCCATGTGTATGCCGCCGTCATTGCCGGGGCTTCGGTTATCCGCATCTCGTTGTATTCGGAGGAATCGTTTCTGCAGCAGATCCACACTATCTGTCAGGCGCTTTATCCACGGCCCAAGCTGATCATGCTCAACTATCCCCATAATCCCACCGGCACCCTGGCCTCCAAAGAGTTTTTTCGCGAGGTGGTAGATCTGGCCCGGCGGTACAAGTTCATGGTTATCAATGATTTCGCCTATTCCCGTATTACCTTTGACGGGTATGTGGCTCCGAGCCTTCTCGAAGTTTCCGGCGCTCAGGATGTAGCCGTCGAGTTCGGTTCTTTTTCCAAATCCTATAATATGGCGGGCTGGCGGCTGGGCTACTGCGTCGGCAATCCCCAGATCATAGAAGGTCTGGCCAAAATTAAGGGCTACTACGACTATGGCATTTTTTCGGCAATCCAAGTTGCCGGCATTGTCGCCATGCGGGATTGTGAGGACAGCATCAGTGAGCAGGTGGAGGTGTACCAGAAGCGAAGGGACGTCCTCTGCGAGGGGCTCGAACGTATGGGCTGGACGGGGGACAAGCCCAAGGCCGGTATGTTTCTATGGGTGAAAATCCCCGAACCCTATGTGCGCATGGGCTCGGTTCGCTTTGCCGTGGAGATGATGAACAGGGCCAACGTTGCCGTGGCCCCGGGAGCGGGCTTCGGCGAAGAGGGCGATGGCTATCTGCGTCTGGCACTGGTGGAGAACGAAAACCGCATCAAACAGGCGCTCAAGCAGATGAAGCGCTGCCTTACCGATATCGACCGGGAAATAGAAGAAGGCAGTTTTCAGCTGGACAGTAAGATGGAAGCCTGAAATATTCGGCCTGAACCGCTGTAGTAATATTGCCGATCCGGTCCCCTCCGGCAGGCGAATACGTGCCGCTGAAGCAAAACACGCCAATGGCGGCAATGAGCGCCGCCTTCAGGGACGGGAGGACAACGTCAGGGCTGGGTCGCGTGTTGGAGAATGAATTTTTCAAGCATGGTGACGAATCCCGAACCAAGGGCGTTGAGGGAGTTGAGATCGACGAAATCCTCAGCGGTATCGTCGAAAAAAAGGTTCAGATCCGATTCCAATTCATTCTCGGGATGCCAGTAACAGATGAGCATGGGTACCTTGGGCAGAGGGTAGAGAACCACGGAGACATCGGCCTCATACTGCCTGGCGACGTGCTTGGCGTCGAACATCTGTACCATGTCTTCGAACAGATCCGGATAGGCGTCGGCGATTTTTTTCAATGGTTTTTCACAGCGCTGCCCAAAGAGTCGGAACCAGTCCTGACCGCTTGGCAGTTCCCGCAGCGGTACCCATCGTCCACTCAGCTCCTTGTTGCAGCCCCGGACTATGTAGGTATACACCGGCAGCACCACCCACTGGTTGACATGGATGTCGGTGATGATGTCGCCGCTGTCGGTTACCGAGAATTTCTTGCCCAGAACCTTGAGCGTCAGCCTGCCGTCGGCGTAGACGCCGCCAAGCCCTTCGGCCACCGCTGCCAGGTCTCTATCGGCAACGTTTTTTTTGAGCTGTTGCAGTGCTTTTTCGGTGTTTTCGTTCATGGCGCTTTTGCCCCCCGGGGATTCTGTGTACTGCGCCTGTATTTCAGGAGGGATATGAGGGCACTCCCCCAGCTTTTTTTTACCGGTATATACTGCGCCAGCGAAGGCAAGGCAAGTCGGCATTCCGCATTCTCTGCAGTTTGATGCGTTCAGCAGCTTAAAAACTTCCAATGCGTTGTTAAAGTTTTTCATAAGAGAACGTGTATGTATTAATCCGTAGAATAAGCACCGTTTTCCAAGAAAACGTCTGGTAGGGGCCAGGGAGCTTTTCACTCTCTATCAACCGAATGACTCTATCCCGTTTCCTGCATTTTTCGACAACACTCTAAACATATTCGTCACTCTCTGCAATCTTTGCCTCGGCCTATCGCCAGTGTCCTTCATGCCGCTAAAAGCGTCAAGCGGGCAGGAAGAAAAAAGCGGGCAGCGCCGGTGGAGACTGAATCTTCATTGACATCCTTCTAAGCGTAACTAAATATTTACTCATAAATACCGAGATCTTGTGTTGGCTTTTGTGACAATCCTTCAAGTACAGGGGAAAGAGTATGAAAAGCAGAACTGAAAGGGATACCATGGGCGAGGTAGAAGTGGCTGGTGACAGGTTCTGGGGGGCGCAGACTCAGCGGTCACTGCTGAATTTTCCCATCGGCCCGCCTGCATCGATGCCGCTGGAAGTCATTCGCGCCTTCGCCTATCTTAAAAAAGCCGCGGCTCTCACCAACAGGGATCTGGGGCTGCTGTCTTCCGTCAAGACAGATTATATTGCCAGGGTCTGCAACGAGATCCTGGCAGGCGACCTCGACGATCATTTTCCACTGGTAATCTGGCAGACGGGCTCCGGAACCCATACCAACATGAATGTCAACGAGGTGATATCCAACCGTATCCATATGCTCCAGGGGAAACAGCTGGGCCTGGGAAGCCGTTTCGTCCATCCCAATGACGATGTCAATATGTCACAGTCCTCGAATGATACCTTTCCCTCGGCAATGCACATAGCTGCAGTGAAGATGCTTCTGGAAAAGACCATTGTGTCGCTGGAGGTGCTGGCCCTTGCTCTGAAAAACAAGGAAAAAGAGTTTGCCGATGTGATCAAGATCGGCAGAACGCATTGGATGGACGCTACGCCTGTAACCCTCGGACAGGAGTTTTCAGGCTATCACCATCTTCTCATTTCGGGACTGCAGGCGCTTAAAACTTCGATGAATCGGCTGCAAGAGCTGGCGCTTGGCGGCACTGCGGTGGGAACCGGCATCAACTGCCCGGAGGGGTTTGCCGAAAAGGCGGTTGATTATCTCACCAAAATGACGGGCATTGATTTTGTGACCGCCAACAATACATTCGAGGCCCTTTCCGCACACGATGGTCTTGTCGGCGCTCACGGCGCCTTAAAACAGCTTGCTGTAAGCCTCAACAAGATAGCAGGCGATATTCGCCGCCTGGCCTCGGGACCGCGCTGCGGTTTGGGTGAGCTACTCCTGCCGGCCAATGAACCCGGATCATCCATCATGCCTGGAAAGGTCAATCCCAGCCAGGTTGAGGCGTTGACGATGGTCTGTGCCCAGGTGGCCGGCAACGATGTGGCCATCTCCTTCGGCGCGGCCAACGGCCATTTTGAACTCAACGTCTACAAGCCCTTGATCATCGCCAACTTTCTTCAGTCGGCACGGCTTTTGGGAGATGCCGCTCAGTCTTTCCATGACGGCTGCGTGATTGGTATCGAGGCAGACAGAAAGGGTATAGCCGCTACCGTGGAAAAATCATTGATGCTGGTAACCGCCTTAACGCCGCACATCGGTTATGACAAAGCGGCGGAGATTGCCAAGGCGGCGCATGCCAATGGTACAACCCTGACGCAGGAAGCGCTCAGGCACCTCGACGTATCCCCGTCCCAGCTTGAGACCTGGCTCGATCCCTGGACAATGATCGGCAGCCGCTGAGAGGCTCGGACTACCCCTTCCCCATCACCGGTGGACTGACTCGTTGAGATTCCTCCTTGTATTACACCCGGGATTCTGGTATTGCCCAATACAGTACCGGATATGTGGAGGCCCGGTGGCAGCAGAAGGCTGTCATATGGCAAAGACTACTCCACTATCTGCATGACCAAGCAATGGACACAGGAGGAAGAATTGTGAAAAAGTATGTATGCGATATTTGTGACTACATCTATGATCCGGTGGAAGGTGACCCTGATAATGGAGTAGATCCGGGAACGCCGTTTGAGAAGCTGCCCGAAGACTGGGTCTGTCCACTTTGTGGTGCCTCGAAAGAGGATTTTACCGAATTGGACTGAGGGCGGCCGCTTCCCGACGAAAAGGCTGCGCCTGGTGGGAGGCTCTCGACATAGACACTCACACTCTTTTCCGGCAGCCTCAGCTCTCGGATCGCAGCATATCCACGAGCTGGGTTGCTCGTTCTTCCCCTGCCACACTCGGCTCCGGGCGCGTTAGCCCCTCGTACATAATGCAAACCGCGCGGACTGTCGTCCATCCCGGATCCGCGGTACTCTTGTCTTTCGATCGCATTTTTGATAGGATTTTTTATGGAGGCAGGAACGCGTTTATACTGAGCTGCGGGGGTAATCCGGTGAAAAATGAGTTTTGTGAACGGCTGACAAAATCCGTGGAGATACCCATTGAATTTAGGGGTACGGTGTCGAGCATTGCCCATGATCTGAGCCAGACCGGCATGTTGTGTCGAACCTCGCGACAGATTGAGGAAATGACCCTTCTCGAAATCAAGTTCGCTCTGCCGGCAACGGGAGATGCACAAGCTGGCAGGAGCTGGATCAAATGCAGCGGGGTGGTGGTGAGCTGCAAGAAGAAGGTTGGCGGGACGCTCGAACTGCCCTACGAACTCTCCATTTTCTTCAATACCATGTCCGAGGAGCACCGGAATCTGTTGTACGAGTACGTCGCAAGGTAAGCCGGTCTCTTTGCCTGTAGGCAGCCTGGAAGTCAGGTGCCCGTTTGCGGGGTGTGGCCTTCTTCGCCTAAAAGGTCGCGGCAGATATTGGCCGCGGCGATGGTCAGGGCGACCACCGAAGGACCGATAATCAGCCCCCAGAATCCCAGCGTCGCTATACCGGCGAGTATCGATAAAAGTATGAGAACCTCATTCATTGTGTACTCGAAGCCAAAGATTCTTTTCAGGTTGCCGATAAAAATCATCCTGAGGATATTGTCGATGAAAAACCCCATAACCACACTGGCGTAGAGGAATATGACTGCCGCATTGAGGTACTCGCCGGCGACTATTTCCAGGCCTATGACGGGAATGTAGACAAGGGCCGCGCCGATGACGGGGATAATGGAGCCGAACCCGGCAAGTACGCCGAGGTAGAGGCTGTCGTAGCCGCCGATGAACGTCATCAGTATGCCGAAGGCAACTCCCTGGGCCAACATATTAAAAAGGGAGCCGTAAAAGACCACGGCCACGGTTCCCGCGCACTCCCGGTAGAGATATTTCTCATGCTCGATGGTGGTCGGCAGCAAGGTCGCCAGAAAATGAAGGATCCGTTCTCCGTAGACATTGAAGAGAAAGTAGAAGACGAGAGTCCAGCCTATCTGCACGAGAAGTCCGCCTGCCCCGGAGAGCATGTTTTCCCCCCCCTTGATGACGGCCTCGATGGAGGAGCCGTTGATCAGTGATGTCCCTTCGCTTTTGAGACGGGTAACCATTTCGTCGAAGTAGGGAATGGTGGCGATGAAGGCGATCAGTCTGTCCCACAGGCTAAGAACGGTGTCTTTGATTTCCGATATGTTCAAGGCCGAGATCTGATCGACGGTCACCATGATGAAATACACCAGCGGCAGAAAAATCATCATCAGAAAAAAACAGGTGAGCAACAGGGCCACCAGCACCCGTCGGAATCTGTAGATCCAGCGCGGCAGACTGCTGTTTCGGCCGATGCCGGAGACGGCGGCCTCAAAGGCGTGACTTGTGGAGAGAGCCAGCGTTGCGGCAACCAGTATGTACTTGAGAAAAGGTGAAAAGATATAGAGAGAGGCCGTGGTGAGAATGACCGTGAGAATAACCACAAATCCGGTGTTGCGATATTCCGTTTTTTCCATGTATCTGCTCCTGGCGCTGTAGAAGGGGTGATCGGCACAATAGTAGCGCGTTAGATGTTTTGAGCAAATAGTTATTGTCGAAAAGTCACAGAAAACCATCCTTTTGTCAGAGCTCTCAGCGAGGATGGACTCCTGCGGGTCGGCTTATGCACCAGCGGTGCCATTTTGCAGTTTCAGGAGATGAGCCTGCAGCCTCAACCGCTCAAAGGCGAGGCTGCAGGGGAGCGGGATTAGGAACTGGGGAAACAGATCTTCTTGACGTCATTAAAGTTTTTGACGAAGAAAGGCTGTATTCCTTCCTTGATATGATCCTGGAGGAGCGTGAAGTCGTCTTCGTTGTCGGCCGGCAGAATGACCTGTTTGATCTTGGCCCGTTTGGCGGCAATTATCTTCTCCTTGACGCCTCCAATGGGCATGACCAGGCCGCTCAGAGTGAGTTCGCCGGTCATGGCCGTCGAGGCGATCATCGGCTTGCCAATCGCCAGCGAGTAGAGCGAGCAGGCCATGGTTATGCCGGCAGAAGGTCCATCCTTGGGAGTGGCTCCGGCGGGGACGTGCAGGTGGATGAAGTTGTCCTGGAAAAATTTGACGGCTTTTTTATTCCCCTTAAGAAGCGAGCGGACGTAGCTGTAGGCGATCTCAGAAGATTCGACCATGACCTTGCCCAACTGCCCGGTTTGCTTATAGCCCGGCTGGGCCGAGGGAATGGGAATCGATTCGATGTAGAGAGTGGCTCCGCCCATCGAGGTATAGGCAAGACCGGTGATAACGCCGATACGCGGCTTCTTGAATGCCTGGTCCTCGGTGAAGGTCCTCTTGCCCAGCAAATCTTGAAGATCCTTGATGTTGACCCGTACCGTCTTTTCCGGATCTTCCACCAGGTCCTTGGCTGATTTGCGCAGGATCTTCTTGATGTAGTTCTCCAGCTGGCGCACTCCGGCTTCCCGGGCGTAGCCCTCGATTATGGCCTTGAGAACCGGTTTCGAGAAGACGATCTGCTTGGCATTCAATCCGTGCAGGTCTCTTTGCTTGGGGATGAGATGCTTGGTGGCGATGTTGACCTTTTCGTCCATGGTGTAGCCGGGAAGCCTGATGGTTTCCATCCTGTCAATCAACGGCTGGGGAATGGTCTCCAGCTGGTTGGCCGTACAGATGAAAAGTACCTTGGAAAGATCGAAACGGACGTCGAGGTAGTGATCGAGAAAATTCTGGTTCTGTTCGGGGTCGAGCACTTCGAGCAGCGCCGAGGCTGGATCGCCGCGGAAACTGGCTCCAATTTTGTCCACTTCGTCGAGCATGATCAAGGGGTTGGCCGTCTTGCAGGTCTTAATTGCCTGAATGAACTTGCCCGGCAGGGCGCCGATGTAGGTCCGGCGGTGGCCCTTGATCTCGGCTTCGTCGCGCATACCGCCCACCGAAAAACGGTAGTACTCGCGCCCCAGTGCCTTGGCTATCGACTGGCCTATGGAGGTTTTCCCAACACCGGGGGGGCCCACCAGCAGGATGATGGATCCTGACAGATCGCCTTTGATGATGCCCACGGAGATGAGCTCGAGGATACGCTCCTTGACATCGTCGAGGCCGTAGTGCTCTTGATGGAGAATTTTTTCGGCCTTGGAAATATCATAGTTATCTTCCGTGTAGACACCCCAGGGAAGGATGGTCAGCCAGTCGAGATAGGCCCGGGTTACATTGAATTCGGCTGAAGCCGGGCCAATGAGCTTGAGCTTGTCGATTTCTTCCCTGATGCGCTCGGAGGCCTCTTTGGGAGGGTTGAGCTGTTTCATCCTTTTTTCAAACTTTTCCACCTCCGCCTGGGTGTCGTCTTTGGCGAGTCCAAGTTCTTTCTTGATCTCCTGGAGCTGCTGCTTGAGAAAGAATTCGCGCTGCTGCTTGGAGAGCTGTTCCTCGATGCGTTTGGAAATCTGCGCCTTGAGCTTCGACACCTCGAGTTCGTTCTTGAGCAGCACCAGGACTTTTTCGATGCGCTCGCGGACGTCGATGGTCTGGAGAATCTTTTGCAGTTCAGGTCCCGAAGAGGTGGTCATGGAAGCGGCAAAATCGGCCAGAGCGCTGGGATCGCTGACGTTGATTCGCTCGATAATGAGCGAGAGACCTTCCTTGTAAAGGGGGTTGAGGGTCACCAGTTCCTTGATTGCATCGACGATGGCCACCGAATAGGCCTTGATCTCTTCGCTTACCTCTATGCGTTCGTCGTAGAAGTATTCGACATCCGCATAGGGTACTCTGTCCTTGAAAATGATTTTTTTGACCATGAAGCGTTCAAGGGCCTGGACGACGAGCTGCAGCGGTTCGCCTTTCTCGAACGGTGAGACGCTCTGAACGCGCACGGCGACACCCATCGAGAAAAAATCGTTTTGCTCGGTGGGACGATGCTGGAGATTGTCATCGCTTGGTTTGACGAGCAAAAGACCGAAATACATCGGTTGTTGTGACTTCTCACTGGATTTGATGATGACTTTCTGATAGTGCTTATCATCAACGATGACTGGGCCCATCATTTTCGGGAACATGGGCCTGTCGTGAAGCGGAAAAAGCATCAACCGGTCAGGAAAAATGTCTTTGGCGACGACAAGTGATCGTGATTCACTGTCGCTGTTTTCCGTGTCAGGGTTTTCAACTTCTTCTGGCATAATAATGGGTCCATTTTCAGCCATAAATCTCTCCTCTCTTTACAGAAATCTCAGATATTATAAAAGGTTTCTCCTATTTCCATATATAGTAATATATCTTTTTTATGATATTTCAAAGACAGGACAAGGAAAAGAAAAAAGAGGCGTCCGCAAACTCTCTAAAAGTGCTTGAAAAAAAGTTAAAATGATTGACAGCTTTAGAGGTTATACTCTATGTTGATCCACATGTTGTGGGTATATGTTTGATATTTTGCTCTGCAGTACCTTGGTGGCGTTGCACGGCCCTGCAGATACTGGTGTGGTGTAAATACCACTGAGAGGTCGCCATTCATTTTCCTGTTTACCCCTGAACCTCAGCCTAGCCGATTATGAGGAGACAGGGGTGCTCTTTTCACGGGCGTCTGTAGCCTGGACGGCTGCAATCGAGCCCTCAGGTTCATGGCGTACCGGGAAAAAAGTAGCCTTGTCGTGGACCGAGTTGCTGAGATTGAGGGTTGATCAGGTCCATTTTTGAGCAGAGGGGACAATAGCATGAGTGATTCCATGGTACAGTTGGAAGAATTCCTGGAACAATGGCGTGACGGTCAGGAACAGAATAAAAAAGCCTTTCTCATACTCAGGGAGTTTCTGTCTTCCTGGGAACAGGTGCGGCTTGAGTTCATAGTGCGCGAGGGAGTTACCTACTCACTTCGTGCCAGGCACGACGAGCAGACGACACGTCCGCTTTTTGTCATGGTCGACATTATCGAGGGCGAGCCCAGATGGCTCTCCGTCTGTTTTTATGCAGAGATGATAAAAGATCCTGAGGGAAAAGGTGATTTTGTCCCCGAGGGACTTCTCGGGGAGGACGCGCTGTGCTTCGATATCGAGCACTACAGTCAAGAAGCCTTGGAGTACCTGCAGGAGAGGCTCAAGGAAGCCCGGCAAAGCGCCACTACATAGGCGCCGAACGGAAAAAAAAAGACGATCGGGGCAGGGGGCTGCAACTCTAGAGTAGACTGGGTTCGCAGCCATATTGGCCTGGTCTTCAGTAACTCGTGCTCACGGAGGTGACGAAGTGGCTCAATTTCTATTTGTACTGCGCTCCAACGACAACGAAAAAGCGACCAGATGTTTTCAGTTCGCCAAAATTGCCCACTCCAAAGGACATACGGTGAATATTTTCCTCATCGACAGCGGAGTTGACTGGGCCATGGTCGACAGGGACGGCAGCAGCAAAACCGTTACCGGCGACTGTGTCAATGACTACCTTCCCTACCTTGTCGAACATGAGGTGACGACGGGGGTCTGCACCCCTTGCGCCGCCAACAGAAACCTTGATGAAGCCGGATTCCATTCCAATATGGTATTGGACGGGGGGCCTCATCTGATCGACATGGCGGCCGAAGCGAAAATATTCAATTTCTGACATGGCCGCAGACGCTTTCGACACAGCTTTTTCAACGGACCATCCGGAAAAGAAGGAGTGCTGTGCGCATAGGTTCTGTCGCTACAGCTCAAGGGATACCGTCTCTGCTCTTGGAGATCTTTGTCAATGACCGTCGAACAAGGTTCTGACTCCGTGGAGGCCGTGTGGCCCATCTGGAGGTGGAATGGGTTTGCCGATCTCGACGCTGGCGGCGTCCACGAGATCCTGGCTCTGCGGCAAAAGGTTTTCATTGTTGAGCAGAGCTGCATCTACCAGGATGCGGATAGTTATGACGGTATTTCTCTGCATCTTACCGGCAGGGACGAAAACGGCGATATTGTCGCCTATGCCAGATTGATTCCCCCCGGTCTGCGTTTTATTGAACCCTCCATCGGCAGGCTGTTGACGATCAAAGAGCGAAGGCGGGCTGGGCTGGCGACAGTGGCGATGCGACAGGCGATAGCCAGGTCGCGGGCGGAGTATCCCGGGCATCCCATCGCCGTTTCAGCCCAGTTGTATCTCAAGGACTTTTATCAGCGCTTGGGCTTCATCGTCAAAGGTGAGCCATACGCTGAGGATGGTATTGTGCATGTCGACATGCTTCTGCCGGTGAAGTGACAATGGAGCCTATGGGTATTGTCAATTATCCGGCGTTTCTCTTGGCCGGTATCCTTCTTAATATCACGCCAGGAGCTGACACCTTCTACATCGCAGCCAGATGCCTCTCCGGCGGCAGATGGGCCGGAGTGCTCTCCGTCCTGGGTATTTCCACGGGTGGGGTGGCCCATACCCTGGCTGCCGTCTGCGGACTTACCCTGATTCTTTCCTCTTCGCCGAAACTGTTTGCCGCCGTACAATTTTCGGGCGTTGCCTATCTTTTCTACCTTGGTGGCAGATCGCTTGTGAGTAGCGTGCCGGATGGGGGCAGGAGACTGCTGCTGGTACCTGCGATATCCGGTGCCAGAATATATACGGAAGCGGTCACCACCAATGTGCTCAACCCCAAGGTTGCCTTGTTTTTCCTGGCTTTTCTGCCGCAGTTCATCGACAGGGAGTATACCCATCCTGCGCTATCCTTCCTGGTGTTGGGCGCGACCTTCATAGCAACCGGCACCCTGTGGGGACTTGTTCTCGTCATTGCGTTCTGCTCCTTGAGGTCGAGGTTGACGAGAAGCATTCAGTCGGCGCGACTGCAGGCCCTGTTTCAAAGGATATCCGCTGCTGTATTCATCGCCCTGGGTGTGAGTCTGGCGTTTTCGGCCCTGTAGTCTTATGGTTACGTCCCTTTGCAACTGCGCTCGTGATGCCTGAATCAACTACTTCTTTGATAGGAGAAAGAATGGTGGCGCATCAGTCAGAGAGTTTGCGGGAGGTTGAATAGAGAACGGCTGCATTTACAGCTCTTTTCATGGTCGGCCGGAACAGTGCGTCCATGGCCGTGTGTTTGTGACGGAGCCGGGTCTTTGAGCAAGGGTATTGAGAGTACTTGCATATTGCCTGATACTTCGATAGCCTTGAAAGCAGAGTGGCG